>Ga0082212_10013875_pt1 | contig 10060 bp, 9 predicted proteins | sample TergutNt197P3_FD_71548 | JGI IMG/M metagenome (GOLD analysis project Ga0082212, IMG submission 71548) | Neocapritermes taracua P3 segment gut microbial communities from Petit-Saut dam, French Guiana - Nt197 P3 | ecosystem: Host-associated > Arthropoda: Insects > Digestive system > Gut ... | reverse complement strand
AGCAGAGATTCTGATATTTAATTTCGCCGTCATATACGATACGAAGTTAGTGGATGGAAAATTTCAGCATATTTCCGAAAGCGATATTATGTTACTCGAAATTGACACAGAGGTTAGCGCAACTCAGTTGGATGAGAGATGTTACTTCCCATTATTACTGGCCCACTAGTTTCCTTTCTCTTGCACACCTCACGCTGCGTTTAGAGCGAGCGGAACTAACGCATAAGCAACTAATTGATCTACACCGCTTGCTGGGTGGAAAATCCGCAACCGATGAAAATTCATTGCACCGTGGGAGTTGGGGGAGAAAACTACTATAGTGTGCGTAGTTAGGGTGGTTTATGAGGGTGCTGAGCACTCGAGCTAGCGAGGGAATCATCCATTCTCCAGACCCGAACCCTAAAATACTAGCAACCTTCAAGGAGTTGCAATTTCTCGTTACATAAACTATTTTAAAACTCTTAGAACGCAGAGTATAGTCACAAAATGCTTTATGTTGTGTCCTGGAAGCGTATGGCTGCGAAAGATGGGCGAAAATTTCGTACTGTTGTGGCAAGAGACACGTTAATTGGAGAAGTCTTCATTACTGAGTCACTATTGAAGTATAAAGTTATCCACATATAACCTTCTTGACACCAGCCGCAGAGACAGTTATCCTACATTCAGCTGTGAGGAAATTATTAACAGAATCATAAATACTTTAAAATTTAATCTCGTGAGCTTTGTGCCTCGTAGGGAACTGTCGCATTTCGAGTGTCGTAAATCTACCTTAAGTTTCTTATTTCGTCAGAGACGTCTCGGTTTCCTAATAGACCACTTCAGCTTCAACTATTTTTTATCTTTTATTGATTTTTAGACATTCCCATGTTCGGACACTCGCAAAGAGATTAATATGATATTTATAAAGTAAAAAGGTGCCGGAACTTCCGACACCTTAAGAGGAAAAAATGAAAAGAAAAAAGAATCAAATATTTGTTATCTGCGTTTTAAAAATTCCGGAATTTTAATGGTTCCGTCACTTGACTGCCTTGGAGGTGCCGTTTTTTGCCCTTGAGCAGGTTCTGTCATATGCATTTCAGGCGTCATGGGTTCTTGCTGTGTGCCTGCTCCGCCTAAAAATGAAGGTCTCCCGGCTGTTTTGGGCTGTGGGTTTGCAATGGGTTGTCCGCCGTATGTAGCCGCTTGTTGCGTGCCATACGTAGGTGCTGCTTGTTGTGTGCCATATCCGGCATTTTGTTGTCCGCCTGCATAGGAAGTACCCTGTTGCGTACCATATGAAGCCGTCTGCTGTGTATTTTGCATATCCGTAACACTTTGAGACTGCGGCTGATAAGTCGTCTGATTTGGCATTGTATTTGCCGTCATATTCGGCATGGAAGGTCTGAATCCCAGATTTGCCGCTGAAGCAAAGCTTCCGATGCCTCCTCTTCTGCTTGCGCCTTCAATACCTGTTGCAATAATGGTAATGCTTACGTCATCTCCCATTGCCGCATTGTCAACCGTACCAAAAATAATATTTACTTCTTCTCCGGCTGCCTCTGTTAAATAATTGACGGCATCATATGCTTCAATCATTCCGATATTGCCTGAGAAATTGATAATAATATCTGTAGCACCCGATACCGTAGTTTCAAGCAACGGACTTTCCATAGCCTGTTTAATCGCGTCGACTGCCTTGTCTTCTCCGTTTGCACGTCCGATACCAATATGTGCAATACCTTTGTCGCGCATAACCGTCTGAATATCCGCAAAGTCAAGATTGATGATACCGGGACTATTGATTAAATCAGTAACGCCCTGTACACCTTGTTGTAATACTTCGTCCGCCTTCTTGAGGGCATCAGGAATCGAAGCTCTTTTATCACAAATTTGTAAAAGCTTATCATTCGGAACTACAATTAAAGTATCCACGTTAATATTTAATTTATCAATACCCGCGATCGCATTATTCATACGAGGCTTTCCTTCAAATGCAAAAGGCTTCGTCACAACACCCACGGTTAAAATACCTAGGTTTCTTGCAATCTCGGCTACGATGGGAGCCGCGCCGGTTCCTGTGCCTCCACCCATGCCGCAAGTTACAAATACCATGTCCGCGTCTTTTACCAAGTCAATAATTTCTTCTCTATTTTCTTCTATGGCACCTGCGCCGATTTCGGGCTTTGCTCCCGCACCCAGTCCTTTTGTTAATTTTTCACCAATTTGAATTTTAATATTTGCTTTGCTAAGTGACAATGCCTGCTTGTCCGTATTAATGGAAATCAATTCCACACCACTGATATTTTCATCAATCATCCTGTTTACTGCATTGTTACCTGCTCCTCCCACGCCAATCACCAATATCTTTGCCGGCGCTTTTTCTTCGTTTGACTTTATTTCAAGCAAGGTTTTTTCCTCCTTTAAATTATATTCCTATTTTTATCTTTAAACATATACATATACTATATCGTTTTTTTGCAAAATAATCAACTATAAATTTACTTATTCCTCTTTAAATGATGCATTTCCTTTTTCAACCGTAAAATCTTTCATGTTTAACGTCCCTTTTTTTCCTTTCAATTTCTCTAAAATACTACCCAAATCTATTAGTTTATCTTCTATATCCTCCCCCTTTCCCAATAAAATTTTAATATTTTGATAATTCATTATGATTTCATCGTCTCCTGTAAAATGAATGTCATCTATGGATAATTCATATTGTTCAATTAACTGTGTCATATTTAAGATTAGTTTAAATCTTCTTTCATCTTCTATTGGCAACTTTGCATGCAACTCCATAGAAGAAAATGAAATGCCTGTAATACAAGGAACGTCCTCCATTTTTCTTGTGGACATTTCAAGCACAATTCCGTCTTGGTCAAAATAAATGTATTGATTCATATATTCCACGCAACCTGCCATGGCTTTTTCATATACGGTAATTGTAATTGCATGAGATGAAATATATTCAACATCAAAGCTATCAATAAAAGGAATATCTTTAATCGGCTTGATTTTATTTTTCAAATATAATATCAAGACGTTATTCATGCGTTCATTTTCTAAAACAATATTTTTGATTTGCTCCTCTGTATAATGTTTATTTCCCGTTACCTGCACACTATCCATATCAAAACATGTCAATATAATGATTAAAGTAATCGCCGGCACTATAAATCCCAAAATTCCTACAATCCATCTATTGGGCTTGTCCAAATTTTCCTCATTTTCTGCCTCTTTTATTTTTTCCCTTGCTTCATCAAATGGTATTTGCCTCATCATTATTCCCTTGCCTTCGTTGAATTGTTGTAAATGCTAAATTTCTTAGCATGATATATATTGAATATCCACTCCTAATGTGCGCATATCGTCTACAATATCTTCATAACCTCTTAAAACATGCCGAATATCATGTACGGTCGTAATACCTTCGCTTAACATGCCTGCAACCACCAATGCGGCACCGCCTCTTAAATCTCTCGCATAAACGTCATTTCCTTTTAAATCTTTACATGGAAAAACGCTTGCCACTTCTTCCTCAACCGAAACATCCGCTCCTAATTTCCCTAATTCCTTTGCCAACCCAAAGCGGTTTTCAAAAATACTTTCTGTCAAATGACTAACGCCATCTCCCTTTAAAAGCACCGCCATCAAAACCGGTTGCAAATCCGTAGGAAATCCCGGATAAATTCCGGTTGCAAATTCTCCCTTTTTCACCTTGCCCAGAGAACTAACCGTTAAGACATTTCCCTTTTTCACTACATTTACGCCCAAACGCACGGCTGTTTCTATCACATTTTTTATATAATCAATATGGTCAATCCCTATTAAATTGATATCACTTTTTACCGCTGCCGCCGCAAGCATATAGGTTCCTGCTACAATTCTGTCAAATACGTTGCAATAATCCGCCGGATACAAACGGCTAACTCCTTTTATAATCAAAGTGTCTGTCCCAATTCCCTCAATCAACGCGCCCATGTTACAAAGATGATTGCAAAGTTCAATCACTTCGGGTTCTTTGGCGCTGTTTCTAATAATCGTTCTTCCATATGCCAAAACTGCCGCCATCACTAAATTTTCCGTCGCTCCTACGCTCGGAAATCGAAGATGAATCACATTTCCCTGTAAATAATATGTTTTACAACAAATTTGGTCTTTTTCCAAACGAACGCCTACGTTCATCTGTACCAGACCTTCTAAATGCATGTCAATCGGTCTGGTTCCAATCAAACATCCACCCGGGTATCCTATATAAGCTTCCTTATATCTTCCAATCAACGGACCTAAAAACATAACTGAGGATCTGAGTTTTCCTGTAAAATCAGGAAGCAGCTTGCTGTTTTTGATATTGGTGGTATCCACCGTCAAAACATGATCCGTAAATTCCACATCAGCACCTAAGGTTTTTAATATATCAATCATGACATCCACATCTTTAATGCAAGGACAATTATGTATTTTTGATATACCGCTACAAAGTACGGTAGAAGCGATAATCGGCAAGACTGTATTTTTAGAGCCTTGTATCTGTATATTTCCCTTTAAGCGCTCTGCTTTTTTTACGCAAATCCTATTCAAAGCAACACACACCCATTCTATACTATATATACTATAATATGCGGGAAAACTTATTTTGTTCCTACTGATTTAAGATTTCACAATCCTAATTTGCCTTGATACGGAAAGCACAACCCCCATTTCTACTAATACCATGCAAAGCGCCGTACCTCCATAACTAATAAACGGAAGCGGGACGCCTGTAGGCGGAATGGAATTGGTTACAACTGCAATATTCACCAATACTTGCACCGCTATATGCGTCATAACGCCAATGACGATTAAAGAGCCAAATAAATCCGGCGCATTATTGGAAATGACCATGCATCTCCAAATTAATATCATAAACATAGAAATAATGCAAATTGCTCCAAACAGTCCTAACTCTTCACAAAGAACCGAGAATATGTAATCATTATGGGACTCCGGAATAAACCCTAATTTCTGTATGCTTTGACCCAAGCCTTTTCCAAAAAGACCTCCCGACCCGATGGCATATAAAGCCTGTAATGTTTGGTATCCTGTATCATACTCTTCCGGATGCAACCATACCCCGATTCTCTCCAGTCGATAGGAAGCAACCACTAAAAAGATACCCATAAATATCGTACCCACTGCTATAATCAATATAAATTGCCAATATTTCGGACTTGCCACAAATAAAATGACAACTGCAATTGCCAAACAAACGATTGCCGTACTTAAATTTTCAGAGGCAATCAGTCCCACTATAATCAACGGCGCAATCATTGCCTTTACCAATTCTGAAAAATGCCCAATTCGCCTTGCCGTAATCGTTGCTAAGTGTGCCGTAAATATGACCACCGTAAGTTTTGCGACCTCAGACGGCTGAAACTGGAAGCTTCCGATTGCAATCCACCTTGTAGCGCCGTGACTTGCCGTACCAATTATAAAGATTAGAATTAAAACCGCAACCGTTCCAATATATAATACCATGGAAAAGCGTTTCCAAATCCGATAATCTAACTTGGATACCAACATCATCCCAATAAATCCAATGACCGCGAATAAGCCCTGTCTTTTTCAATAATATGCGGCATCACCCATTTTTACCGTAGCGGTATGAGAACTGGTGCTGTAAACCATAATCAATCCAAAGCATACTAAAAACAACACTACAAACAAAAGCGAGTAGTCAAAATATTCACCGTCAAACCAAATTCTGGAGCGCTTCTTTTCCATGATTCCCCTACTTTCTGATACATTCTTTAAATAAATTACCACGTTCTTCATAGTTTGTAAACATATCATAACTGGCACATGCGGGAGATAATAACACCGCTTCACCTGCTGTTGCTTCTTTTTTACAAATATCAACTGCTTCTTCCAAACTATTCGCATATATAATATCAAAAAATCCATTCGTCTTTGCGGTCTCAGCAATTTGTTCCGCTGTTTCGCCCAATAAAACAAGATATTTCACCTTGCCCGCAAACGCTTTAATCCATTCGTCAAAAGATACGTCTTTGTCACTTCCCCCGCCAATCAACAAAGTGGATTTTTGCATTGCTTGAATTCCCTTGATAGCGGCACTTGGATTCGTGGCTTTTGAATCATTATAATAAACCACTCCGTTTACTTCCCCCACATATTCAATTCTATGTTCCACGCCTTGAAAGCTTTCGCATGCCTTATGAATCACATCCATTGGAATTCCCAAATAATAAGCAATGGCAATTGCCGCCATGACATTTTCTACATTATGGTCTCCGACTATCTTTAATGCAGATAGGCGAATGAGCATTTTTTTTTCTTCTTTTGTTTTTAAAACAATCTTATCTTCTTCTAAATACACGCCGGTATCTAAAGTGTGTTTACGACTAAAATAACAAATCTTTGCTTTTATATTTTTCCTTAAAGCCATGTTCTTTACAATTTCATCATCATAATTCAATATCAAAATATCCCCTGTATCTTGATTTTTTGCAATATCCAGCTTGATACTTGCATAGTTTTCCATTGTGCCATGTCTGTTTAAATGATCCGGCTCTATATTTAAAACTGCGCTGATCTTTGGTTTAAAATCTATAATCGCTTCCAATTGAAATGAAGAAATTTCTGCTACAATGATAGAAGCTTCATTGGTATCCTTTGCAACTTCCGTATATGGAATGCCGATATTTCCTACGACAAAGGTATTGTCATGATATGCTTTTGCAATCTCACCGACTAAAGAGGTCGTGGTTGTCTTTCCGTTTGTTCCTGTAATTGCCGCAATTTTCCCCTTTCCTGTTTGATAGGCAAGCTCAATTTCGCTCCAGATCGGAATGTTTTTTGCTTTTACGGTTTCTGCTATGTAGGAATTTAAAGGAATACCGGGACTGATAATCATACAGTCAACGTTGTCTAAAGTTTCATCATTGATTTTCCCTAATATGATATTCACATTATCAAGTTCCAACTGCTCTTTGACTTTTTTTGTGTCACACTCTCTATTGTCATCAAATAATAGTATTTTCGCACCTTGACTCAATAAAAGCTTTGCAGCGGATATTCCGCTTTTGCCCGTTCCTGCTACTAAAAATGTTTTGTTAAAGTTCATTATATATTCCTCTCTGATTATATCCCCACTAAAGCCAAAAGGCAAAGTATTGTAGTGACAATAGAAAAAATGGCAACCACCTTTGTTTCCGGCCAACCGGATAATTCAAAATGATGATGAATCGGAGCCATTTTAAATATTCTTTTTCCTGTCTTTTTAAAATACAGCACTTGAATAATGACGGATAACACTTCTATCAAATAAACAAATCCCACAATTGCAATAAAAATCGGCATTTTTAATAAAAATGCTGTTCCTGCCACAAATCCGCCAAGCGCAAGGGAACCTGTATCGCCCATAAAGACTTTTGCGGGATATACGTTATATACCAAAAAACCCAAAAGACTTCCCACTGCCGCACAAGTAATCGGTTCAATGCCGGAACTTAAACCTACGGCAACCACCGTAAAAAAGGTAGCTACTAAAACTGTGACAGAAGAAGCCAAACCGTCTAAGCCATCCGTAAAATTCGTGCCGTTTACCGTTCCAATCACGACCAAGAACAAGAATGGATAATAAAAAAGCCCCATATCAAAGTAATATCCTTGCGAAAACGGAATCAATATCTTTGTCCCCACGTCAGTATAGTTTGCCAAATAATATGCAAATATTGACGTAATCAAAATTTGCCCAAACATTTTTTGCCATGCCCGTAATCCCATGGAGCGCTTCATTACCACCTTTACATAATCATCCAAGAAACCAATCAAGCCAAAACCCAATGTCAAAAATAAAATAGCCAGTATTTTAGGATTGCTTTTTACATAAAGAAGCGCGGTAATAACAAAGCTACACAAAATAATCAATCCGCCCATCGTAGGCGTTCCTGATTTTTTCAAATGTGATTCAGGACCGTCATCTCTTACAAATTGACCAAATTTAAGCTTTTTCAAAAAGGGAATCAAAATAGGACTTAACACCACGCTGATTCCAAATGAAATTAAAACAGGCAACAATACTTGAAAATTAAACTTCATGCTTACACCTCTGATCCTTTTGTATTTTGACATATGCTATAGTATAATTCTTTTTTTTATATTTATTATCAATCTGTGATTGAGATAAATGCTTCTTCTTTCTTTTTTTCTTCTTCCACATAAGAAGCTTCAATACCCATATAAGGCAATATATTTTCAAATACTTCTTTAATGACGGGGGCTGCTATCGTTCCTCCGTAGTAAACGCCTACAGGTTCATCTATTAAAATGATTGCCATAATTTTAGGATTATTTGCAGGTGCAAACCCTAAAAAAGCTGAAATATATTTTGCCGTGCCTCTCGGAAGCTTTTCTGATGTCGCTGTTTTTCCTCCGATTCGGTATCCGTCAATGGCCGCATTGCGACCGGAACCTTCTTTGACCACGTCTTCCAAGAATCCTTTCATCTTATCTGAGTTTTCTTTGGAAATGGCATCTGTCTTTATAGTATATTCCAATGTTTCTATCAATCTTTCATTTTCATCAGTCACTTTGATTCCGAAATGGGGCGTTACTAAATTGCCGCCGTTTACTACTGCCGAAGCCGCACGTAATAGTTGGATTGGCGTAATTTGAAAGGATTGCCCAAATGACATAGTAGCAAGTTCCACGCTTTTAATATCTTCTAATTTATGCATAATCGAACCCGCTTCTCCGGGTACGTCAATTCCCGTTTTTTCAAACAAGCCAAATTTTTTATAATAATGATACATTCTTTTTGCCCCGACTCTTGATCCTACCTCAATAAACACGGGATTGCAAGAATTCATAATGCCTTGTCTAAAGTCCTCTGCACCATGTCCCGTTACCTTGTGACATCTGATTTTTCTATCTTCCACAATCCGAAAGCCCGGACAGGAAAACCTGTCTTTTTCTGAAACTACGCCTTCTTCCAAAGCCGCCGCTGCCGTCACAATTTTAAATGTAGAGCCCGGCTCATATGTGTCATTAATGCAGACGTTTCGCCACATATTGTTTAACAAATCTTGTTTTTTCTCCGGCGTTACTTCTTCGGTTAATTCATAATTTAAAATATATGGTTCATTTAAATTATATTCGGGCACGTTTACCATTGCATAAATTTCACCGTTTTGAGGATTCATCATAATAATGGAAACCCGCTTTGCCTCTTTTGCTGTCATTACCTTTCTCGCCGCCTGCTGCGCATATTTTTGAATATTGACATCCAACGAAATGTAGAGATTATTTCCGGCAATCGGTTCCACCCTAGTTTCTCCTGCATTTTTAATTTCTACGCCATAAGCGTTGGTCAAGGTATTGATGCTTCCCGACATTCCTTTTAGTATTTCCTCATATTCCACTTCCAAACCTACGATTCCCTGATTGTCCGCGCCTGTAAAGCCGAGTACTTTAGAGCCAAGCTCGTTATAGGGGTAATATCGTTTATAATCTTCATCTATCATCACGCCGTCTAAGGCATATTCCCGAATGGCGTCTGCTGTCTTTTTATCTACATTGCTTTTTACTTTTTCCCGAATGGAATTCACCTCTACCTTTTTCCTGATGAGATCGGCATCAATCTCCAACTTTTCCGACAACAAAGAAATTACTTTTTCAGCATCTGTAATCTGCGAATGGATAACGGATATGCTGCATACCGGTTTATTGGATGCTAACACCACGCCATTCCTATCATAAATCTTCCCTCTGGGTGCTTTGATTGCGCGTTCCCTCTCATGTATAGATTTTGCCTTGTCTAAATAATACTGCGATCTTGCAATCATCAAAAAACCGAGCCGAACCATTAATGCCATACCTGCAAACAGTATGCACATGGTTACAATCAAGCATTTTTTCCTATTATAAGTTTTGTTTTTATCCATAAACAAGCCTCATAAAGACATTTCATATCATACACTACTAATGTATTATGATTATTATGAGGTTATTCATTATCTTGATTATCTTCCGGTTCTTCATTTCCTTCCGGCTCTTCACTACCTTCCGGTCCTTCATCTCC
>Ga0082212_10013874_pt1 | contig 10061 bp, 7 predicted proteins | sample TergutNt197P3_FD_71548 | JGI IMG/M metagenome (GOLD analysis project Ga0082212, IMG submission 71548) | Neocapritermes taracua P3 segment gut microbial communities from Petit-Saut dam, French Guiana - Nt197 P3 | ecosystem: Host-associated > Arthropoda: Insects > Digestive system > Gut ... | reverse complement strand
ACGTTTATCGAATGGAACCCTGCCGGGTCTTCCACGCTGCCCAACACCGAACTGGGGTTTTTTCATAATAACTGGATTGCCGACACCAAAATAGAAAGCATTGTTTATGCATCCCGGTATAATAATATGGGCTATGCAGCCGGGGTAAAATGGCTTTACACACCTTTTTCCGAGTACAACATGTACGGTAACCGGGTTTCCAAAGGTTATTATTCGGAAGGTGTGGCAACAATCAACATTTCGTATAATTTTTTAGCCGGGTACTACTTTTCCGGAATCTCTCTGGGGGCAAACCTTAAGGGGGCTTTCCGCTTTATGCCGGATTATTCGACTGCCGATGACAGGGGAGAAAACGAAGGTTCGGTTATTTCCGGGTCGGGGCTTTCCCAGTCGGCAGTAATGGCCATGGTGGATTTGGGGGCTTTAGTCCGGTTTAACCTGTTTAAATTCTACAATGCCAGAGATAAAAATACCTCAGTCGCCCTGGTAATTTCCAATTTAGGGCCTTCCGCAAAAGGCGAGCCTTTGCCGACTTCGGCTACAGCGGCATTTTCCTACAAACCAATCCGTCCGTTAACCATTGCCTTTGATTTTACCTATCCCGTTAATTTGCAGGATATTGCCCTGTCGGAAAAGCCCTCCTGGGCGGCCGGTTTTAATATTAACATTACCGATTTTCTTTCGATGAGGACCGGCCTGCTGGGCCGTTACGGCGGTTACCGGTATACCATTGGCAGTTCAGTAGACCTGGGAAAAATATCCCTGGACTTAAATTATTCACTGGACCTCCTGACACAGTTTACCCCCCTAAACCGTATAAGCCTTGGCGCCCGGATCAATTTGGGCGATCAGGGCAGAAAGGAACGATCCGATCGTGTTGACATGCTTTACCTTTCCGGCCTTGAAGCATATAACACCGGTAACTTTTCCCAGGCGCGTTCGGACTGGGAAGAAGCATTGACCATCGATCCGCGGTTTGATCCTGCAAAAGAAGGGCTGTCGTTAATTCAGGAATCCACGGAGCTGGACAGACGCATTGATTCAATGGATAGTCTGGACGACGATTTTCTGTAGACTTCGGTTTTTGGAAAAAGCTCAATTATTTCTTACGCGCAAAAACCCGGTGATTGATGTAGGGCAGAAAGTAATGTTTCCGTTCCAGGGCGGTAAGCCATTCTGTGCTGATATGGCTTGATCCCAATGCTTCGTAAATGGTTGTAAAATTTCTCAGCGCCCCTTCCAGTTCATTTTTGGCATGCTCGCTGTTAATCCTGCTTTGGTATTGGGGGTTTAGTGCTTTTGCCCAATCGGTGCTTTGGGCAAAAAGGAGTTCTCTTGCAGCCTGGTTCAGGGCCCGTTCTTTTAATCCTGTGTCGCCGGTAAAACGTTCTGTCAGCTCTGCCATGCGCTGAACGGAACGGAAAATATGGCGGTATATCCAGTCGTTGGAAGCATCCAGCAGCAGTTCTGCATAGCCGTTTAACAGGTTTGAAGAATACTCCGGTTCAACTGTTTGTATTGAATGACCTGAAATTCCCGACATATAGTCAGACGGAGTGCAAAGACAGGGGGTTTTCCTCTGATCAATTTCTGTAATCAGGGTTTTAAAAAAAACCATGCCTTCGTACCAGCCGCGGAGTAATTCGTCGGCATTCAGGGTACAGATACAAATTGGGTTTTCCAGATATTCGGATGCAGCTTCCAGGCGTGAAAGCCGGATGTCCAGGTATTTCTTTGCCGCAGCAGCAGCACTTTTTTTTGCTGTTTCCTGGTTGTACGGCTGATGTTTTTTTTCTATGCCGCAGGTCCAGTACCGGTAACCGGTAGAACAGCGGATGTTTTGCTCTCCTAAAAATTGTTTTAGAGCCCTTGTGGAAAGTTCAAACCCCGCGTCATGGCAGGATCGGTATATTCCGGACTCGGCTGCAATATGGTTTTCCAGTTCCTGCTGGGCGGTACTGTCCCGGGCAAATACAATAAAACCGGATTGAGTTTTTACCGGATAAAAAAAACCGGTTTCTGCCGGAGGGTTTCCCATTACAAGTGCATGGGCATCGGCAATGGTATGCGTTAATCCGTATTCCCTTATGTAATTCCCCAGTTCCGTTGTCCATCCCATTTCCGGCAGCCAGAAACTTGTCGGTGTTTTTCCGAAATACTTGCGGTGGTGAATTAATGCTGTTTCTATCTGGGCGCGGATCGCTTCTCCCATGGAGGCGTAAAAAGGCAGAAAGGCATTTGTTGCGGCGGTTAAGAAAAATTCCACCCGGCCTTTTCTTTGAAAATCTGCAAAAGCCCCTACAATATCCATGTTGTACTTTTCTGTCAGCGCGGTTCTTATGCGGCAATCTCTGGTATAGTACTGTTCGGCAAGGAGCTTCATTTCTTCGTTTGCCGCACAGCGTTTTAGTTCTTTTTTCCCGAAATCAATTCGTTTATCAAGCCATGTCAGATAGCGTTCCAAAAGCCTGTTGTCCTGAAAAAGACCGCACAGGGAAGGGGACAGCACCATTCCCAGCCGGAACGGAACAGCTTCTTCTTCAAACTGTTCAAATAAATCCAGCAAAGGCAGCCATGTCTCGGAAAGCGCTTCAAAAAAATCCCGTTCTTCTTCGGAAAAACCGCCTTTTAATGCCGGGCAGACAAATGGATGATGGCCAAAAATGATTAACGAAATATATTTTTGTTTGTCCATATATGCCGCCTCAGGTGATCATGAACGGTTGTAAGAAACTCTGTCCGCAGATCGAAGAACCGAAAAATCCGACACGCCGGAAAGCTCTATCAGCGGACTGGATAAATAATCAGAATTTCCGGGGTTGTTTACAAACTTTGGAAGCACAAAGGGGCGGGATAAAATATGCGTAATATTCAGTCCGCGAACCCAAAGTGCAATGCGGTACATCCCGCAGGACGGAAAGCCCAGATACCATGAATTGTCTTCTTTCCCGACAGATACGGTAAACGACTCGGTAAAATCTCCTTCCATGCAATTTTCCACTCTGTTTCCATGGCTTTTTTTATTTTCCAGTGCTTTTAGCGCATAACCTTCAAAGCCCGGATCCATTTCGTAACGTTCTCTTTCCAGGGCTTTGATCTCCCAAAAAATATAAACCCACTGGGGATCCCGGGGCAGTACTTCCAGATAGGTAATATGATACTGCTGCGGTAAAGAAGCTGTTTTTACATTATGGGAGGAAGTGTACGGCGTTGATACGGCGCCGTGCAAACTTGTTGGGGCAGTGTCTTTTTCGGTAAAAGGCTTTGCAAACAATTCTTCGTCAATCATACTGTCCAGCAGTTCTCGGATAATAAAGATCCGGTCCAGATCCGGCGGTATGCTTATTCCCGCTTGCTCTGCCAGCTTGCACAATTCTTTTGTTGTTGAACTTTCTAAAAATGTTTTATATTTTGCAGTTTCACTGTCAGGCATACACATAGCTTGTTTATCATGGAAAAACAACTTTTTCTTGTCAATAGGCGCTGTTTAATTAAATCCTGCGCAGAGTTTTTTTTATCCCGACTATCAACCATGGGGGACAGCTGTTCGCTGTACCGCCCTGTAAAGCTCTTCTCTGCTTATTTCCGTCCAAAGAGGCCGGCCGTGAGGGCACCGGGGAAGCCGGCCTTCTTCATCAGTTAATGACAGAACAGATTCTGCCAGAGCAAGAGCCGCTTGATCATCCAGGTAAGCGCCGTCTTTAATTGCAGTGTGACATGCAAGGGTTGCGGCCCAGCGTTCGGCGAGGTTTTCGGCCGCTCTTTGCAGAGACAGAATTGTTTCCACCGTTTTGTTATCCGGCGTCTTCCAGCCAGCGGGGAGGGCTTCTATCCGCCATGAACCGCCGCCTTCGTTTTCCAGAATAATTCCCAGCCCGGCCAGTTCTTCTTTTTTCCCCTGCAGAAAGATGTCTTGTTCATTATCAGCAGTAAAGGGAATCGGTACCAGGAGTTCCTGTGCGGTAATGGGGCCGGATAAAAAATCATTGTAGAGGAGCCGTTCATGGGCCGCATGCTGATCGATAAGATACAGTTTGTTTTCCCGTTCTGCAAGGATAAACAGATCGAAGACACGGCCTGCCAGCCGGACACCGTGCTGTACTGTACCGGTGTTTTGCAGATCAATTGTTTCGCCGGCACTGTAATCAGGCTCTTCTTCTGATAAAAAGGCCGCTTTGTTGTCTGTTATTCCCCTGCTGTTTTTCTGCGGCAATGGAACAAAATCATCCTGTCTTTCCAGCAATGCTTTCATTGCCAGCGGGTATTGCATGCTTAAAGATGTACTGTAATGTGTATTGCTGTGTGTATGGTGATGTGTATAGTTCCGCAGGGCGGAGGTAATGCTGTGGTGAATTGCCCCGGGATCTGCAAAACGGACTTCCCGTTTGGCCGGGTGAATATTAAAATCCGCCAGGGCCGGATCAACTTCCACAAACAGCGCCCCCAGCGGGTGAGTACCGTTCGGGAAAAAACCGGCAAGGCCGAATTCCAGGGCCTGCATTAATCCAAAATCCTGGATACGCCGCTTGTTGGCAAAGATATACTGCTGTTTCCGGTCTTTGCGGAATAATTCCGGCCCTCCGAATACCATTGTTACCCTGAACCCCTTGCCGGCTGCTTCCGCCGTATGAAGAAAGGAACGTTCATTAGGTTCAAGGATCAATTCTCCGAAGCGTTTTTGCAAGACAGGAGTTTTTTCTTCGGTATTGGTACAGGGCAGAACCTGGAGTTTTAACACGCCGTCCTGAACAAAACGGAATGATACACCGGGGAAAGCCATAGCTTTTTCCGTAAAAATCTGGCGGCACAGCGCCGCTTCGCTTGATTCCCGTTTAAGAAAACGCCTGCGGGCAGGTATTGAATCAAAGAGGCCGAAGACCCTGACACTGGTTCCGCGGTTTCTTCTGGCTTGGCTTAGCTTGTAGTTTTCGATTGTTTCTGCGGCTTGTGGGTTTTTTGCTGCATCTTGCAGAAGCCAGGCTTCTCTGCCGTCGGTACTGGTAATTATTTCCAGCCTTGCAACAGATGCCGCGGCTGCTAAAGCCTCGCCCCTGAAGCCCAAGGTGGTAAACCGGGAAAGGTCGTCCAGAGATTGTATTTTGCTGGTAGCATGGGTTTTAATGCAAAGAGCAAGGTCTTCTTTGCTCATTCCGCAGCCGTCGTCAATAAGTTCTATTTTTTTTATGCCGCCGTTTTCTATCAGGAGTTCAATGTTTGCCGCTGCGGCATCCAGGGCGTTATCTGTCAGTTCTCGGACAATCGCCGCAGGACGATCGATTACTTCGCCGGCTGCTATTTTTTTTGCCTCTTCCGGCTCAAGTATCCTGATCATTGCCCGGCGCCGTTGAACAGATCCAGCTCGGGGCTTTCCGGTAATTTTGCATCCGGAGCATTAAGCAGTATTTCGATGCGGCTTTCGATTTTTTCCAGATCTTTTTCGAGGGAGCGCGCCAGTTTTATCCCTTCTTCAAAAGCTTTAAGGGAATCCTCCAGAGGAATATCGGTTTTGCGGATTGTTTCGCCGAGGGTTTCCAGTTTTTCCAGCCGTTCTTCAAAGTTTTTCATATACACGCAGCCTCCTGGCTCTTGAACTTGTTATCGCCATTAATCTTCGGTTTTTTCCGTAACTGCACGGACCGAACCTTCCATTAGTCTGATACTGAGTTTGTCTCCGGGTTTTGCATCCTGCCCGCGGCGCAGTATTGTACCGGATCGTTCATTAGTAACTACGGAAAAACCGCGCGCCAGTACTGCAAGCGGGCTTCCCACTTCCAGGCTTGTTTTGGTTAATGTCAGCCGCCTGCGGTATGCATCAATCTTTTCCTGCAGTGAATAAATAATTGTTTCCTTGGCATCGTCGAACCGGACAAGGATCGGCTGCAGTATTGCCCTGAACCGCTGTTCCAGATCATCTGTGCCGAAAGGCCGCAGCAAAAGCCGCGCCCTTTCGAGTTTGGAAGTTACGGCATTTTTTATTTCTTCTTTAAGATAGATGATTTGTTCCAATGTTTCGTTTCTGTCGGCGCTGACCAGTTCCGCCGCAGCCGACGGGGTTGGCGCACGGAGGTCTGCAGCCAGATCGCAAAGGGCATTGTCTATCTCGTGCCCCACTGCGCTGATTACGGGGATTTTCGAATCAGCCACTGCGCGTACAACAACTTCTTCGGAAAAGGGAAGCAGATCTTCCAGAGAACCGCCGCCCCTGCCGACGATAAGCACGTCGGCCAGTTTCCACAGGTTTGCCTGTTCTATGCGCCGGGTAATATTTTCTGCGGCACCATCCCCCTGAACCAGTGTCGGAAAGATGATCACATGAACACCGGAAGCCCTTCGCCGCAGTATGTTAAGTATATCCTGCACCGCAGCTCCCGTCGGCGAACTGACTATGCCAACGGTTTCCGGAAACAGCGGGATGGGCATTTTTCTGTCTTCGTCAAAAAGACCTTCGGCTGCCAGCGCGCGTTTCCGCTTTTCCAGCAAAGCGAGGATGTCTCCGGCGCCGGCCAGTTCCATATCTTCGCAGACAAGCTGGTAATTGCCCCGCTGGGGATACACCGATATACGCCCCCGGACCCGCAGGAGCATTCCGTCTTTCGGCTCGAAGTTCAGGGACGTTAAACGGTTTTTGAACATTACAGCATCTATTTTAGCTTCCGGATCTTTAAGCGAAAAATACAAATGTCCTGAACTGGAAGGGCGGAAATTAGACAGTTCTCCTTCGACAGTCAGCTTGGGAAAGGCGCTTTCTAAATTTTGCCTGATAAGACTGGTTAGTTCGGAGACGCTAAGGCTTTGCCGCACGGAAACAGTATAGCACGGAGAAGTACGTCAAACAATATCAGCTTTGGTTTTGTCTTTTATTTCCTGAACTATTTTTGCAAACTGATCTTCAATACCCTTAAAAATTTCCACTAAAACAGGGTCAAAGTGTGTTCCCGAGCTTTCCAAAATGATTTTTTTTGCTTCTTCATGGGTGAAGGGTTTTTTGTAAGGGCGTTCGGAAATCAGTGCATCGTATACATCGGCAATGGCCATCAGCCTGCCTTCAAGAGGAATGTTTTTCCCCTTTATCTTCATTGGGTAACCCGTGCCGTCCCACTTTTCGTGATGAGTGCCGGCAATATACAGCGAATGTTTTAAGAAGGCATGTTCGGTTGTTATGCTCATTATGTTTTCTATTGCATCAACCCCCACATCAACATGGGTCTTCATTATTTCGAATTCTTCTTTCGTCAGCTTGTCCGGCTTGTTAAGGATGGTATCGCTGATGGCTATTTTTCCTACGTCGTGCAGCTGGGTTGAAGGCAGCAGGAAATCCATATCCCATTTGGACACTTCTTCCTTATAAATTTCCCTGCGAAGGAGTTCCTCAACAAGGGCTTTCATGTAAAGCATGGTGCGTGATATATGGCCGCCGGTTTGTTTGTCGCGGAATTCAACCAAATCCGAAACTGTGGCCAGTACGGCGTTCTGAAGGTTAAATATTTCTTTTGTTTTTTCCCGTACATTTAATTCCAGGTTTTCTGCATGATCGATCAGGGCTGCCTGGGCGGTTAATAGGTCTTTTTTTTGTTTTACGATAAGAAGCTGGTTGGAGATACGCTTAAGCAGCAGGGGGCCTGAAAAAGGTTTGGATATGTAGTCTACCGCCCCAAGGTCAAAACCTTCAAGCTCGCTGCTTTCGTCGTTTTTTGCAGTCAGGAAGATTACGGGAATGTCTGCAAAACGATGGTCGGCTTTGAGTTTTTTTATCGCCTCATAACCGTTCATTTCCTGCATTTCTATATCAAGGAGAATTAAATCGGGAAGGACGTTTTCCAGGATTTCAAAAAGCTTGGCTGCGGACGGGGCTGGAAATACCTCATAAAAAGTTTTAAGCATATTTCTGCCCATGGTCAAATTTGCCATGCTGTCGTCGACAATTATTATTTTATGGCGGGTATCATCCATGTATCACCTCATAAATTTTTCTTGGTTTATTGAGCTTTTCTGCTTAAAAAGAGTGCCGAAACCAAGTAAATTATGTATTTTTACAGGTTTTTTTTAAATATACTGTTTTTTGCTGACATGGTCAAGAATACGGCCCGGCAGTTTACTGTTTTTTAATTAGCGCAAGAGTATAGTCAACCGATTCGGAAAGGGAATGATAAAAAAGGCGGGAAAATTCCAGATGCCGCTTAAAAGGATCGGTTTCCTTTAGTTCTTTTTCCATTTCCGAAATTGCCGGAAACAAAAAACCGGCCGCATCTTTTACCGGGCTTGCGGCAATTGCGGCATTTACTTTGTCCAGTTTTTTAAGGATTTTTTCGTTTTCGTTTGTATTTTGCCCGCGCTGTACCGGAATGTATTTTGCTGCGGCTGCCGCTTCGCCGGCCCTGTCCCGAATTTCTTCCAGGCCGCGGACCAGATCGGTTAATGCAGCGGAATACCGCTCCTGCCGGCTTTCCTGTTCCCGGCCGTATTCGCCGTCGACGCGGCAGTACAGCTCTTTGAATAATTGATCAATTTCTTTACGCCGCCGGGGAAGGGAAAGAAGTTCAGCCGGTTCGGCAGAGACAAGACCGGGTATCGCAAGCCCGCCGGAAGAAAAGCTGTAGTTGATCATGCCGCTTTGCCCAATGCGGTTTTCGAACCAGGCTGCATACAGGGAAAGCCGTTTGTCGGTAAGTACCTTGGTACCATTGACTGACGGAGCCGTAAACGGAATTCCGTTTTCCAGAGCGCTGACAGAAAATGTTTCTGCCGGAAGCAGCCGTTTGGAAACGGCATGGGTATTTTCTTCAAAAAGGGCGCCCTTGTAATGAGTCCGGTAACCGGGAAAAGCCAAATCAAGACCGGAAATCCAGACGGCGGAAGGCCCCAGGAATCGTGCAAAATCCCAGGCTGTGGTTGCAACAGAACCTCCGGCTCCCAGTATTCCTTTGGGATCGGTACGGTCTTCGATAAAGCGGCCCAGGGGAAAAAGCGACTGGCAAAAAAAGACCCGCATAAAAGCAGCATTACGGAGGACTGCCGGGTACACGGCAGATTCCGCTATCAGGGCAGTATTGGGCGCTTTTAGGCGGTAAAGATGGAGGGCATTCCAGTACTGAGGATCCACCGATACGATAAAATCCGGCTGTATGTGATTTTTAAGAAGAAAGCGAAGAGAGGTATCTACTGCCGCTATTATGCAGCGGCTGTGAATCTCTTCCAGATGTTTTTCTATGTCGTTCAGCGACGGCCCGGCGGCGGCAAGAAAAACCGGGATGCCGGTATTCTGCAAAATGTTTTCCAGGTATTTTATTCCGGGAAATTTCAGTACTCCATCGATATTCGACGCAAGGTTCCTTGTCCACCGTTTTCCGAAACGCTGCAATGTAGCGGTGTTAATCTCTTCTTTTGACGCCCACGTATTAATCCGGCGTTCCACATCGGCAGGGTCCAGATTGAACGTATCGGCTTCCGAATCGGCGAGCACCGGCGTGGCGCCCAGATATGTGGCCGAGTTAGCCGAGGCAATGTAGGTAAGGGTGGGCACTATCACTTCATCGCCCGGGCCAATCCCCAGGCCGGCGAGCGCCAGTTGCAACGCGGTAGTGCCATTGTTGGTGGCAATCGCGAATTTGGTACCGGCCATTTCGGCAACGGCGGCCTCGAACCGGGGGAGGAACTCGCCCGCCGAGGATATCCAGGTGCTATCTAGGCACTGGTCAACGTACTTCTTCTCGTTGCCGTCCAACGTGGGGTTCGCGAGTTGGATCACGGCGCTGTACCCTCCTGCGTTGCGCCTTCCTCCACATCATGAAGGACCATCCGGCCCACCAGTTCGGCAAACCCAACGGTGGGGCGCCACCCCAGTTGCGTGCGCGCCTTGGTGGCATCGCCCACCAACAGTGCGGGGTCGGCAGGCCGTAATAGGTCTGGATCGACGACGACGTAATCGTTCCAGTTCTTGATGCCCACCTCGGCGAAAGCCGCCGCCGCGAAGTCTCCCACGGAATGAGCCTCGCCGGTGGCGATCAGATAATCGTCGGGTTTCGGCTGAGCCATGATGGCGATCATGGCCGCCACGTAATCGG
>Ga0082212_10013873_pt1 | contig 10061 bp, 4 predicted proteins | sample TergutNt197P3_FD_71548 | JGI IMG/M metagenome (GOLD analysis project Ga0082212, IMG submission 71548) | Neocapritermes taracua P3 segment gut microbial communities from Petit-Saut dam, French Guiana - Nt197 P3 | ecosystem: Host-associated > Arthropoda: Insects > Digestive system > Gut ... | reverse complement strand
TGTCCCGTAAGCGACATGGCTGCCGTTCGCTTTTTTCAATTCAAACAGTGCGCCCGCGAGCGGTTTATTTGTGACGCCATCTTTTTTATCCACCAAAATCGAGCCGTAAGGGTAATTGGCAAACGTGAACTCGATATTGGTTGTGGAGTCAGGCGCGAAATACGCAGTCTGCATACCCTGAATATTCAAAGTATAATTCTGAGGCGCTTTTACTTCTTTTACAAAATATGTCCCTGCTGGAAGTCCGATAAACGCGATGATACCGGAGTTATCCGTGGTAAACCGCGCCAATAAAGTGCCGTTCTGACCGGACATTTCATCGGACATTCTAAAAAGTTCGAACGTCGCGCCGGGTAATAACTGCCCTGTGATTGCGTCGATTTTTTTCACGATAATTGCGTTTAAAGGAAAATCCACGATTTCGCCGTCGTTGTCCGCCAGCAGCATTATATCGCCCTGTCTGAAATACGGCGAGTACGACGCGGCGGAAGCCATCACGGTCATAGTATTCGCCGCGATATTCGGCTGCGCTTTGATGCTCGCCGTCATTTTCTGAAGATTCTTTATATCAGCGGGAACGATTTTCACATTGCCGCCTGATATGTCTAATTTCCAGTTTACGCCGTTGTTATCGGTAAATATATCGCCGATTTTAATAGTTTGTATATCATAATTCGCATTATGGTATTCTTCAGGCTCGTCTTCGCCGTCCAAAATTCTGACCTCGATTTCTTCGAGCGTAAATACCTGTTCGGGAATTATCTCTGTATCAATGATAATTTCATTGTGTTCGCCTGCGGTTTCGGTTATATCCTCCGCTTTGATTCCGCTGACGGTAATTTTACTCATAGAATCAACGTCAGGACTGTATTCAAACGCCGGAATCGCCGCAGGTTCGTTCAACGGTTTCGCCAGCGCGGTTTCATATCCGCTCGACGGTTTCCATACAGTAATACCGTTTCCGGTACTTGTGGTCGAACCGCTTGATTGTCCGGGCGTCCATGTGACGATGCCCGTGCCGTTCGAGCCGCTGCCGCCGTAAGGATTATCGCGGTCGCTGTCAGGTATCGGTCCGGTTGAATTGCCGTTATTCCCACTGCTGTTTTGGCTGTCAGTCAATTCGTCATAGCTGTAAGCGTTTGTCCCCGGCGCGAGATATATCCGCGTAACGGGGTTTTTCGCCACCGTCATGCCCGGTGCCGCCCGTAATTCCGTGATTATATACCAGCCCACTTCTGAAAAAGGCAGTATGATTTGACCGTTTTTATCGGTGTAAAAGTTGCCCAAGTCGAATACGCCACCTGTCGAACCTTCCCACTTGATGTTATACATCGTGTTCGGAATCGGCTTCAGCGTCAGCGCGTTGCGTTTTGTTAGTATAAAGGTAGGCTTGCGGATATTCGTAAATTCTACGCGGGTTCTCTCCCCTTCGCGTAAAACGACGTTCACGGAAGCCGGAAGAACAGCGTCAAAGCCCGGAGGAGGCGCGGTTTCCGTTACTTTATATACCCCGACCTCCAATAACCGGTGCGGGTCGTTGTACGGTATCAGGATTTCGCCGTTTTCATCGGTCACTAAATCCTGAAACAATACTTCGTCGCCTTTGCTTATCTGAAAACGAGCGTTTTGAAGCGGTTTTCCCGTTTTCCCGTCAAGTTTGACAATCAGCAATTCCGGGCGTTTATCGTTATAGAATGTCACCGTCACATCGTCGTCGCCTTTGAGTATGATTGTGCGTACTTCGGGATTCAGGATATACCCGTCCTTTGTTGCCGTTTCCTGAATGTGATACTCACCGGGGATTAAATCGGTCAGCCTGATTTTTCCGTCCGTGTCAGTCGTCAGCGTCTGGTCGTAGCTGCCGTCCGTTTTCCATATATGGAACGTAACAGGTGTGACAGGCAGTAAATCACCATTCCCATCGCCTCGCCGGTCATATTTTTCGATTGTCATTTTCGGTTTTTCGGGATTGGCGAACGTCAGCGTTTTACGTGTGTTCGCTTCTAAAACGATTTCCAAAAAGTTCGGCTCGGTCAAAATATGATGTTCGGGAGGCAGTTTTTCTGTGACGATATACCGGTCAGCCTCTAACGGATACGTTTCGCTGTCGTATGGTATTAGTATAACACCGTTTTCATCGGTTGTCAACTCATATTCCGTCGTCATACCCGCGCGTTTGATTGTGAACACCGCGCCCGCGAGCGGTTCGCCCGCTGTGTTGGTCTTGACGATTTCCAATTCAGGGCGCTGAAGATTATCGAATTTGATGGTGATTTCATCGTTCGGGTTCAGCGTAAAATCTTTATGCTTTTTGGCAATCAAATAACCCCACGGCGCGGCAAGCTCTGTGTATCGGTATGTGCCTGCGTCAACCGTCAGGGTATGCGTACCCGACGAATCCAGCATAAACTCCGTCTGCCATGTTCCGTCTAATTTTTCAAGACGAAACTCAGCCCCGCCGATAAGCTCGCTTGTTTTTTCGTCGTATTTTTCCAGCGTTATAATCGGCTTTTCGTCGTTTACCGCCGTATAACTGTTTATTTTATCGTTGTCTATCTGTATATTAAAAACCGTTTTATTTAATATCAGCGGTTCAGGCACAAAAATTTCCTGTATCGTATAATTCCCGGCAGGGATATTGTTTACCACAGCCTTGCCGTCGTCCATTGTCCCAACCGTCCATTCTTTGCCTGTTTTAAGCTCCCTGAGTGTAAATATAGCTGCGGGAACAGGCTCGTTAGTTTTGCTGTTGATTTTCATTACCTCAAGGGAAGTGTGCGGCTGATTATCGAACACGGCTTCAGCCAGCTCGCCCCATCGCACCGGCACAACGACCGTTGCTGGGTTCAGCTCGTAATCTTCTCCCGCGTTGACTTCCGTGATGGAGTAGTTTCCCTGCGGCAAATCTTCCAATTCTATAATACCGCTGGAGTCTGTTGTGCGTGTTATGTCAATGCCCGCGATTTCATTTCGGATACGCAGCGTCGCTCCGCTAACCGATAATCCCGTAACCGCATCGATTTTCGTCACCTGTAATTTTCCGTAAGGGTTATTTCGGAACGCGATTTGCGGGTACACCGTCGCTATCTCCGCAGCCTGCACCTCAACGACTTGCGAATACAATCCGTCAGGGGTTATATCACAGTGAGGCGGAGGCGCTATTTCGGTGATTTGGTATTTACCCGTGGGTATGCCCGAAACCGTCACCGTACCGTTACCCAGCGTCACTTCCGCGTCGCCGCTCACAGACGGCACAGCCGCGCCCGCTGAAGCCTGCGCTTGAAACCGTATCGCGCTGTTGCTTGGGTCGATGCCTTTCACTTCGAATATCGCTCCGGCGAGCAGTTCGCCTGTTACATTGTCATATTTCAATATCCGCAATCCGCCGTATTCAGGTTCGTCTTCCTTATATTCCCGTTCATACATCATCGGTATATCAAACGTGCCTGTCTGAATCGGAACAGATACTTCATACCTTTGATAAACGCCGAGATAAGAAGGGTCAGTAGGCAAACCGTATAAAATCACATCGCTTTTGATTTGTAAATCAGCCGTGACGGTGAACGAACCGCTCGTGTTTTCCGGCACGGACGATTTCGGCACTTTTATTTTTATCAATGTTTCATTATCCACACCCGCCGCAGGTATCTGCGTATCGTCCCCGTAGGTGATGATTGTCCCAGCAGGCGCGCCGGACGGAATGGTTAGCTGGATTTTCGTGCCGTCCGCCAACGGGTATGTTGTTGACTGCACCGTAGCGGAACGGACATAATAATCGCCTTCCTCGTACACCGCCGTCAAACCGGACGTGCCGAATATAGCGAGCTGCGGCATATCCTCCGGCGAATTTCTCGCTAAACCGATAAGGTATTTGGCAAATGCTACTGTTTGCGCGTCGCCACCCCAGTAGCTGTCGTTCGGATACAAGTACGCGCTCTGTTCGGCTATTGCCCGTACCGCCGCTTTTGTCGCCGCGTGGATTTGCGTGTCGGTCAGCCCCGGATACATCGCCAGTATTGATTCCTTCGTCACATAAGGCACGGAATTATGCAGCACCGTCGCGACTTTAGCGGACATATTCGTGCCGTTTATTTTAATCGGATACTGCCCGTCTGGGTGCAGGTTCGCGCCGGGCAGCAACGGGTCGATACAAAACGCCGGATATTCTTCTCCGTCAATGACGACGTATGCGCCCGGTCCGATGTTGTGTCCGTCATAGTTTATCATGGATGTGGGTATATCGTCGCCGTTGAACACGATTGTATCCGTAGTAGGTCCTTTCGACGGAGGCGGCGCCGATGCCGGTTTGATGATACTGACGTTATCGGTTAGTTCCCAATTTCCCGTTATTTCGCTCAGACTGCTTAAGCTATTGCGTGTGTCAACGTCGTTGAAATGCCACCATTCGCTCGATAACGGCGCGAAACCCGCGTCTGTCATATATTTTTGCAGCTGTTTCGCGGGGTCGTTCGCCGCAAATTCGGCTGTCTGCGTTCCGCTCTGCCACGCCGTATTCGAATAGATTGTCACAGGACTCGTGAATATACGCGAATTATAGCTCAATTCGTGTATCGGCGTGTATATTCCGAGAATATCAGCAGTCAGTTCAACCCTTTTATATTCCGGGTTCGAGAGCGCAACCGCCGATGAATTGGTCACTTTCGCCAAGCCGACGTCAACCGCGTACCCGTCCTGATGATTGCTTTTACCCGCCGCGATAAACCAGCTTGAGTCCCAGCCGCCTGTGACCGCGGTTCCCTGCGAAGCCACAATCGGGCTGTAAGCGTCATATATTTTATTTTGCGCGTACAATGGACGGTACGCTTCATACACGACAAGCGTGTAATCGTCAGCCAGCGCCGCTTTCTGCGCCGCCGCGATTTTTACCGCCGTATCGAACAATACCGGCACGAGAAATTCTGTTTTACCCAGCCGGGGATTGCTTTTCAACGATGTGCCGTGCTGATAAAGCGATGCGCCGGTGATTCCGGGAATATTTTCCCCCAGCACTTTGAACGCCGAATTATACGAATTCGTAATATCGTACTTTATCGATGGTATAACATCGGGCAGGTTTATCATAACGAATGTTTTGCTCACCGTCGTTTCCGTGCCGTTCTGTAATTTTATTTTTAAGTTGCCGCCCTGCTCCTCAAGAATCGTAAACGCTGTGCCTGCGGTAATACCGCCTGTATCTTTCACAACGGTTCCCGTCGCTCCGTAGAGCGGCAGCTCGAAATTATGCTCATAGTATGTGATTCCCGTCACCGCCGCCGATACATTGAATTTGCCTGATAACAGTATAACCGGAAGTATCATGAGTATAATTAATAGGAATGATACTATTTTCTGTCTGCTTAAATTTTTACTTTGTTTCTGCATAGTTTATTTCACCTTTCTGTGTAATCATTTTTATTTTTCGGTATATAACTTTTTTATATAAACCGCAATAAAAAACAGGAGAGCCTTTTTAAATGGTTCTCCCGTGTGGGTATTATTTTGTTTTTGTTTTTTCGATTATTGTGTAATGGTCAGTTTATTTCGGCGTCACATAACCCATCAGGTCTTTCGTGCCGGAGCTGGACTTTTTGAACCGCTCGAACGTAACTTTCACTACTTTGCCGTCTTTGCCCGGTTTGTGGTCGCCTGATTTGTCGGAATTTTTACATTCCGTGTAATATACGCGGACAGGATTACCTTTTTCGTCGCGTTCCACATATTCGACAAAAGCGACATGACCCGAAACGCTGTTGGAATATACGGCGATACAGCCGGAAACGATTTTATTCAAGTCGCGTTCCGCTTTCACGGAATCTGACCCGGATTGCTCCACTTTGTCGAGATACGTCTTGCCGCCGTTGTACGATATGGGATTTCGCCAGCCGTAGGTTTCGTAAAACCGTCCGAAACTATACCAATTACACCCATTGCCAACGCCTGTTTTGTACGGCTCGTAGTAACTGTCCGTTTTCGCTATATCAGTCTTGCCCGGAAGCATGATTTTCGCGGGTATGCTGCCAATTTCCGGCGCGGACGTCATAACGCCTGCGGGTTTGAATAAATCCGTTATTTTTTTGTCTGTTTCCTGTTCAGCCGCGGCGGGCTGTCCGCTTATTCGCGTCAATAGTTTATTTTCAACTTTGTTCCATTTTTTCATGCCTTCGAATAGTTCGTCGCGGTTAGCCAGTCCTTTACCGTCATAATACGGGATTTCGCCGCTTGTTATCACGAGGGTATTATCCGCTTTTCTCCACTCAGCTGTTGCGTACAGACATTTCGCCAAATCGTTCACGCTTATCATAACCACGCCGTTCACCGTTACAGGCTTGACGCTGAATTTGATATTGTGGTCGTCGTCTGTATCAAAGAAACGTCCTACGCCTACCATGATACTTCTGTCTATACGGTTGTTGTCGAGGTCGATTGTGCTTGTATGGCAGGAAAACAGGTATTCTCTCGCGCCGTCCGTATATTTCGCGGATTTCCATACCTCAAACACTGTCGAAATTTTTTCTTGGTATTTCCAGCCCACCGCTTCAGCGATTGGTTTTATCGGAACGAGTATATGACTGCCCGATAACCGGGGAACTGGGTTTACAGCAACAGTTTTCCCGTCTACTATGACGGTGATTTTGGTTTCCTGCGTACCGGGCACTGCTGATACAAGGAATATACCAGATAGCAATATTGCCGTAATTGCCGCGTGTAACACTAAATTTTTTAATAAAGTTTTCATCTTTATTTCTCCCTTCAAAAAATATTTTGTATTTAAATCATTTGCGTCTATTAGTTATATACTAACTTGGGATATGTTTTTCAACAAATGCCGGACGCAAATGATGACAGGAGAATAGAATTAATGTTTTTTTAATTTTTTTCGGCAGAAAAAGCGGAATACCGCTAAACATAAAAGCGGCAGGAACATTATAATTGTAACTGCCAAAATTAGTATTTTCATATTTATATACCGCATATTTATATACTGCATAAAAAACCTCTCTAAAATTTTTATATAAAAATATTTTTGTTATCTGACTTCGCGGGCTTGGACGCACCACCGGAGTTCGGGCATATCGTTTACGCAGGTAATCAATGTCACGATATTTTCGGCTGTGCGCTGGAGTTTCGACGTATCTGTTTCATGGATTTGGCTAACTGAAAAAACCTCGTATGTCCGCGTTCCTAATTTTGTAGTGTAGATTATTTTATCACCGGCTGCCAGCGTATGAATTTTCCCGAAAGCAACCGAAAGTCCGCGATTGTGCGCGGCGAATCCCGCGTTGCCGTCCCAGCACGAAGTAAACTTAAAATGCCCGATACCTTTGCTCAAATTTTCAAGGCTTTCATCTTCATATACTTTCCCCGTGACATTCAGTTTCGGTATGCTGAGAGTGCCGATACTTCCGTCTGAATAAAATAATCCGTCAGGCAACGTAAATTTATTTGATGATTGAGCGTCGTTTGACGAATATGATATATTCGCCGAGGGCGGTATGTCTGGTTCGACAGAAGATTCAGGATAATACGGCGTTCCGCCGCCGTCGCCGAAATTTATAACCATAGGCGCGCCGTAATCCGCGCTGTTATTTATGGTAACGCCGGATATATGCGGCGTCAGAAGCTCTCCCGTGTTCGGAGTGTCCGCTGCCGGACTGCCGAACGGCGGAGGTATGATTGTACTGTCTTTGCTCCGGTTTATATTTGAGCTTTCATCTTCAGGACCGCCCACGACGATTGCCGACTCCACCGAAGTCGGTTTGCCGAACGTGCCGGGGTCAGCGCCTCCGAAATTATATCCTGCCGCCGTCGCCGGAGTATTTGTTATTGCGGCTAATATAACTATCATTATAATAATAGGTAATAATTTTTTCATTGTTTTTCGTTCCTTTCACTTACTTTGGTTTTTTTGAGCGTATATATACGGCGTATGCCAATGACGCGACGGTTAATACCGCGAGCAGTATTACAACAAAAATCGAATCGAATTTTGATGATTTTGCCGTTTCCGGCTCAGAATCCGAAGTTGTTTCAATAACCGTTTCCGGCTCAGATTCAGAAATCGGCTGAGTTTCGGGTTCAGTTGTTGTTTCAGGCACGGTCGTTGGCTCGGTTGTCGTTTCGATTTTTGTGCCTGCGAAAATGACCGTATAACGAATGACCGAAACACCGGGACGGCATAATTCCCCGGTGTATTCCGCAGTTACCGTATAACCTTTTACATAGCTTGACGTTTTCGTACCGTTATATACGGCGACGGCTGTATATCTGCTGCCAATGTCATAATCGTCAGCATTATATGTGCCGTCAGTCTGCCATTGAATGTCTGCAAGCGTATAGTCTATGCCGTTTTCTGTAACTGATTTCGGAATGTGCTGCGAATCCATATCGTACATATTAGGATAAGAGCGCGTTGTGCTGACAGGGCTTGTTGTTCTGCCGTACCCGGATACTTCTGATTTTATGCTCGAAGTCCTGAGATACAGCGTTCCGGTAAATCCGCCTTTCGTTTGAATCTCTTTTGTCTGCGGCAAAATGCTTAAAATGGTTTCTATGTCATTTTTCGCGCTGTCAACGATTTCGGTTTCAGTATAAGGCTTCGTTTCGTTGCCTGTGATCACCTCGCGCAGTATATCCGTGTATTTATAACTGATATTGTCGCGCTTGAAACTTGTGCGCGGCAGTCTGTCAGGATTCACGCTTGCCGCCATTTCATAGATTTTTCGTATTTCCATTTGGTTTGGGTAATATACGACGTCCACAGGCAGAAGCTCATAAAGTTCCGCCGCGAAAGCCGGTACTTGAAATACGGAAAACAGCAGGCACATCACCGCTGTGAAAATAAATAATTTCCGCATTGTTTGTTTTTTCCTCCTATTTTAAATTTTTTCCTGCCGGAATAAAAGTTTATATAAAAATGTCGCGTTCTGCCACGATTTTGCGAAATAAAGTTTCTCAGCTTATATTTTTGAATGTCAAATATACAGCTCCGGACTTTGAATTTTCTGTTTACATAATGGTTTTTATCGCCCATATAGTCTTTTTGCCTCCATTTTTCATTAAAGATTTATATATTGTGCTGAATAAATAATGTCAAACTTTATTTTCGTTTCGCGGTTAGCCATTCCATTGACCGCCTGTAAAGAACGGCGTGACATAAGCCATGATGAACCCCAAACCGTTCAGAATGACCCATGTTATGATGATTCGATGCAGCCATGAGCGCGATTCATCGACGGTTTTGCCGCTTTTGGAGAAATTCATCAGCAGCAGCGCGACCGCTGCCGTGACTATCGCCGCTATCGTGGAAATCAACAGGATTTGCTTATAAACGTCCTTCATAATTTCGTTTGCTTTTTCCCACATTGTAGTAGTCGTTGGCGCGGCGGGAGAAGCAAGCACCGGCTGACAGAATACGGCGAATAATGAAACCGTTATAAAGACCGCATACAGAATCCGCCCGTAATTGATATTTCTTTGTTGCCGTGCCTGCTTTGTTGGTAATGTGTTCTTTTTCACGTTGGTAAACCTCCTATACATAATATTTTTATGATTGTATTCGTTACGCCCGGAAATCGAAAAGCACCCGGCAATGACTGCTGAGTGCTTTATTTTGGTTTTCCCCGCATTTTGACAGCAAAAAACGCCTCTGTAAAAGGCGCATTTTATTCTCATATTTTATTTTGGGCATAACTTTAAGCATGATTATTATACCATATATAGATTTTCATGTCTATACCAAAACCGTATCAATTTCGTATCAAAACCCTATCAATTTTTAAAACGTGAATGCGTATTAATTCCGCAAATTAAACTTATTAGCGTAATGCGTATGATTTACGGATTTAATACGCATAAATGAATAGTCATTAATCAGGGAAAAATATTTCAAGAACCTGCTTGCTTTCCTTTGCGGTATATCCCCACAAGACTGAACTGAGAGCCTCGACAGAATCCTGCCGTCTCCGGTAGTATGTCGCGTAACTGATGTCCCTCATGTGCGGACGTAACTTTTCTACGATTTCATCTACATTTCGGAGCTGTTGCGGAGCGAGAAACGTATA
>Ga0082212_10013872_pt1 | contig 10061 bp, 11 predicted proteins | sample TergutNt197P3_FD_71548 | JGI IMG/M metagenome (GOLD analysis project Ga0082212, IMG submission 71548) | Neocapritermes taracua P3 segment gut microbial communities from Petit-Saut dam, French Guiana - Nt197 P3 | ecosystem: Host-associated > Arthropoda: Insects > Digestive system > Gut ... | reverse complement strand
CTAAAACGAGCTGTATAAATTTATAATAATTTTACAAGCTTAAAAGCAATTAAGGTATATATTAAAAACTGGTTAATAAAAAATAATGAATTCTTGTCTAAAGTGTTGATTATTTATAAAAAACATGTTATAATGAAAACGAAAGCGTTTTAACGAATAATTTAAGGGAGTAAAACTGCACATGGAAAAGATTTTAATTGTAGATGACGACAGAAGCACCTGTGAGATGCTTTCGCTGACTTTGCAAAAAGAAGGATATAAAACAATTCAAGGGTATACCGGTACGGACGCAATCAAACAATGCGGCGATGAACCCGCGCCCGACCTTATGATACTTGACGTTATGCTTCCCGACAAGGACGGTTGGGAGGTTTGCAAAGAAGTACGTAAATTTTCCGAAGTTCCGATTATCATGCTGACCGCGAAGGATAATATGCTTGAAAAAATTCTCGGGTTAGAGCTTGGCGCGGATGATTATATTACAAAACCTTTCGATATGAAAGAGGTTGTGGCAAGAGTTAAGGCGGTTTTACGCCGTATAAAAAGCCTTAAAAAGTCAAACGGGCAAAGCAGGAAAATTGCCGAATACGAAAATCTTGTCATAGATATGAACCGGTACGAGTTAAAATTAGCGGGAAAGGTTCAGGAAGCGCCGCCGAAAGAATTAGAACTTTTATTTTATCTTGCATCCAATCCCAATAAGGTTTTCACCCGTGACCAGCTTCTTGACGATGTCTGGGGGTTTGAATACTACGGCGATTCAAGGACAATCGATGTACATATCAAACGACTGCGCGCTAAATTGGAAGGGATTTCTGATAAATGGCAGTTGAAAACCGTATGGGGTGTGGGTTATAAATTCGAGGTAGAGGAATAATTTGTAGGGGGACGCTTGTGCTTAGCAAAACTAAACACGTGTGGCGTCCCGTTAATTTAAAGTTTTACGGGCGGTCACATAGGACCGCCCCTACGTTTTAAATGCGCTAATACAATTTTAATCACCTCAACCGCATCCGCGGGTTCTTCTATGGTTTGTACTGCGATTTCCATGGGGCAAAGGTCGGTTTTATCACGATTTTGAATATTCTCGGTAAGTTCGCCGTAGACATACCTAATTTCAAAGCGTTTAAAAATCTCAACCGCGCTCTTGCTCATTACGTTTGCATAAACCTCTTTTATTTTTGCGTAAGCAAAAAGAAGTGCCGCCGCTTTCCCGACGATGGTATCAGCGGCGGAAAACCCTTTTATGTCAAGTCCGGAGCTGATGAATTCAAGCATGGGCGAAATGCCGCGGGCTTTACTGGTATGAATCATGCCGTTGCTGTATAAAACGCAGTTGCCGTAATCCCCGCTTTCAAGCATTGCTTTTGCTTTTTCCAAATCAGTCAAGACGCTCTTTTAACCCCCTGATACGGTACATGAGAAGCGGAATAAGTGCCATTTGAAGCAGAATTCCGGGTAAACCGGCTGTAATCGTATTCCAAATTGATTGTACACTGATAACGCCGCTTTCTAAAGCGTAAACAGAAACAAGCACTGCGCCGGCTCTGAGCACACGCCCCGCTAACTGCGCGATGATTAAATTCACAAAAACCGGTGTTTTTGATTTATACAGAAATCCCGCAATAAGTCCGTAACCGGCAAGTTCAATCACCATAAAAGGCAGAAGCGCGCCGGTAGGCATACCGGAAATTCCGAAGCTTACAAGAGGGCTGAGAACACCTGCCGCAAGCCCGACAGCAGGACCTGCCATAAAAGCGGCGATAAACACGGGTATGTGCATGGGCAGGAAAGCGGCGCCAAGCCCGTTCCCAAGCCCGGACGCTAAACCGAGCCAGTGAAAAACCTGCGGCAAAGCGACAGCGGCGCAGACGGCGGCAAAGGTCACAAGTGATTTTGACGCTATACGGGATTTGTTTAAAACGAATATGTTTTTCATACATTTTCCCTTTCTTGTAAAATATTTCTTTATAATTATTATATATTACTTTTAATTAAAAGTCAATGAAGAATTACAGGAGAAGATATTTTTATATTCCCCGCCTGCGGGGGGAATATAAAAATAAATGTTTCAAAATGATTTTAAAAAATGATAATCTTGCTATACGCTCTGAACTGCCGCTTAATAATTACTGTCCGCTTGCAATTGAAGCGGACGGTATTGTAATCGGTGATATAAATTTTCACAACATGGGGAATAATGCCGCGCAGTTCGGGATTGAAATATTTGACGAAAACATGAGAAACAAAGGTTACGGTACGCGGGTTTTAACCATGTTCATTGAAGAATTATTCACAAATAGGGGTTTTGAAAGGATTATTATCGATGTAAAGCCCGATAATTTTCATGCAAAGCATGTTTATGAAAAATTAGGTTTCAAAATTAAAAGAGAAACAGAAGAAGCGGTATATTACGAATTAACGCCGGACAGCTTTTTTTAGGATGGGGAACACAGCGATTGCTAAAGCTCCGCCGATTAAAGCTACAATTAACTGTAAAAAAGACATAGAAGTTAAAACAGGAGGCGGCAGTGTAACAAAAAGCGTAATAATATGCACTGAGCCGATGTATAAAACAAGGAATTTGCAAACAGCTCCTGCTATTAAAGCAAAAGTATATGAGATATACTGATTGATTAACTTTTTATTACCGGTTAAAAACCAAAGCAGAATCAGAATAAAATTCCCAAGCCCGACAAGAGGGATTAAAATCGGAAACTGCGAGGTTACACCTACCCCGAACAAAGAAGCCGCGGCAGGTGAAATAAACGCGACGGCAGTGCCGGTTGCAAAGCCGCAGGTCATAACCGAAATAATTAATATAAAATTAACGGCAGAGCCGGTTACAAGCGGGTTTCCTAAGGGCGCGGTCACCGCCTGCAATGAAACCAAAAGGGCGGCGAAAAGCCCTGTTCTGGTTATCCATAAAACTTTTTTGTGCATGATAATGTCCTTTCTAAAATCATATAATTTCTCGTTTTGACACAGCGGTTTTAACCGAAATATCGGGGATTTTCCCAAGCTGTCCGGTCAGGCTGTTGATTTTATCCATTTCAGCAACCGCAGTCAGCGAAATAACGCTTATGCTTTCCTCCTGAAAGGGTAACCCCATGCGTCCTTTTATAATATCGTTGAACGCGGCTACAATGCGGTTGAACTCGTCCTGATTGTCTTTCGGGTTTTCTAAAACTACACCGATAACTGCAATGCGTTTCATTTTTTCGCTCCTTCAAAATTAAAAATGCGCCCTAAAAGGCGCAGTAAAAACATTGGGGCGGACTTTCCGCAGAATTGTTTTTCGCGCCTTTCAAATCAGCTTTGCTTTTTTGTTAGGTACGATTTTATTATAATATAAAATTAAGCGTTTGTCAAGTTAATTTACTATAATTTACTATATTATTCTATTACCACAAACACCCCGTCTGTAAGCGGCTTGTCCGCACTCCTCACAATCATAACTCTTGCTTCAAGCCCTGAAACAATCCTGTAATTATTCCCGTTATATTCATCTTCCTCTATTTCAATCTCCATAGAATAAACCCTGTTCAACGATACCGAAAATCCCGCTTCCCGCTCAATCAGAAACACAACCCCGTCAAAATATGCAGTCTTGGGAATGGTTATTACCCGTTCACCGTTTTGCGTGTATTGATTCGGGGTTGTTGATTTTACATGCGGTTTTGTCGCATAATAAAGCGTTTCTCCGAAAAAAGTAAAGAATAAAATGATTAATGCAAATAAAATCAAAACCGCAATCTGAACTCTCTTTGTTACCATTTGTAATTCTCCATTCCCTGCTCAATTTCGCCCTCAAACAGCAGAAACAAACCCATTATCGGGAACATATATGCCACCGAACCCGCGAAATACACATTTTCGGGAAGCTCAGACAGCTTCACGGAAAGCGGCATAATTTCAGGGTTCTGCGAAGCGAATATAATCGCCTGCTCCACCATATTCCAGCTTTCACAAAAGATTAAAATAAATAATGTAATCAGCGCGGGCTTGATTTGCGGAATAATCACATGGCGCAGAATTCTAAGGGCTGATGTTGTTTCAAGTAACGTGCAGTCGATTTGCTCGTCGGGAATTATTTTGATGAACTGCCGGAACAAGAATACCGCGAGCGGTGAAAAAATTATCGGCAGAATTAGGGCAAGCGGTTTGTGCAGCAAATCAAAATCGCGCAGTAGAATATAACTTGAAAGCATGGTGGATTGAAGCGGCAGCATCATAACTAAAATATAGAAAAAGAAAATGATATTTTTACCTTTAAACTTGACTTTTGCGAAGAAAAAACCGAGCGGAAGCGAAATAATAATACAAACAAATGAATTGATTGCGGCATAGAATACTGAGTTCCAGAAGTAATCAAAATATGTAAAATTATTTACGAACAAGTGCCAGTATTGCCCTAAGGTAAAGTTGCTTGCTTCAAAGCTCAGCGACTTTACAAAAGAGAGCAGTACCGGTATAAAATACAGCAGTGCCAACAGATACAGAGGGATTACTCTTGCTTTTTTCATTTATGCGTATATCCTTAGAAAGTGTTTTTCGAGAATTTATTTTCAAACGTGTAGAAAGCGATGATAATAACCGAAATGATTGATGTGAAAATCACGGTTGCGGTTGCTAAAATTTGATAATTCAATCGGTGGAAATGGTTATTCATATAGTATTGCAGGATATATGCCGCGTCAGGCGGATAATTCGTACCGAAAAATAAGTAGCTTTCTTTAAATATTTTCAAAGAATTCACAAACGACAATACCCCCGCGAAGAAAACAGCGGGGGTTATGCAAGGCAGTGTAATTCTGCGGAAAAGCGTGAAACCGCGTGCGCCCTCAAGACTTGCCGCCTCAAAGATTTCACGGGGAAGTTTCGATACAGCCGCCATGATGATGATTAAATTTATACCTGTATTTTTCCATATAAATAATAAATAAATCGGGAATACGGCGAAAAAGCCGCCGTGATTTTTAATAAGCCCGAAGTACCAATCATTATCGAAGAACAACTGCCATGCGGCGATGATACCGGCGGTGGGCAGAAGCATGGGCATTATGAAAAAGCGTTTTATAAACCCATGTTTTCCTGTAATTTTAATCAAAGTAAAAGACAGCATTAGCGAGATAATAAGCACTAAAGCCACGCCAATTAAAGAAAACAAAGCGGTGTTTCTCAAGGCAAGGCGGAAGTATTTGTTCCCGAGAACTGTTTTATAATTCTCAAGGAAAACGAAATTCTTTGTGTGCGTATTGTCAATCAGCGAGAAATACACGCTCCGCACCGCCGGATACACGAAGAACAGGATAAATCCGGCGAAAGCGGGCAGGCAGAGCAGGATTACGCGGGTTTTGAAACCGGTTAGTTTTTTGAGTTTATTCATTCATTGCCATCTCCGCGATTCTGTTAAGCTGACTTACTACATCGTCAAGTGTCAACCGCTCATTTTGATAATCGACAATTATATCACCTTGTGCTTCCCATGAGGGATACGGCGTTTCATTGATTGCGCCGTTTGCAAAAATCTCGTATAAATCGTTAAAGCAAGGGCTGTTTATATCATAAAAATTCGTATACGTTGAACGGTCTTTCATCAAAAATGAGCCTTTATTCCCTAAATATTCGTTTGTGTTGCTTACAAGGTATTCAAGGTATTCCGTTGCGGCTTCAATTTTTTCGCTGTTAGGATTAACTACAGCAAAGTTCATATTAACAGGATTTTTTTCGCTCTCATTAATAAATATTGGCGTAGGAAACGCTCTCCAATTATTTAGATTTTCACGATTATCAAATTCTATATAATCAATAACGCTATCAGTTTGGAAAATAACAACATTTTTATCAAACGATTGCGGAGCTCTTCCTTCATCTCTGTTAATGAGGTGATTATGAACAGGGCTGTTGAAATACGGGTGGTCTTCATATTTAGATGAAAACCTAACCCAACCGGTTCTCATCAAATCAAAAAAGTTTCGGTAAATATCAGTGTTATAATCGGCAAATCCGTTTTTGAAATCGTTATAATTAATATCGTATTTTTCATGCAGATAATAATGTAAATTTTCGCTAAAATTAAAATATAAATATTCACCTGTATTATTTTTTAACCGCTTTAGTGTATCCATATAAGAATCAAAGGTTTTTACATCATCATAAGTTAAATTGAACTTTTCCATGTTTTCCGGAACATACCAAGTAACGTCGGTATTTATCGTAAGAGGAGCAGCCCATATATCGCCGTTTTCTGTCGTGAAATAATCTTTTATGTAATCAAAGCAATTATTTACATGTGAGGATAAAATACCCGAATCATTAAACGGAACATATTGCCCATTATTTATTACCGACGGTATATAAAAATCCGGAGTCAATACATAAATATCAATATCGCTGTCGCCGGCTAAAAGCTTCATTTTAATTAATTCCAAATCTAAAGGGAATTTATATATAGACGCGCTTATTCCGCAATCTATACCTGCTTCAATAAATTCGTTTTCATTCCGGCGGGAGCCGATAGTTATTTCTTCTCCGCGATGTTTTAATTCGGGCATGTTTTCATCGTCTTCCGCAACAAAAAGAGAAAGTATTTCTATATTGGCGGTGTTACGGTTGAGAATAATAAGATTCCCTTTATAAAATTGCATATCTCCCCCGCCATAAGTGAGGGTTCCTGTTTTTTGGATTACGTTCAAATTTGTACTCAAATTCATTGAACGTAAATTGGTCATATTATCGGAATATAAAAATATATCATTATAAAATATAAATCCGAAAGCATAACCGACATTGTTTATATCTGTTACATTTTCAACTTTACCGGTATCGATACTATATTTTTGCAATTGATATTTATTTCCCGAAAAACAATAATAATATATATTATCGTCGGGAGCAAGCGCTTGCGCTATCACATTGTTTATTTTTAAATCTTTTAACTCATTAGTTTCAAGGTCATACATATACGCGATTTCACCGAAACTCATGTAATCACCACTTAATGAGGCATCATTTATTTTATCAAGATAATCCTCATCAATATTATGAACAACAATAAAAAACAATTTATTATCAGAATAAGACAGGTTTTTGATTTCAACAAAATCAAAATCATGCAGTAAGATTTTTTCAACTTCTAAATCCATGTTAAATTTTTCAAGCGTGCTTTCGGTTTGATTAAATGTAAAAAGTGAATTATCACCGTAACAAAGCCCCATATAACGTTTTTCGAGTACCTTTTCTTTATAAAGATTCCCGTTGTTATATATTTTAGCAGTGCTTAAATTTTTAAAATCAAAAGCTAAAACAGCTAACCGGGTATCATCTATCATAGTGAAGAATTCAAAATATACATCACCCTCTTGTTCTATTTTAAAGAATTCAAGTTTTTTATATTCAAATTCCATTTCATCTATTTTAACGCCACTACCACAAGCAGTAAAGATTAATATAAAAATTAAAATAAAAATTGTTTTTTTTTTCATTTTTTCTCCTTTTTAATGAATTACCCGCACACTTTATTTTTTCCCGATTTTTTAGCTTCATAAAGCTTTTCGTCAGCTTTGCTCAGAAAATTTTCCAATATTCCGTCATGTTCAGGTTTAATTGCATTAATTCCGATGCTTGCGGTTATCTTGATTACACCGCCGCCGGCTTCAGCATACGGAATTTCATGCTTCTCAATACTATTCCTCATGCTTTCGGCAATTTCAAAAGCACCCTCCAAGTCAGTGTCCGGCAGAATTGCGGCGAATTCCTCCCCGCCCCAGCGTGCGATAAAATCAACCGAGCGTTTCAGAGACGCTTTCATAATGTCCGCGGTTGCTTTCAATGCCATATCACCTTGCAAATGCCCGTATACATCGTTTAAAGATTTGAAATTGTCAAGGTCAATCACAAGAATGCTTAAATGTGATTTGGTTCTGATAGCACGATTCCATTCCAAATCAAGGCGGGATTCAAAATTACGCCTGTTCGGAATACCGGTTAAATGGTCCATCATGCTTAAATTCCGAATCATCGAAATCTGGCTGTGCATTTGAATTTGATTTCTTACCCGCAGTTTTACAATCGCGGGGCTGAACGGCTTGCTGATGTAATCCGCCGCACCTAAGGAAAGCCCTTTTTCCTCGTCCTCCGTGCTTCTTAAACCCGAAATGAATATAACGGGAATTTCTCTGGTTTCTTCCGTGTCCTTTAACACGGTAAGAATTTCATATCCGTCCATATCAGGCATAACAATATCTAACAGTATAACGTCCGGTGTATATCTTTTTGCTGTGGTAATTGCCTGCGCTCCGTTTTTGGCGGCGTGAATTTTATACTCGGGGCTGAGTATTCTTGTCAGGGTCATAATATTGGCTTTTTCGTCATCTACAATCAGTATGCTGTTTCTTTCGTCAATGCTCATTATTTCCTGTCACAAAACCTTTCTTTATTTATTTAATTTACCGTAAGTTTCAAATGCTTGCGTATTTTAGCTAAAACCTTGCTCATGTCAAGCGGCTTGCCGAGATGGTCGTCCATACCCGCCGCGAGACATGCGTCGACGTCACTCTTAAAGACATTCGCGGTCATCGCAATGATCGGCAGCCTCCCGCGACTGCTCTCGGGCAGGGCGCGTATGCGGCGCGACGCTTCGTGTCCGTCCATAACCGGCATTTGCATGTCCATGAACACAATGTCGTATTTTTCAGGTGTGGCTTCAACCATCATCAGCGCCTCTTGGCCGTTTACGGCACAGTCAATTTCCAGTCCTGTGTCTTCTAATAAAGCCAACAGGATTTCACGGTTAATCTCAATATCTTCGGCAACCAACAGTTTCCGCCCCCCGAATTCGCCTATGCTGACAGCGGTGTCAGTATTTACGCCGTCATTCAACCCCTCGTTTGCTATTGGGCTTTTATCGCTACGCGTTGCTTTTACAGTGAAAATAAACCGTGCGCCTTTGCCAAGCTCCGATTCGATCCATATCGTGCCACCCATAAGCTCAACGATGCGTTTAGAGATAACAAGCCCAAGCCCCGTGCCTCCATATTGCCGGCTTATCCCACTTTCAGCTTGTTCAAAAGGCGAAAACAGCTTTTCTTGCTGTTCTTGCGATATGCCGATCCCGCTGTCCGCAACTTCGATACGCAGTTCACACTCACCATCTGTTTCATTTATTAAGGCAGCGTCAAATCGAACTTCACCGCCCTCATGCGTGAACTTTACCGCGTTGGACAACAGGTTCGTGATGACCTGCGCCAAATGCTGGTCGTCCCCTACGAGGAAGCGTGGTATAGCGCCGTCCACATTTTTAGACAGGCGCTGTTGTTTTTCATCCACGCGGAACTGAATAAACGTCAGCACATTTTGCAGCATATGTTCAAAATCAAATTCAATATGCATCAGTTGCAGCTTGTTCGCCTCAATCTTCGCCATGTCAAGCACATCATTTATGATGCCGAGCAGATGGGCCGATGCGTCCCCGATTTTATGCAGTGCGTTATTCTTGCGTTCTATGTCATCCGCTTTTTTTCCAATAGAAGCCATGCCGATAATCGCGTTCATGGGCGTCCGCATTTCATGGCTCATGTTGGATAAAAAGTCGCCCTTCGCCTTGCTTGCCACTGTCGCGCGTTCAAGCGCGTCGGTGAGCTGCTCATTCATCTTGCCGAGCTGGATAGACTGCTCATGACGGGTAATTGAATTTACCAGCATCAAACCTGTGGATTTCAGCATATTTGTCTCGTCGTCTGAAAAAACACGTTCCCGCCTGCAATCGTCAATGCAGGCTATCCCCCAAAACTCGCCGTGCGTGTACAAAGGGATTGTGAGCGTGGATTTTAAGCCGATGGATTCCATTGCTTCCCGGTCTTCCGGCTCCAATTCCGAGACAGGCCCGTTTATAATATCGCCGCGCAGGAATAACTCCTTCCATGCGGCGCTGTAGCTCAGTCTCGTCCCGATCGGGATAAGGCTGTTTTCAGGTTCGCTACCTGAAGTCCAATCGTGTTTGAGGGTATAGTGGAGGGTGTCGCCGACCATTTCATTCTGCCAAATTTGAACACGGTCTG
>Ga0082212_10013871_pt1 | contig 10061 bp, 3 predicted proteins | sample TergutNt197P3_FD_71548 | JGI IMG/M metagenome (GOLD analysis project Ga0082212, IMG submission 71548) | Neocapritermes taracua P3 segment gut microbial communities from Petit-Saut dam, French Guiana - Nt197 P3 | ecosystem: Host-associated > Arthropoda: Insects > Digestive system > Gut ... | reverse complement strand
CCGTCAGATTGTTTTACTTCCTTCCTCCATGGATTCTAAATTTGAAATTGTCCCGTCTGTTCTACAGGGAATAGCTATTACCGGTATTGTGGCCGATTCCAATGGCGAACCGCTACCTGGCGTAACCATAATGGTCAAAGGTACGACACAAGGAGCGGCAACCGACGTCAATGGCGCTTATTTATTATCTATTCCGGAGGAAAATGTTACCTTAGTGTTTTCATATATTGGATTTTTAACACAAGAAATAACTGTAGGTAGCCAACGTAATATCTCCATAACTTTGATAGAAGACTCCCGCCAACTTGAAGAAGTGGTAGTTGTAGGTTATGGAACACAAAAGAAAGTGAACTTAACAGGTTCTGTAGCGTCTGTGGATATGAATAAAATGACAGATAGTCGTCCTATTACCAGTTTGTCTGCCGGTTTATCCGGTTTGGTAGCGGGCGTTACTGTAACACAGGGAAGCGGCGGACAGCCCGGAAGTGGAGCGACCATTCGTGTACGTGGTCAAGGATCATTAAATAACTCTGATCCTTTAGTAGTCATAGACGGCGTAACAGGTAACATAAACGACCTAAATCCACAAGATGTAGAGAGCATATCCGTGTTGAAAGATGCTGCCTCTTCGTCCATATACGGCTCACGGGCTGCTAATGGCGTTATCCTGATCACTACCAAAAAAGGACGCGAAGGAGGTTCCAAAATTAGTTATCATGGATATATGACTTCTGAAAAAGTAGCCAACAAGGTTCCAATTGTAAGTAATTATGCTGAATATATGGAATTAATCAATGAAGGAATGCGTAACAGTAACCAGTCAGAACCATTCAGCAGGGGTAAAATTGATGAATGGCGCGCTGCGGGCAATAGCGATCCTGTAAGATATCCAAACACCGACTGGCAGGATTTTATTTTCCAGCAGGCATGGATGCAGAACCACTCTCTTTCAGCAAATGGCGGTACGGATAAACTGCGCTATTTTGTATCGGGAAATTACTTGCAAAATCCAGGTATTATAGAAAATAGCGAATATAAGAGAATAAGCGCTCGCGCCAATTTAGATGCCAGTATCAAGCCTTGGTTTAAACTTGGTGTCAACAGTTATGGATACAAAGGTATTGCAGATGTAGGATATGGCGGTTCAAGTTTGCAGTGGGCTGGAACCACCTCGCCCGGCTGGTGTTTTCGTGCGCCCGACGGCCGGTATGGCGGGATAAACAATGTCGAGGACGTGAATACAGGAAATAATCCGTTGCGTTCACTAAATGCTAATAAAGGCAATTCCATGACCAACAAAATTGTTTCCAGATTTTATGGTCAGTTGACACCTATGAAAGGACTGAGTATAGAAGGTTCCTATACATATGATTTTACCAATACATATCGATATTCTCAGCCTGTTTTCATTGATCTTTGGAATTTTTACGACAATACCATTACGGTTCCCGGAACGGGAAGGACATCTGTTGCTAATACCGACTATAAATGGACCAGAAACCATATGGACGCTGTCGTCCGTTACGAAACGAATGTCAGTCACCTGAATATACAGGCAATGGCGGGCGCCAGTCAGGAGTCGTACCGATATCAGTGGTTTTCGGCGTCAAAAGCTGATTTAACGGCGCCTGAACTGACAGAACTTAATGCCGCTACAATGGACGCTACTGCCACCGGTGATTATACCAACTGGGCGATGCACTCTTTCTTTAGCAGATTGGGAATGAACTGGGCGGAAAAATATCTGCTGGAAGCAAACTTGCGTATTGACTATTCGTCGAGGTTTGCTCCCGGGAAAACGCGTCGAGGTGTATTTCCTTCATTTTCAGCAGGCTGGCGTATTAGCGAAGAGGATTTCATTCGGAATATTTCCTGGCTGAACAGTCTAAAACTTCGTGTATCTTACGGTGCATTAGGAAATAATTCGATGGGAGGCAACATGGATAATGATGGTAATTATAATCATTTGGCATTATATGGCGCCCAGAATTACCCTTTGAATAATGCTATTCAAATTGGTTGGGCGCAGACGGCATTGTCGAATTCTGCAATCACATGGGAAACAACATATGTAAGCAATGTGGGTATTGATTTTGGTATGATGAAATACAGATTGAATGGAAGTGTTGATTTTTTTGTGAAAGATACCAGAGATATCCTTATTGATCTGCCAGCTCCCCTGGTTCGTGGAAACGCTTCAATACCAAGAGTAAATGCGGGCGAAGTACGAAATACAGGTATCGAACTCACCCTATCGTGGAGTGACACAGCAGGCAACGTTCGCTATTTTGTAGAGGGAAATTTCGGATTTGTTAAAAACAAACTCACCAAGTTTAAAGGAGAAGAAAGTACGATCAGTGGAACAAATATGCTTCTTGAAGGCCATCCTATAAACGTACAGTATGTGATGAAAGTAGACAGGTTGGTGCAAACCGATGAAGACCTTGCTTATGTACAGTCGCTGGTAGATAAAAAACCCGATTATTTCAGAAGTTATATCAGGCCGGAAAAGGGCGATTTTTTGTATGCAGACACCAATGGAGATGGCGATCTCACTGCCGACGATCGTGTCATGATAGGAAATGGCCCTAACCCGACAGTAACATATGGCGTAAATTTGGGTGCCGGTTGGAAAGGTTTTGATTTTTCCTGTCTGTTTCAGGGTGTTTCCGGTATGACCATTTATTGGAATTATCTCCGTGGCGATGGTGGAGCTGATGCTACCAGGTACCTGTCTACTATTAAAAATGGGTCTCACATCAACAAAACCGTTTCCGACGGACGATGGTATGAGGGACGTCCGGATAAGGCTACCTTTCCGCGTTCATTGTCAGATAGCGATCATCGCAATGACGTGGCAAGTGATTTCTGGATGGTTGATAGAGCCTATTTAAGGATTAAGAATATACAGTTGGCCTATACGGTTCCGAAAACGATTTCGCAGAAGTTTTTGCTGGAAAATCTCCGTTTCTATATGAGTGTCGACAATGCCCTGACTTTTACCAAATTTCCAGGGCTTGATCCTGAACGTACAGAAACAGATTATCCAACCTTTAGAATGACCTCTTTTGGAGTTAATTTAACTTTTTAAAACGATTTTAACATGAAAAAGATAATTATTATTACATTTGTGATAGCCGGGATTTCACTGAACGGATGCTATGATCTGGACACCTATCCCGGAACATCTCTGAACAAGAGTATATTTTGGCAAACAGAAGACCATGCAAAGCAAGCGATGATGGGTATATATGCCGTGTTGCGTAACGGTAATTGTTACGGTCAATTGCATTGGTATAATGATGTGTTTGGTTGTATAGCCATTTCTCACGACGCCGGAACTGCTCATAGCGTGTGTCAGGGTACTTATAACGATCGCAGTGGTATGATACAAGGCAGATGGCAAACCATGTATGATGGCGTTCAAAGAGCCAACACTGTTATTCGGAATGTGTCGGAAATGTCTTTGGATGAAGATACGAAAGCCGGATTTATTGCCGAAGCAAAATTCCTTAGAGCTTTGTTTTATTTTTATTTGCTGGATTTTTATGGAGGCATACCTTATTACGACGAAACCATCGATCTTAATGCTGATTATGTAAACATGAAAGAACCGAGAAGTACTGCAGATGAAATTCGTTCGCATATAATCAACGACCTCAATGAAGCTATTTCAAAACTCAGGGTCACATGGAACGTGTCGGATTATGGTCGTGCCACAAAAGGAGCGGCTTATGCGCTGCGAGGCAAGGTATTTCTGTACAATAAGGAATGGAAAAATGCCATCGCAGATTTTGAGGAAGTAGTTTACAACAAATCAAATAATTACGGTTACGCATTAGATCCTGATTATGCTCGGATTTTTAAACTGTACGACGGAAACAAAAGTGCGGAAATGATTTTCGCCGCTCAAAATAAAGGTGGAGCAGGCAACGCTTACGGGATGCCGATGAATCTTGTTATTGGTAACCGTGGTTCTTATGGAAGTGGTCAAGCTGCGACAATGCCATCTGTAGAATTGGTGGATATGTATGAAAAACCTGATGGCAGCCCATTTGATTGGGAAGAGATTTTTCCCGGATACAACAGCACGCCTGTTGAAAACGGACAACGGACGGCAAAGCGTAAGGAATATCTAAGTGTTGAGATGGAGGGCGGTGCAATTGTCGGTTTGAGAAATGCTGACACTTCAAAGATACTGAATGCTTACAAAAACAGAGATCCGCGCCTGATGGCGACAGTGATTGTACCATACGCCAATTATTTAGGTTGGGTTTCCAATCAGCCGAAAAATTTAATGCTCGCACTTGATGACAACAAGCCGGGAGTTTTAGTTGCAGGGACATTATATTGCGATGTGGCAAATTTCAACAACTATTTTTGGCGGAAATTTGTTGCAGAGGCCGATTTGGGTGGTTCCATCACAGATAGATCACATACACCCTTTGAATTTCCAATAATCCGCTATGCCGATGTGCTGCTGATGCTGGCTGAAGCCTACAATGAAGACGGACAGTTAGAAAAGGCGGTAATTGAAATCAACAAGGTGAGAGCAAGAGAAAGCGTTCAATTACCCGGCCTGAACTCGGGCGCTGTATGGCTGGCAGTTAGCACAAAGGAACAGATGGCAGAACGAATCAGGAAAGAGCGAGCCGTTGAACTTGCCGGTGAAGGCCTTCGTTTCAGTGATTTGCGCCGTTGGGGTTTTGCCGTTGCCAGTGAGGCAATTGCCATAAACGACGCTGGTGTGAATATATATGGGGAAAGCCTGTTTTCACGTAAAATTACAGAAAGGGATATGCTCTGGCCAATACCCGGTGTGGAAAGAGAAAGAAATCCAATTCTGACCCAAAATCCGGGCTGGTAATTTAATTTTGTTAACACTAACCTGCTGCCAGGTTTTAATAGGCCTGGCAGTTTTTTAGATTTTAATTACTTAATGTTTGTAATTCAAATGAAAAATATAATCAGCGCAGTTTTTTTGGCAACATTAACCATTACCGTTGGTATGGGACAGCCGAAGCGGGTGCCATTAGCTGACGTGATTAAAAACAGCCTCAACCGTTCGGCAGAACAAGCGCTGTTGATGGCGGAATCGCTCCAGGGTCAACCTGACAAGTTGCCGCGCTCGTTTACTGCTGAAGGAAAATTTGTGACCAGCAATTCGGATTGGTGGTGCAGCGGTTTTTTTCCGGGAGAGCTTTGGTATCTTTACGGGAACAGCAAATCCGACGTACTTTTAGACTATGCACGGAATTACACAGCCCGTGTTGAAAAGGAAAAGTACAACAGAGGCACGCATGACCTGGGTTTCATGCTTTATTGCAGTTTTGGCAACGGATATCGCCTGACGGGCGATACGGTTTACCGCGAAATCCTGCTTGCTGCCGCCGAATCGCTGGCAAGCCGTTTCAATCCTGCGGTTGGCTGCATACAATCGTGGGATGCCAGGGACGTCAACTATAGATGGCAGTTTCCGGTGATTATAGACAATATGATGAACCTTGAACTGCTGTTCTGGGCATCGAAGGTTACAGGTGATCCAAAGTATCGCGACATCTGCATTTCGCATGCCGACATGACCATCAAGCATCATTTTCGTTCCGATTACAGTTCGTACCATGTCGTTTCATTTGATCCCGTCACGGGACAGCCTGAAAAGAAAAACACGGCTCAAGGCTATTCCGACGAGTCGTCATGGGCGCGGGGCCAGGCATGGGGTTTGTACGGATTTGTGGTGATGTATCGCGAGACAAAAAATCCGAAATATCTTCAACAGGCCAGGTGGATTGCTAATTATTTACTGAACCACCCCAATCTGCCTGAGGATAAAATTCCGTACTGGGATTTCAACACGCCCGACATACCCAATGCCAAACGGGATGCTTCTGCCGGCGCCATCATGGCGTCAGCACTGATTGAACTAAGCAGTTACGGTACTTTAAATGTTCCCATGGCATTAATGTATCTGGATGTGGCCGAAACGCAGATTCGTACGTTGTCGTCACCCGAATACCTTGCGGAAAAGGGAACAAATGGGAATTTTATCCTGAAACATTCGATAGGAGGTTTGCCGGGTAATTCGGAAGTTGACGTACCGCTCACCTACGCCGATTATTATTTCGTTGAGGCGTTATCGCGTTATCAGGCATTACTGAAAGAAAAGGATATCGGCCCGCACCCCCGGATTTTGATGTCTATCGGAGAGGAGCGGCAAATCAAGGCAAACATTGCAGCCGATCCGGCATGGAATAAAATGCATCAATCCATCATCGACGAATGCGGCAATATAATACCTCTTCCCGTAAGTGAACGTACTGTGACAGGTCGTCGGTTACTTGCAGTCTCGAATGAAGCGCTACGTCGCATATTCTATCTTTCGTATGCATACCGGATGACAGGACAGTCGGAATACGCGGAAAGAGCCGAGAAAGAAATGTTGGCTGTTTCGGCATTTAACGACTGGAATCCTTCTCATTTTCTTGATGTAGCTGAAATGACCATGGCAGTGGCTATTGGCTACGACTGGTTATATGACCAATTGTCACCAACTTCGCGTGAATTTATTAAATCGGCCATTCTTAAAAATGGCATATCGCCTTCGTTCAACAGTCATAACAACTTTTGGCTGCGATTTAATAACAACTGGAATCAGGTATGTAATGCCGGCATGAGTTTCGGTGCGCTGGCAATATTCGAAGATATGCCAGAACTGTCGAAATTCATCATTGACAGAGCAGTAGAGAGTATTCAATTACCGATGAACGCGTACGCTCCTGATGGCGCTTACCCGGAAGGTTATGGTTATTGGAACTACGGGACGAGTTTCAATGTTATGTTTCTTACAGCTATCGAAAAAATATGGAAGACTGATTACGGATTGTCACAAATACCGTTTTTTATGAAAACTGCCGGTTATATAGCAAATATGACCGGCGCGACGGGACTTTGTTTTAATTATTCTGATAATGTGCTGGACGGAAGCTTGTTCCCCAGTATGTTTTGGTTCGCTACCAAAACGAAAGACATGTCTGTGTTATGGGATCAACGCAAATACATGGATAACGAAGAAAAAATCAAGAGAGATCGTTTGTTGCCTGCAATCATGATTTGGGGAAGCGGTATTCGTTTAGCAGAAGTTGAACCGCCAAAAGAATTGATGTGGGTAGGAAGGGGTATCACCCCTGTGGCTCTGATGCGTACTTCCTGGATTGACCCCAACGCCATCTATGTCGGTTTTAAAGGAGGCCGTGGTTCTGCTCCCCATGGGCATATAGATGCGGGCTCGTTTGTTATGGAAGCCAATGGCGTTCGTTGGGCAAGCGATTTTGGAACGGAAAATTATCATTTGTTGGAATCGAAGGGTGTCGATATATGGAGTGGAACACAACGCTGGCAAGTATTCCGGTATAATAATTACACGCATAACACATTGACTGTCAACAATCAATTGCATGTTGTGAATGGCGCTGCCGATATTGTATCGTATTCGTCAACCGCCGGTTTTATGAATGTTATCGCAGACATGTCGAAAGTCTTTGAAGGGCAGTTGTTGCACAGTTTGCGGGGTTTAGCCATTATTGATGGACAATATGTGGTAGTAAGGGATGAAATTGCGGCAACCGACAAGGATGCAACCGTGCGGTGGACGATGCTTACTTCGGCCGAAGCAAAAATTACCGGCAAAAACTCCATCGAATTGAAAAAGGATGGGAAGAAATTGGAGTTGAGAGTTGCAGAACCGGCAAATGTGACCATGAAAACATGGACAACCAAATCGCCGAACGATTACGATTCCCCAAATCCCGGTACCGTTATGGTAGGATTCGAAGTGAAAGCGCCGGCAGGAACATCGACAGTCTTGACGGTAAAACTTGTTCCGCAAAATGTAAAACAAATATTGGAAAAAATACCGGAATTGAAAGAATGGCCAAAGTATTTTTAAACAATTTTTGCTGAACATATGTTATAAATTGTATATTAATCACATAAATAAAAAAAGAAATGAAAAACAAAAAAAGTAGAAAACCATTCAACCGCTTCAGTATATGGTTAGTGGTAATCTTGTTCCTTGTCTCGTCAGTTGTACAGGCACAATTGAAATATTTGCAGAATGATACTGACATTCCTCCGCATCCCCGCATTTTAATGTTTGCAGGTGAAGAAAAGCAGATTATGGCCAATATGGCCGCCGAACCTGCGTGGGCAAAAATTCATCAAGCCATTATAGAAGATTGTGATAACATGATGGCTCTACCCTTATGTGAACGTATTGTTGAAGGCCGCCGATTACGAAGTGGAGCAAATCGCCTTTTCTCTCTTTCGTATGCATACAGGATGACAGGACAGAAGAAATACCTTGATCGAGCGGAAAAAGAGATGCTGGCGCTGGCTGCATTCGCTGACTGGAATCCTACACATTTCCTTGATGTATCAGGAGTTACCATGCCCATGGCGATTGGTTATGACTGGCTATACGATCAATTGTCACCTGTTTCTCGCGAAATTATTAAATCGGCCATTCTTAAAAAAGGTATTGACCCTTCGCTCAGAATAGTAGAAGATTCCGGCGAATATGGATCTTTTTTAAAATATGCTTTCAATTGGAATCAGGTATGCAACGCCGGCATGTGTTACGGTGCGCTTGCAGTATTCGAAGAAATGCCCGAACTGTCAAAATACATCATAGACAGAGCCGTCGAGACCATTCAGCCGTCTATGAAAGTATACGCGCCAGACGGCACTTACCCCGAAGGTTACGGTTATTGGAATTACGGAACAAGTCACAATGTCATGTTTCTTGCTGCTATCGATAAAATATGGAAGACGGATTACGGCTTGTCACAGATACCGGGTTTCTTAAAAACAGCAGATTATATAACAAATATGACCGGGCCGTCGGGACAATGTTTCAATTATTCTGATAACAGTTTGGGCGGGAGCATGCTTCCCACAATGTTTTGGCTTGCAAAAAAAATAAATGACAATTCGGTATTGTGGGGCCTGCATGAATATTTGGAAAGTAACAGGGTTGAACGAAGCTGGCTAACAATGCTTTGGGGAAGCGGTATTCAGTTAGCTGACGTGAAGCCCCCAACAGAAAAGGTTTGGGTAGGAAAAGGTAAAAACCCAGTGGCTTTGATGCGTACTTCATGGACAAACCCTAAAGCAATTTATGTCGGATTTAAAGCAGGTTGTGCGAGGGCTGGTCACGGACATATGGATGTGGGATCATTTATTATGGAAGCTGATGGCATTCGTTGGGCAAGCGATTTCGGATCAGATAATTATCATTCGATTGAATCAAAGGGCATTGGCATGGACTTGTGGAATGATCATCAGGAATCGCGACGCTGGCAAGTGTTCCGGTATAATAATTTTGCTCACAACACATTAACTGTCAATAATCAATTACATGTTGCAAATGGTTTTGCCGACATATTGTCGTCGTCGTCATCCACCGGTTTTTTGAATGCTATTACTGACATGTCGAAAGTTTTTGAAGGACAATTGTCACGATGTTTGCGGGGTGTAGCCATTATTGACGAACAATATGTTGTAGTAAGGGACGAAGTTACGGCAACCGACAAGGACGCTACCGTTCGTTGGACGATGCTTACCACTGCCGAAGCAAAAATTACCGGCAAAAACACCGTCGAACTGAAAAAGGATGGAAAGAAATTTAAAATTGAAGTTGCAGAACCGGCCAAAGTCGCTATGAAAACGTGGCCTACCCTTCCTCCAAACGATTATGAGTCCCAAAACCAGGGTACCATTTTGGTTGGTTTCGAACTAAAAATACCAGCCGGAACGTCGGCTGTCTTGACGGTAAAACTGATTCCGCAAAGCGCAAGGCAAACATCGGCAAAAATACCGGAATTGAAAGACTGGCCGAAATAGTTTAAGTAAATTTATTACAAAAACTTGATACGTACATTAATTAATATGATTTGGAAGAACTCAACAAAATATTGGCAGAAGCAAAAAATTTTAAAATATGAAAAGACGTAATTTTTTTAAAACGATGGGCGTAACAGCCCTTTCAATGAGCGTTGGCAACG
>Ga0082212_10013870_pt1 | contig 10061 bp, 9 predicted proteins | sample TergutNt197P3_FD_71548 | JGI IMG/M metagenome (GOLD analysis project Ga0082212, IMG submission 71548) | Neocapritermes taracua P3 segment gut microbial communities from Petit-Saut dam, French Guiana - Nt197 P3 | ecosystem: Host-associated > Arthropoda: Insects > Digestive system > Gut ... | reverse complement strand
TTCGTGATCTGGGGGATGTACTTTGGCGCGCTGCTCATAGCCGAAAAACTGGCTGTGGGCAGGCTTATCGAAAAGCTGCCTGTCATAAAAAACATATACGCGCTTTTTTTGGTGGCGGTGGGCTGGGCCATATTCCGCGCGGAGTCCGTGGGGCAAATGGGCGAGCTGCTTCGCGCCATGTTCGGGGGATATGGCGGCGGCGGGGCGCAAATCCCCTTGGCCGCGCTCTTGCAGCAAAGCGAGTGCGGGCTCGTATTCTTCGCCATGCTGGCCGCGGCCGCGATAGCATCAATGCCAGCCTCGCGGTTTATCAAAGACAAGCTCTCGCGCCTAAAAAACGGCGCGCTGTTTATGGATGTATGCACCCTGACTGTTTTCGCGCTTTGCGTCATCGAGCTCGCCCTCGGCTCCTACAACCCCTTCATCTATTTCGATTTTTAGCGCCGCGCCCCGCTTTTGCTGTTGACAAAATCATGCCGCCGTGGTACAATGGAACATATATCGAACATATATCGGAAATATAAGGAGAGGTTATCGTGAAAAAATACAAAATAACGGTCATAGGGGCAGGGGACAGGGGAAACTGCTATATGTCGATGCTCAAAAAGCATCATGGAAACGACGTGGAATTCGCCGGAATATGCGACATTCTTCCCGACAGATTGGACAAGGCGTTTGAAATGTACGGGTTTGGGGCGAAATTCGCGGACTGGAAAGAAGCGATAAGCGCCACGAAGCCTGATATCGTCGTCATAGCCACGCCTGCGTATTTTCACTGCGACATAGCGAGCTATGCGATGGACAGCGATTGCCATGTGCTCACGGAAAAGCCGTTCGACCTGGACTTGAACAAGTGCTTTTCGCTCAAGGAAAAGAAGGAAAAAACGGGGAAATCCCTCGCCATCGGGCTCCAGTACAGAAATATGAGGCACTACAGGGCGACAAAGCATATGATGGATAGGGGCATCCTCGGCAAAAACATGATAATCACTTACACCGACATCAGGGAAATCCGCCCGAAGATCGCGATGCACGACGCAAAATACGGCAACGGCGGCCCCATGGTCGATATGGCGTGCCATTTGTTCGACTTGATGCGCTGGTTTTTCAAGTCCGACCCGAAAACCGCGAGCGCGAAATGGCGCATAAACGCGGCGGGCCGCGAAGAATTGAAATCGATTGAGTTCATGGCGCCGGATGCGTGCGTCATGGCGATAGAATACGAATCGGGCGACATGGGCGAAATCACGATGAACTGGGGGCTTCCCCTCGGCACGGGCGGGGAGTTTTTGTCGAGCGCGTCGGGATCTGCGGGATATGTGAAAACAGGGGGCGATTTGAGGGCGCAGTGCGGCGCGGAGGAGATAACGGTCACCGCGGAAGAATCCGACGAGCAGGACTTGATAAACGCCGAACTCGCGGTCTACGACCACCTCATCGCGGAAATCGAGGGCAGGGGAAAGGCGCAGTCGTCGTTTGACGAGGGGATTCTCAGCCTCGCCGCTTCGATGGCCGCGATAAAATCCGGGACATTGGGCCGCCCCGTGACAATTTCCGAGATACTCGACGAAAAACCCACTGTCGAGCGCTGCATGAAAAAATAACGGGAGAGGAAAATTTATGGAACTTTTTGCAAGAATAAGCCATGATATCGATATAATGGGCGGCAAGCCCTGTATAAAAGGAACCCGTGTGACAGTCGGCATGATACTTGCTCAACTTAGCGGGGGCCAGAGCGTAGATGAATTGCTGGATGATTTTCCGTATTTATCGCGAGAGGATGTATTGGCGGCATTGGAATATGGCGCATGGGCCGTCAGCGCCCAAGAATTGGCGATCAGCCTATGAAAATCTTGATTGACATGCTTGATATTTTATATATAAAAAAATATAAGGGGGAAAATTATCATGAATAAGCGTTCAAATGGATATTTCGGGCTGCATTTTGACTTCCACGCGGGATCTGACTGTGTGGAAGTAGGCAAAACCGTCACCGAGGAAATGGTGCGCGAAATTATCGAAACCTTGCGCCCGGACTATATCCAGTGCGACTGCAAAGGGCACGCGGGATATTCGAGCTATCAGACAAAAGCCGGCAATCCCGCGCCGGGATTCGTCAGCGATCAGCTTAAGATATGGCGCAAAGCCACAAAAGAATACGGCATACCGCTGACCATGCACTATTCGGGCGTGTGGGACACCAAAGCGGTGGAGCTCCACCCCGAATGGGCGGCCACAAATGAGGACGGCGCGCAAAACAAAAACATGACCTCCACGTTCAAAGGCTACGCGGACGGGCTGCTCATACCGCAGCTGTGCGAGCTCGCACTCGAGTATGGGGTCGATGCGGCCTGGGTGGACGGCGAGTGCTGGGCCACCGTGCCCGACTTCGACGAAAAAGTGATAGCCGCATACGAAAAGGAATCCGGCTTGAAATTGGTCAAAGGCGGCGAAGGCAAATACGACAAGAGGTCAAAGGAATACAGGGGATTCCTGGATTTTTGCCGGAAACAATTCTTTACCTACCTCGACCACTATATCGGCGAGGTCCACAAAAAGGCGGGCAGCTTCGAGATCGCCTCGAATTGGGCGTTCAGCTCGCATATCCCCGCTCCCGTGTGCGTAAATGTCGATTATCTCTCCGGGGATTTCACCCCAATCGACAGCTACAACGGCGCGAGGTTCGAAGGGCGAGTGCTGTGCGAGCAGGATAAGCCCTGGGACTTGATGGCCTGGGGATTTTTCCACGACTTTTCCGGCGGCGGACGCGCGGTGAAAAGCGCGGTGGCCCTTTGCCGCGAGGCGGCGGCCGTTTTGCCGCTGGGCGGCGGGTTCCAGATATACAACACCCAGAACCGCGACGGCTCGGTTCGGCTGTGGGAAGTGCGCGGCTTAACCGAAGTGGCGAAGTTCGTGCGCGACAGGGAGCCGTTTTTGAAAGGCAGCAAGCCGATTTCAAACATCGGCGTGCTTTACTCGTACTATGATATGTCAAACAAATCTGACGCCCTGTTCTTCGCGGGCGGAAACGAGGAGACAAAGGGCGCGTGCAAATTGATTCTGGATTCTGCGCACCCGTGCGCCGTCCTGATGGACCATATGCTGTCCCCCGAATGCCTGAAAGATAAAAATGTGATCGTGCTGCCCGAGGTGAGATATATAAGCGAAGAGATAAAGGGCGCGCTGCTGAAATTCGCCGAGGGGGGCGGGAGCATGGTCATCTCGGGATACGAATGCTGCAAACTGTTCGAGGACGTTTTGGACGGGGTAAAAATCCCCGGCGACTGCAAAGACCAGCTGATGCATATCTACGACGAGCCGCGCTATATCTGCCAGAAGGCGAAGCTCGCCCAGGCGGAGGTTTTGGAGGCCGGGAACACGAAAATATTAAAGAAATGCGGCAGCGGAGCCTACGGGATCGGCGAGGCCACGGAATTGGACGCATCGGTTTGGCCCGTTATCACAAAGACAAAATACGGCAAAGGCAATATCGTCGCAGTCTATTACAATATATTCGAGCTTTATTCGCAGGCCCCGGACTTCTACGTAAGAAATATGATGTCGGAGATCATCGACGAATTGGATACGGAAAAGGCGATTGCATACAAGGGGCCAAAATTCGTCGATATAGTCCCCTGCGAAAAAGATGGTAAGCTGATGATAAACCTGACGAACACAAGCGGCGTCTACAGCGAAAACAGGCTCAGGGCATATGACGAGATAGCGCCATTGGCGGATATCGAGATAACCGTAAAGACAAAAAAAGAGCCCAAATCGGTCATGCTGCAGCCCGAAAACACGATCCCGGAGCATAAATACGACCCGGCGGCCCAAAAATTGAGCCTCAAGATAGGGCGCTTGGACATACATACGATCATAGCGATCGATTTTTAGGGAGGGGGGCATCTGCATGAAAATAGGGTGCCAAACGATAACATTTGGAAACGAAAGGCACAAAAGCGATGCCGGGGGCATAATAAAGGAAGTGGCCCAGGCGGGATACAAGGGCGTGGAAACGGCGTATTTGCGCATAACCATGAACAAAACGGAGGTTTACAAAAAATACCTGCGCGAAAACAACATGGAGCAGGCGGCGATACACGTCGGCGGGAATTTTGACGACGAAAAATCCGTAAAAGCGCAGCTCGGGAGCATGCCGGACGTGATTGAGCTCGCCCATGCGCTCGAATGCAAAAACATATTTCTGTCAGGGAGCCCCATGACCGCAGATTACAGATTCGCCGCCGACAACTTAAACAAACTCGGCAAAATGGCGGGCGAAAACGGGCTTGTTTTGAGCTATCATAACCACGACTGGGGTGCGACACGTTCCCGCACAAGTGCGTAAGCACGAAAACGGGCATATAATCGGCAAAAAACCGAGGATAGAGAACTAATAGTTTCCAAGGTGGAATGAAGGGGTAACGCCCTGAAACGCCTACTCTGATACTCCACTATGCGGAAAGTGAATAGAAACTTTTCCGTATAAAGCGTGGTGAAGTCGGCTGAAACTCTCCCTAAGCGTAGAAATGCGACAGGAAAAATAAGTCAGAGGTGGCTATGAGAGCATAGGTCGGGAGCGATGATATTCGACGGCCAGTATGTTGGCTGAAACGCCAACTGACGAAATTCCGAAGTTAAGGTTCGTAAACGACGCATGGCAGAAATGCCATGAAATGAAAGTTTCGGGGACGAGTAAGTTTGCTCACTATGAAACTCCCCATCAAGGTTACAGGCCTTGAAGCCTCTAAATGGTGAAACACGGACCATAGGAAAGCCTAAAGAATATCGAATTATGCAATGGTCAGTATGTTGGCTGAGATGCCAACTGACGAAATTCCGAATTTAAGGTTCGTAACGTGGTCACGGCAGAAATGCCGCGAAATAAAAGTTTCGGGGACGAGTAAAAATCCCAGTTATGAAAATCCCCAATGAAGTCAAGGGCTTCTAAGCTCGAAGGAGTGGAACACGGACTATAGGAATAACCTAAAACATAAGGACGGGAAATTGTTGGAACGTGGTAAACTTGCAACGAACGAGGGTGCTATTGCCCGATGACACGTTGAATAGGAAAACAGCGATGTATAACTATTCTTAATGCAAGCGAAAGAGATGCCATAGTACCGATGAAAGCCGTAATAACAAGACGGCATGAGGGAGGGGCATTAGTCTAAGCAAAACAAATCAATTCACACACAATGTCAACAGGTTACGGTTACGAATAAAAGAAGAAACTACCGAAAGGCGGTGGATGACTGTTGGCAGTAAAATCAAAGAGCGAACTTCGCCACAATGAATACTACAAAATGCAATACATATTCGACAACTTGTATGCAAAAAGCGAAAGAGGCGAAGAATTTAAAAATTTGTATGACATCATAGTAAGCGAACAAAATATCTTGTTAGCGTATAGGAATATCAAGGGCAATGAGGGAAGCGGCACGGCGGGAATAAATCACACAACGATAAAAGATTGGATGAACGCCAAACAAGAGGATTACATAAGATATGTCAGGAAGCGCTTGCAAAACTTTTTCCCGCATAGGATAAGGCGCAAAGAAATACCAAAACCGAACGGGAAAATGAGGCCATTAGGCATACCGACAATGGAGGACAGGCTAATCCAGCAATGTATCAAGCAAGTCCTTGAGCCGATACTCGAAGCCAAGTTTTACCCGCACTCATACGGATTCAGACCCAACCGCAGCACGGCGAACGCAATAAACGAATTTACACGCCTGATTTGCAGAAGCAATCTGTACTACGTAATCGACATCGACACAAAAGGATTCTTCGATAACGTGAATCATGCGAAGCTGTTGAAGCAATTGTGGTCGTTGGGCATAAGAGATAAGAGGCTAATATGTATCATATCAAAAATGCTGAAAGCGGAAATCGAAAATGTGGGTAAACCGACCAAGGGAACACCGCAGGGGGGAATACTATCGCCTTTGCTGTCAAATGTAGTCTTAAATGAACTTGACTGGTGGATAGATTCACAATGGAAATCGTTTGACATCAAGGAAAGAAAAATAACATTACAGAAAGACGGAAAGGAAAACAGAGGCAATATATACAAATGGCTGAGAACGACCAGACTGAAGGAAATGCACATCGTAAGATACGCCGATGACTTCAAAATCCTCTGTAGAACCAAAGAAGATAGTATAAAAACTTTTGAAGCCGTTAAAGACTGGCTGAAGCAACGACTCGACTTGGAAATCAGCGAGGAAAAATCACAGATAGTGGATATAAGGGAAAAATCCTCCGAATTCTTAGGATTGAGATTTAAAGCCAAACTGAAGGGCGGCAAATGGATAACACATTCTCACATAATTGAATTGAGGAAACAACAAGCAATCCAAAAGATTAAAGAAGCGGTTATCCAAATCAAAAGCAACCCCACAGTACAAAGCGTGATGCTCTACAACTCAATAGTAATGGGGCTACAGCAATACTACGGAATCGCAACTCATGTGAACATCGATTTTAGCGAAATTGAGTTCAAAGTGCGAAACTTCAGGTATAATCAGCTAAGAAGCCTTATGACCAACAAGGGAGAGCCAAGCAGAACCTATACGCAAAGATACAAGGGCTACAATTTTGAGAAACAGTTTGTGAACAAAATCTGTCTGTACCCCATAGCAGCCGTAGCTACGCGAAACACCACGGGATTCCCGCAAGACGTATGCAATTACACGGCAGAGGGGCGAAGCAAAATCCATGACAATCTGAAAGTGAACACCGATATCATTGAATACCTAATGCGGAATCCGCTGCCCAGCTATTCCGTGGAACTGGCTGACAATAGGATAAGCCTGTATTCGGCTCAATGGGGCAAATGTTTCGTAACGGGAGAACAACTAAATATCGGGGAAATGGAAATCCACCACAAACTCCCAAAGGAGCTTGGAGGAACGGACGAATACAAAAATTTACTATGGATAACAGAGAGCGTTCACAAACTGATACACGCCGTCAACGAGTACACTGTAAATAAATACTTGAGTACGGTGAATCCAGACAAAGAGCAATTGGATATAATCAACGAGCTTAGAAAGCAAGCTGGAAATTGTGTGATTGAGTAGAAAAGTTATGCTTAGATGGAGAGCCGTGTGATGGGAAACTATCATGCACGGTTCGGAACAGGGGAAAAGATGGCGATTACTTCAAAGTCTTACCTATTGTTATAGATAAAAAACGGCTGTTTGGGGCTTTACGCGCTCTGCGACAACACGGACCCGAAATATCTCTCCTTTGTGCCGGATGTGGGCTGGGTGACAAGGGGCGGGGGCGATCCCGCCGAGGTGTTAAAGCGCCTCGGCGGGCGCGTGTCCAACCTGCATTTCAAGGAATTCACAGACGAGGGCCAAATCACCGAGCTCGGATGCGGCATCGTGAATTTCCCGGAAGCGTTCGAGATCGTGAAAGGCCGGGATATGTGGATCATAGCCGAGCAGGACACAAGCTCCATAGGCGCAGGGGCGAGCGTGGCCCAAAATTTCGAATATTTAAAAAATTTGGTGAAAGGCGATATCCGATGAATTACCGTGAAAATTTTATTCGCACCGCCACTTTCAAAAACCCCGAATGGCTGCACTGGGACATACACATAAACCCCGCGATGTGGGCGGTGTACAAAGGCGGGCTCGAAGAAGTGGTGCTGAGGCATCCCAAAACATTCAGGGGCTACAAAAAAGGCAGCGTCGATTATGGCAATATGTCCTTTTCCACGGAAACGCTCGACGAAAATTATGTGACCGACGCCTGGGGCTGCAAGTGGCATTATCCGCTCAGATACATGGACGGGGCGGTGATCGGGCACCCCCTTGAGGATATATCGAAGCTGGGATCGTTTGTCCCGCCCGCCTCCCCCGTGCCCGAGCTGGGGGAAAAAGAATGGGAAAATGAGATAAACGCCGTAAAGGCGGCAAAAATGAGGGGGGAGATCGTTTCGGGCGGCACGGAGCACGGATTTTTGTTTCTGCGGCACACATATCTCAGGGGATTCGACAACGCCATGCTCGACTATGCCGACGAAGGATCGTGGGACAACCTGCGCCGCATATACGGCATGATCATCGACTACAACATGAAGCTCGTGGATTACCATATAAGGCGCGGCAGCGACTGCATGGAATTCGCCGAGGACCTCGGGACCCAGACGGGCACGATAGTGGGGCCCGACACATTCAGGAAATGGATAAAGCCGGCCTATGCAAAGCTGATGCAGCCCTGCAAAAAGGCGGGCATGCTCGTGGGGCTGCACAGCGACGGCAAAACGCTCGACATACTCGAAGACCAGATCGAAGCGGGCGTGGATATCGTGAACCCGCAGGATTTGTGCAACGGAATCGACGAATTGGCGCGCCGCATAAAAGGCAAAGCCTGCATCCGCCTCGACATAGACAGGCAGTCGGTGGTCCCCTACGGCACGCCCGGGGACATCGACGATCTGATCCATGAGGAAGTGGAAAAACTCGGCTCCCCCGAGGGAGGGCTGATGTTCATATGCGGGCTGTATCCCCCCACCCCGATTGAAAACGTCGAGGCGCTGGCGCTGGCTTTGGAGAAATATTCCACGATGTGGTTTCCGGCCGGCTGATTTTTTTGAAATATTTTCAAATTTTTCTTGACAAGCGAGAAAAAATATGGTATACTTATATTCGCCATCAAAAATAATCCTGAGACAACAGGCGCGGGCAGAGCGCAGCTTGCCGCATAATTTTGCCTGTCGAGGAGAAAAATCGAGCGAAAATGACCCGGATTCGTTTTTGCTCTGTGATCCCTTCTTTGCGTTGTCTCGCAGGCGGGGATTTTTTGTTTTGAAATCAAAAACGAATAGAGGTGAAATCAAAAAAATGCCGAATGCAAAAGTGCTTGAGCAAAAAAAGCAGCTGGTCACCGAATTGGCCGAAAAGTTCAAAAACTCGGTGGGCGGGGTGCTGGTGGACTACCAGGGCATCGACGTCGGGCAGGATACAAAAATGAGACGCGAGCTCCGCGAAGCGGGCGTGGATTATTTCGTGTTCAAGAATACCTTGGCGAGGCTCGCGGCAAAGCAGTGCGGCTTTGACGATCTGCTTCCCGTGCTCGTGAAGATGACCGCGATCGCGACAAGCGAAAACGACCCCGTGGCCCCCGCCAAAATACTGACCGCCTACGCCGACAAAATCGATACCTTTCAGATCAAGGCGGGATTTGTGGAGGGAACGGTGATCGACGCGGCTGGCGTGAACCAGCTGGCCACGCTTCCCTCAAAAGAGGAGCTGGTCGCAAAAGTGTTGGGCGGGCTGCAGGCTCCGATCTACGGGCTGGTCAATGTCCTCAACGGCAATTTGCGCGGCCTGGCGTGCGTTCTGCAGGCCATATGCGACAAAAAGGCCGAGGAAGAACCAAAAGAAGCCTAAAAAATCAAAAATCATTTAAAATTATATTGGAGGAAATTTATCATGGCATCTGAAAAAACATTAAAATTGATAGAAGAAATAAAGACCCTCACGGTTTTGGACCTCGCGGATCTGGTCAAGGCGCTCGAAGAGGAATTCGGCGTATCGGCGGCGGCCCCGGTAGCGGTGGCGGCGCCTGCGGCGGGCGGCGGAGCGGCCGAAGCTCCCGTCGAGGAAAAAACGGAGTTTGACGTCGTGCTCGCGGGGGCGGGCGAGAAAAAGCTCGAAGTCATCAAGGTTGTGCGCGAGATCACCGGTCTCGGCCTGAAAGAAGCCAAAGACCTGGTCGAAAGCGCACCCAAAGCGATCAAGGAAGGCATACAAAAAGACGAAGCGAACCAAATAAAGGACAAACTAGCGGCGGCGGGCGCGGCGGTCGAGGTAAAATAAGCTTAAAGAATTGGCAAGCTGGCTTTAAAAGTCAGCTTGCTTTGTTGTCGGGGGCAAAAAAAATGGACGCAAAACAAAAAAAGAAAAAATACGGCTGGAAAATATTGGACATCGACCCTTTACTGTCTCCCTATGAAGGCGAAATCGACGCGAGAATGCGAAATTATGCGAATTTCAAAACCAGGCTGTTAGGCGGCGAGGAGAGTTTGTGCTCGTTTGCCA
>Ga0082212_10013869_pt1 | contig 10061 bp, 9 predicted proteins | sample TergutNt197P3_FD_71548 | JGI IMG/M metagenome (GOLD analysis project Ga0082212, IMG submission 71548) | Neocapritermes taracua P3 segment gut microbial communities from Petit-Saut dam, French Guiana - Nt197 P3 | ecosystem: Host-associated > Arthropoda: Insects > Digestive system > Gut ... | reverse complement strand
GCAGACGACTGCTCGGCTCCGGCGTGCGGCGTTACGGGTTTATCGAAAAGGTGTTTGAAGTTTCGAGCGATTACCCGCAGTTTTGGCCGGGCTTCGGCGATGGCCGTGAGGAATTGAGCGGTTATTTGCAGGAAATCGACGTGCTTCGCAATCTGCTGATTTGGTTTCGTTCTGCTTCGCGCGTTGTGCAGGACCTGCTTTTGATTGCGGGCAATGAGGCGTTTCGCGTTGCGGGCACGTATTATGCGTTTGCCCATACCAGTGCCAGGCAACGCAACCCCGAAGCCGCTCAGGTGTATGCGATGCTGCGCTTGTTTTGGAAACGGCGTCGCAGAATGTCAACGGATCCGACGTTTCGCGAAATCGAACGCGACCTTCGCGCCTTGAATCGCGGCACCAAAGAAGGGAAGATCGTCGTTGCAAACGAAGGCAATCGCTTCATCAAAGGCAAAAAGGTTTTGCTCGATGAAACCTTCCCCGTAAAACAACACGCAAGCGCGAAAGTTGTGGAAGAAGAGGAAGGGATGTGGGAATAGCGCAAGAGCGCAGAGTGCAGGGTGCAGAGTGCCACTAGCCACTAGCCACTATTCCCTCGAGAAAGGGGATAGGTGGCAGTCTGTTCTCTGCTTTGCTGAACCCTGCTCTTTGAACTTTTGAACTACTTCGTCTCACGGATGGCCAGGTAACTTTCGTAGCGTCGCAAGTCGATGCGTCCGTCGGCGACACCGTCCTTGACGGCGCAGAAATTTTCGTGCGTGTGCGTGCAATCGGGGTAATGGCACAGGTTTTCAAACGGATGCAAGTCGCGGAAGAAGCCGGTGACCTCCTCCGGGATGATGTCCCAGAGCATAAACTGCCGGATGCCGGGCGTATCGACCACATAACCGCCGAAAGACAGTTTGAGCAGCTCGGCGGTTGAGGTCGTGTGGCGGCCTTTTTCATTATCGCTGCTGATCTCGCCGATGCGCAATGCAAGTTTCGGTTCGACGGCGTTGAGCAGCGACGATTTGCCGACGCCGCTTTGTCCCGCGACGACGCTTTCGCGTCCGGCGAGTTGCTTTTTCAGCCGGTCGATGCCCAGTCCCGTTTCGATGCTGCTCAAAATGACCTTGTAACCCATTTGGCTGTAAACGCCGATGAGCGGTTGCAATTCGGCGGCGTCGATCAGATCGACTTTGTTGATGCAAAGGATCGGACAAATGCCGGCGCGTTCGGCGGTCACAAGGATACGGTCGATCAGATTCGGCTTGAGTTTCGGCTCGGCGGCACTGGCAACGATGATGACCTGGTCAACGTTCGTGACGATGTTGTGCTTGCGATTGCGACTGGCCCGGGCCAGCGTTCCGCGACGCGCTTCGACACGCTCGATGATCCCTTCGCGCTGCGCAGGGGCTTGATTTTCCGGCTCGCGAAACGATACGCGGTCGCCGGCAACGACGATCTGTCGCTGATCGGTGGCCAGCGTTTTGAGAATGCGCCGCGTGAGGCAAGTGTAAATCACGCCGTTTTCGGCCTCGACCTCGCTGTTCAAACCGAACACGCGCAACACGCGACCGGTTTGACACTTCGTCGCGTCAATATCCGGTTGAACCTCAAACCCCTGGCCGTCGATGTCTTCGATGCTCCGTACTTCGCCGATGACGGTACGGTGCCGGGTCGTTTCGCCTTTGCCGGAAATACGTTCCCCCTGCTCGGGCGCAACGTCCTCGAAACCGTGCTGACCGAACTTTCGTGTCCAATCGGTCACACGAGCTTTCTCGGCACGATTCTTGCGAAATTGCGCCCGGATTTTTTTGGATGGCTTGCTCTTTTTGGACATGAGTTGGGATGGCTTGCTCTTTTGGACGTGAGGGAGATAAAAGTGAATCGCGGGGAAACGGCAAATGCTTTTTCCCTCTCATTTTTGAATGATAGCCCTGTAACGGCAAATTGTACACAATCCGCCGGGAAAATAAAACGTGGGTTATCTTGTATTTCGCAGCTCGGCATGGTATATTGGACTCTATTATACAAAACAGCCGATAGTTGCGTCTTCCGGCTGTTGTCCCAATAAGCCAAAACGGCCTTTCAGGAGAATCATTTACCATGACTAAAAACATTTCACGCCGAAGCATGTTACAGGGACTTGCCGTCGGCTCGGCAACGGCTGCCGCATGGCAAGCCGGGATGATTTCGGCACAGGAAGCCGTCGTTGAAACACTCGTCGAAACACTCAAGGTGAAGGGAAATATTCGCCAGTCCGTGTCCTACTGGTGCTACGGCAGCTTTTCGTTGCCGGAATTAGCCGATATTTGTAAAAAACTCGGCATGGTCGGAATCGATCTGCTCGGTCCGGATCAGTGGGAAACCATGCTCAAAAAGGACATGATCGTCACCATGGGACTTGTACCCGGCGTGGGCATTCCCGACGGTTTCAACCATGTTGAAAACCATGACACATTGGTCGAGGCTTACGAAAAATGGATTCCGGAAGCGGTGAAAATGAAGGTTTCGAACCTGATTTGCATGGCCGGTAACCGCAAAGGCATGGGTGACGAGCAAGGTATCGAAAACTGTGTCAAGGGACTGAAACGAGTTGTGCCCATTGCCGAAAAACACGGCATCGTGATTCACATGGAACTGCTCAACAGCAAGGATCACGGCGACTATCACGCCGACACAACGCCTTGGGGAGCCGAAGTCGTCCGCAAAGTCGGCAGTGAAAACCTCAAACTGCTGTACGACATTTATCACATGCAGCGCATGGAAGGCGATCTGGTTCACAATATTCACCGGTTCAAAGACGTGATCGGTCACTATCACACCGGCGGCAACCCCGGTCGCAACGAAATCGACGACACGCAGGAGATCAACTACCCCGTCGTGATGAAGGCGATCCTCGAAACCGGCTATCAGGGGTTCGTGGCTCACGAATTTCTCCCAAAACGAGAAGATAAAATCGCCTCATTGCGTCAGGCGGTCGAAATTTGCGATCAGTGAGCCAACAGGGATTGAACCATGTCCGAGATTCGCTGGGTGGCCGACTTGGCGGCCAAATGCCCGTTGATCAATCCGTCGCTTCTGGCTGCGGATTTTGGAAACTTGGAGCGTGAAATCCGACGTGTCGAACAGGCGGGGGCGCAGATTTTGCATCTCGACATCATGGACGGCCATTTTGTGCCGAATCTGAGCGTCGGCGTGCCGGTCGTGGAAGCGGTGCGTCGAATGACCGACCTGCCGCTCGATGTGCATTTGATGCTGTCCGAGCCGCAAAAATACGTCAAGCCGTTTCGCAAGGCGGGAGCCGACATCATCACGGTGCATATCGAAGTGCTTGACGACCCGCGCCCCTTGCTCGACGAAATACGACAACATGGTGCGGCGGCGGGTCTCGCGCTGAACCCACCGACGCCGATCACAAAACCGGCACCGTATCTCCGCGATGCCGACCTTGTGCTGACGATGAGCGTTATGCCGGGGTTCGGCGGTCAGGCATTCGACCCGGCAGCGTTGGAAAAAATCGCGTACATTCGCCGACACGCCGCTCCGAATACCCTTATTTCGGTCGATGGCGGCGTCAACGAAACCACAATCGCCGACTGTGCCCGGGCAGGCGCAAACCTGTTCGTCGCCGGAACGGCAGTATTTGGTGCCGCCGATATCACGGAACGGATGTCATTCCTCGACAACCAAGCGCGATAAGGCCTTTCGTGAGAGAGTTTCGTGTTAGTCGGGCCAAACAGGCGGTAGCGGAGGCAGCGACGGCAGGATCGGCGAAGCTGTCGGTTCGGGTGTATCAACGGCATCAAAGGCGTCATCCGTTTCAACAATGTCCTCTGTTTCACTCGTTTCGTCTGTAGGAATAGGAATCCTCTCCTCGCTCTCGGTCAATGAATCGGTATTTTTCAACGTAAATTCCGGCACATTCAGAATGTCCTGAAGCTCCGACGCGACCGGGACATCGGGCATAGCGGGAGTTGGAACCGGCGTTATGATGCCACCCGGCGGTATGATCTCTTCAGGCGGCAATATTTCGTCCGGTGTGATTGTCACATTCTGCGACATGGTGTTATGGGTTGTTTTCAACGCGATCACCGCGTCTTCGGCTGTGTTGGTATCGTATCGGTCTTTCGAGGTGGTGAGAACCAGCATCACGACTCCGTCACCGGGAACCACCGCCATGCCCGAGAGCAACTCGCCTGAAGCGAAACTGTCGAGCGGTTTTCCCGTCCTGTCGATGAAGTAAATCGTGCCATCCGCCGCCGCGACGCACCATTCGCCGAACGAATCGCCGTTGATGTCGCCGGAAACAACGAACTCGAACGACTTGACGCCGTGTGAGCCGGGCGAAATGGCGTGTTCCCACAACAGCGGCTTTTGCGATGCGTCCTTTCCGACACGTCCGTCGGAATTGACGCCGGCAACGACAATCTCGCCGGCTCGCGGGAGAACGGCCAGCACTTCCGAGTTACCGTCGCCGTCCAGATCGGCGGCAAACAGTTTCCATATCAACCCGCCGACCGAATCAACCTGCCATTCGCGAAGTTTTTTTCCCGCCGCGTCGAATTCTACCAGAGCGTTCGTATCATTGTAACGGTTGACAATCCAAATATGCGGCACCTTGTTTTTCAGCACGATCGCAATTTGATCCGGTTCGGTCACGGAACGGTCGTCCCAAACCGTTTTCCCGGCGAGATCAATTGCGGCCAAGTGTTGGCTGTTTTCCGCCGGAACGCGATAGCCGATCACAATCTCGGGGGTACCGTTACCGGTCAGATCGGCCAATTGGACGGCGGCGATTTCATATTTGCCCGCGTCGGCGGGAAGCGGCCAAGTCAATACGGGGTTCAAGTCCTTGTCGAACACGAAAAGCTGCTTTTGGTTGATTCCCATGACGGCGAAATAGCGTTGTCCTTCGGGTCCAACGGCATTACGAATGTAATGCAACGGCATGTCGGCGGCGATTCCCTGCGGCGTGATCGTTGCCGAGTTCCCGTCGGCCAGTTCCATGATTTGGCCTTCGGAGTTGAGAACGCTGATCTTTTGGAAGTCATGCGGGATGAGCATCGCCGGTCCGACGACATGCGGGTTGCCCGGACTGACGAATTCCGTGCGACGCCACGCTTCGGTCAATGTCATGGTCTGCGATTCGGTTCGTTCCGCAATTTGTACGTGTTCCGGTTCGGTACGAAAAATGTCGTAACTGATAAAAGCGTCAATCGACTGGTGATACGCGGTCTTCTGCCCCTGAAAATGATCGAAAATGAGCTGATATGGCTCTTGACCTGCCAGAACCATATTGACAAATTGTGACAAATCTTCGGATGTCGGCAGTTCGGATTCAATCAATTGCAAAGCACCGTTCGGGCCGAAAACCAGGAACGTCGGCACATCAGTCAAACCAAGCCGTGTCATGATTTCGCGTTCCGGCTGACGGAGATAGGGGAGGTTGATCCCCCAGCTTTTGAGCGTATTGGCAATGGCAGTGTTGGTCACCGTTTCCGCATCAATGGCAACCGGAAAACAATTGACATTGGTGTTACCCTCATATAACGCCGACAGCCGTTGCAGGCTTTGCAGCGCAAGTTGACAAATATCAGCCGCTTGCGGATCGGTGACAAACAGCACGGCAACCGTCACTCCTTTTTGCGTCGGTGCGGCCAAAGCGATCTGTTGATTCTTCTCATCGGTACAAATCGTCCCGTCGGGCACTTTACCCAGCATCATGAGATGAGGCGGCGTCAATTCCGTCACCTTTAAGCTAGTGCGCGGCGTTTCCATCATAAAGGCCGCAGCGGAGAGTTCGGGGTCAATGACGGCGTCCCGTAACTCAATTTTAATCGAAACGGGCATCACCTCGGTGTCGGGGATGCGGGACACGTCAAATTCCATCCGCATGAGAATATTGGTGTCTCTATCGATCCAGTAGGTGCGCCGACCGGTCAATTTGTCGGTCACATTGATTTTGTCGCAGGCATAAGCCGTCTGCTTGTCACCGGAAAGGATGTATTCAGGAAAACCCATTCGTATCTCGGCACCCTCGGGTATGAGGGTCTGCAACGGGTCTTGCGCAAAAAGCAGGACGATTTGCGGCGGAACAAAAAGTACCTCGGGGGGAACCCCCAAGTCCATCAAATTCGCTAAAAGATAATCGTTATATATATCTTTGATCCCAATCTGCTCAGGCGCGCGTTTTTCAATAAGCTGACCAAACAGGACAGAATTATCTGCCACTTGAGCCGTAAAAAGTGTCCCGTCGCTGACAAGCTGACCACGATTCACTTCCATTCGCACTTTGTTGGGTTTTTGGTACGCAAACGTGCAATTCCGAATCTCAGTCGTCTGAGTTCCATCAGGAAGTTTGTACTTAAATTCGACGAATCCAAAATCGCCGTAACTTGTTGCATCGTAGTAGGTTTTGACCATATCTGCAAAAATAATGCTCGTGTCGGATTCGGGACGCATCATCAATGTCTGCAATTCAGAAATGTCAAATGTTTCCAGATCGGACGACAGTTCGGCTGATGATTCATCCGACGGATCCGCTTGAGGTAATGGGGGTTGCGAGTCTGTGTTACCTTTTTCATTCTTGTCCTCATTATCCGAAGCGGGCTGTCGCGAATTTTGATTATCAAGCGACTTTTCTTTATTGGAATCCGCTCCGTTCTGGCAGCCAACAAAACACGTAATTGCAATTAAAATAACAAGTTGCAACAAAATTAATGATATTTTCGACATTTCTGTACACCTTTTTCCATAACGGTGAAAGCGATTTCCTGTGGCTCTTGAATGTTTACCCAACAATTCAACTCGGTATCTTAACAGAAATGATATGGCATTGTAAAGACGAATTTTTTATTAGCAACTGTTCAGGCTGAGAAGCATGGCAAAGTCGGGGGATTACAGAATGTGTCTCAAAAAATATTGCAAAAAATCCCTCTTTTTCGGAGGGTTTATGCAAAACCATGCTATTGTATCGTAACAAGAGATTTGGAACACACTTATCGTCGAAACAGAAAACCGAACCGGGTATAAATATTTCGAGAGCATCAGTCAAAGAAGGACACAACATGGATTCCGTACTTTTTGGGCAAGTCGCCAGTGCATTACAGAAAAACCCCTACCTCGATTTCACATCATTGACTTGCGAGACCAAAGAGGGGTGTGTCGTACTGAGGGGAGTTGTTCCGTCCTATTTTGAAAAGCAAATGGCTCAGGAATCCATCCGTTCGATCGAAGGCATCCGCGAAATATTCAACGAACTCGAAGTACTCGGACGCTCACTTCGCATCGACAAATAGCAGAAACGATTTTTGTCGCCATTCGTTGCGGAAATGCCGGATTAGTTCTCCATCACTTCCTTTTCGCGACTCTTTGCCAGTTCCGTGGTTTCATCTTCGTATTTTTTTGTCAGCGTCTGGATTTCCTCTTTCGTTGCATCGCGGTCGTCTTCCGACATTTCCTTGTTTTTTTCGGCGGCGTCGGCCATTTTGTTGCCGTCACGGCGCACGTTGCGGATCGCAATTTTCGCCTCTTCGGTTAATTCCTTGATACGCGAGACCATTTTCTGCCGCACCTCGGTCGAAAGAGCAGGGATGTTGATTCGCACGACACGTCCGTCGCTGTTGGGCGTATAACCCAAGTCGGACGCGATGATCGCCTTTTCGATGTCTTTGAGCGTTCCGAGGTCGAACGGGCGAATCACAATTTGAGTCGGTTCAGGACAAGCAACCGTCGCCACCTGTTTCATCGGCATACTCGAACCATACACCTCGACTTTGACCGAATCGACCAAACCCGGGTTTGCCCGTCCGGTGCGAATGCCTGTCAAGTCTTTTTTCAGTTTCGCGACCGCCTTTTGCATCCGGTCTTCCACGTCCAGTAAAATGTCGTCCGCTTGCATATTCATTGACTCCTCGTTGTGTATTGCAGAAAAATCGCCTGATCACGATCATTATAAACGATTTTTATTGCACGCAAAGTCGCGAAGAAACAAAGTTCGTAAAGATGGAATATCTCGTAAAACTCTTTGCGATCCCGGCGTCTCAGCGTCTTGACGTGCAAAAAACCCGAGAACGGTTACGAACCTTCCATTTCTGAAGTACAATTCGGGCAACGGGTTGCTTTGAACGGAATTTTGCTGCAACAGAACGGACAGGCTTTTGTTGTCGGGGTGTCATCTTCGGACAAAAACGGGATACGAACCCGATTCATCTGTCGAATCACAATAAAAACCGCAAAAGAAATGATCAGAAAATTGAGGATCGCGTTAATAAAAAGACCGAAAGGAACATATTTGCCGTAAATGACAATATGCAGTGACGTAAAATCCAAATGGCGGGATGACAAAATGGAAAGCAGGGGGTTGAAAATATCATCCACAAGCGACGAAACCACTTTGGCAAACGCAGCTCCAATGACCACGCCAACAGCCATGTCCACAGCGTTTCCCTTGACGGCAAAATTACGAAATTCTTTCAATATACTCATGGGATAATCCTTTCATTGATGGTATCAATTCCTGCGAACGGCTTGGCAGGCTTCGACGGCCAATTGATCGCAACGTTCGTTTTCGGGGTGGCCGCTGTGACCGCGGACATGGGTAAAATGCACTTCATGACGCGAGATCAATTCGTCGAGTTCCTGCCAGAGATCGGCGTTTTTGACCTCTTTGAGCTTGCCGCCGTCACGTCGTTTCCAACCTTTGGCCTTCCAGCCTTTCATCCAGGTCGAAAGTCCCTGCAAAACGTAGGTGCTGTCACTGACCAGCTCGACAACCGTCGGACGTTTGAGGGCACGCAACCCGACGATGACGGCCATCAGCTCCATGCGGTTGTTGGTCGTATCGGCTTCCCCGCCGTTGCGCACCAGCTCCTTACCGGTTTGCGGATGACGCAAGATAAACGCCCAACCGCCCGGTCCGGGATTGCCGCTACAGGCACCGTCCGTAAAAAGAATGACTTCCGGCGTAAAATTGCTGTGTTGGTGTGGCATGGAAAGGTAATAAGGTAAAAGGAATATGAGGTAATGAACGTTCCCCTTACCCCTTATCTTTTACCCCTGCTTCATAATTCACCATCCACGGGATGCCGAATTGATCGATGCACATTCCGAAGAGGTCGGCCCAGAAGGTTTTTTCAATCGGCATGGTGATCTGGCCGCCTTGCGAAAGGGCGTTGAAAATCCTCCGGGCTTCCTCCGGGCTTTCCGCACATAAGCTGAGGCTGACATTGTCGCCGAATTTTGCGAGGTGACCACCGCAATCCGATGTGTCGCAACCCATTAGCGCGCCGTGTTCGCCGATGGGAAGCGTAACGTGCATGACGCGTTCTTTCTCGTTTTCCGCGATGGGATAGCCGCCTTGCTCTGCCGATGGGGTATCCTTGTATCGATACAGTTCCAGCTTGCCGCCGAAAACCGATTGATAAAACGTGAACGCCGCATCGCAATTGCCGTTGAATGAAAGATAGGGATGAATGACCGGCATGATTTTGCTCCTGAAATGGTGTTGAGATTGACCAAAACTGCCGTGATTGTACCATTGCATACGGTTTTTGAAAAGAGTAGAATGGTAAAAATGTGATTTGGGATGTCGGCAAGACGATGAAATCAAAGTATGGTTCACGCGTGAATCGCCTTTTGGAAATAAAGAAGGTATAACGATATGTTACGTTCATTTTTGAGCTTGATTGTGTTATTTCTGTCCGTCATTTTGCCATCGGCATTGTACGGCGGGGACAAACTTCCGAAAGTATTGATCGCCGCAGACGGGCGGTCGTTTGTCACCGAAGACGGCAAGCCGTTTGTTCCCTTCGGTGTGAACTACTTTCGACCGGGGACAGGTTGGGCGCCGCAACTTTGGAAAACGTTTGACGAAGCGGCATTTCGCGAGGATTTCGCACTGATGCGGGAAACCGGCGTCAATTGCGTGCGCGTGTTTCTGACTTACGGTTCCTTCATGAACGAAAAAGGGAAGGTCGATCCTGAAGGATTGGCGAAGTTCGACACATTGCTTGACATTGCCGAGGAATACGGCATTTATATCCATCCCACCGGGCCTGACCATTGGGAAGGGCCGGGAG
>Ga0082212_10013868_pt1 | contig 10062 bp, 10 predicted proteins | sample TergutNt197P3_FD_71548 | JGI IMG/M metagenome (GOLD analysis project Ga0082212, IMG submission 71548) | Neocapritermes taracua P3 segment gut microbial communities from Petit-Saut dam, French Guiana - Nt197 P3 | ecosystem: Host-associated > Arthropoda: Insects > Digestive system > Gut ... | reverse complement strand
CTGGCCTGCCATACCCGGCAAAATAACCGCTATTTAAAGGAGACCCCATGAACCCATTAGACATTGTTATACTAGCCATTGTTGCCCTGTGCGCCATTGCAGGGTACCATAAGGGTTTAATCCGCACGGTATATCGGTTGGTATCCTTTATTGTGGCTATTATTTTGGCGCGGCAATTGTACCCCCATGTGGCCCGCACCCTGCGGCAAACAGCGCTGTTTCCCACCATTAGGGACGGTATTGCCCACGCCATGAATTTAGAGGGTTTTGTGACAGAGCAAACCACCATGCACACCACAAACCTCATTGATAACCTGCCGCTGCCTGGGGTGTTGCAAAATATGCTCCACTCCCACAACACCCCAAGCATGTTTGAGTTGTTGCAGGTGGCAACGTTGGAAGAATATGTTGCCGGTTTTTTTGCCAACATGGTTATCAACGGCCTTGCCATTTTGGCAGTGTTTGCCCTTACCATGCTGGCGCTTACATTTATTGGCTATGCCTTGGATATTGTTAGCAAGTTGCCGGTGATTCGTACATTAAACCGCATTGGCGGGTTTTTGTTTGGTGTTCTTATAAGCGCTGTTATTATTTGGGTTGGGCTTGTGCTGATGGCATTATTTGTGGTTGCCGCCCACCCCATGGTATCCCAAATGCTGGAGGGGTCGTGGATTACCCAGAGGCTGTTTGAATTAACCCTGCCTCAACTGGCCATGGTAGTGTAGGGGTTTTATACAGCACCGGGAAAGTACCCTGCACGAAACGTGGACAAGCGCACGTTGTTCAAAAGAGGAGGTATGTATGAAAATTTTGCTGTTTATCCTTGCCAACAGTTTGCTGGTGCTGGTGGTGGTCATGTTTGCTTTTGCGCCCACCATGGGGGATATTGGCCGCATGCGCCGCCAAATAACCATGCAAGAAAGCCAGTACGCTGCCAGAACCACCCACTACACGGTGTATGAAGACAACCTGCGCGCCCTGGAAACCCTCCAGGCCGGCCGGCGGCTGTTGACCTACGAAGAAAAAGCCGTCGCCTTCCAAAACATATATGATACCACCGCAAGGAACAGTGTGCGCAGCCTTTATTTTGCGTCTAACTACACCATGCTGGCAGATGAAACCCTTGGGCAAGTCACAAAGTTAAACATACGCACGCAAAATGAAGTGGCAAATATTTTGCAATTTTTCTATGGCTTGGATGACTGCCATGTCAACATTTCGTCTGCCAGCATTGTGTGGGAAGCATATCCCTTGGCAAAAATAAGCGTAGAGATGTCGCTTTTTTCTGCCGGGCAATAAATTTTGTCCGTTGTGAATATATGCCCCATGCTTCAAATATACTAAACTAAGATGCATTCCCATTAACGCGTACGTTGATAGCGAGAACGCGCCTTAGGTAACGACCCGGAGGCTTGTATGTACCTACCCATCAAAAGAGCCCTTGATATTTTGCTGGTGCTTTTGACCGCGCCTTTATGGCTGCCGTTGATGGCTTTTTTAGCTGTTTTAGTTAAGGCCACCTCGCCGGGGCCGGTACTTTTTAAGCAAAAGCGCTACGGCCAAAATCGTCAATTTTTTATGATTTATAAATTCCGCAGCATGCATACCAGCGCCCCCAAGGACGTGCCCACCCATCTGTTGCAAAACCCGGCGGCGCTTATCACCCCCATTGGGCGTTTTTTGCGCAAATCCAGCCTGGACGAGCTGCCCCAACTGATAAACATTTTGAAGGGGGATTTGTCCTTGGTTGGTCCCCGGCCGGCTTTGTGGAACCAGGACGATTTAATTGCGGAACGGGAAAAATACGGCGCCAATGCAATCCCCGTTGGGTTAACCGGCCTGGCCCAGGTTAGCGGCCGGGATGAATTGCCTCTGGAAGAAAAGGCCGCCTATGACGGCGAATATGTGCGGCGTATGGGCTTATTTTTTGACGCATATATTTTAATGCGCACAGTGTTTGGCGTGTTTTTGAGTCGTGGCGTCAGCGAAGGCGGCCCAAAAAAGTAAGAAGCTATACGCATAGGTGGTTAAAAACAGTATAAGGAGAAACACCCTGCCTTTTCCTGTGTTGCCGGGGCTAAAAAAAGGAATACTAGGTATGCACCACAACGCAAGGGGGAAAAGGGGATGAAAACATTTAGAGACCGCGTCTGCTGTAACCAATGCGGGCGGGGTATAGAAAAGGACGCCACAGGCTATGTAGAGGATTATATTTTGCTGACAAAGGACTGGGGGTATCATTCGCCCTATGATGGGGAGTCGCACACCATAAACCTGTGTGTAGACTGCTACAAGGACTGGACGCAGCACTTTACCATACCGCCTCAGGTCCAATACGCCAACTACGTGTGGGGGGAAATTATTTAGCCCAAAAATAAACCCACAAAAATTGTTGACAGGTGAATAACCACAGTGTATGATGAACTTGTTGGAACGTGTCACAAGTTTGTAATATACGCGATTCTTAGGTTATGACCGCATATAACAAAAGACAGGGGCGAAAGCCCTTGTTTTTTTGCGCTGTACCTGCTATAATGCTGCCACAACCATATTTTGCGCCGGCAATCGCGCCGCGGGCAAATAAAAAGGAGGCCATACTTATGTTTTGTGCAAAATGCGGAACCAAAATGGAAGAAGGCGTAACAAAATGCGTCCAATGCGGGTGCGAGGCAGAAACACAGGGCGCCAACAACGGCATTACTGTCACGCTGCCACCTGTTAAACTGCCGGACAAAGGCCAGTTTACACGGTTTTTAGGCTTTGACATTATGATCACCCCAATGATCATGAAGGTGCTTTACGTCATTGGCTCCATCGGGATTGTGCTGTTTATGCTGTTTATTATGTTTAGCGGTTTTGCCGTAAGTTTTGGCGCCGGGGTGCTTGGCTTCTTTGGCGGCCTGCTTGGCGGTATTTTGGGGCTTGTTTTCTACAGAATTTTCTGCGAACAAATCCTGCTGTTCTTCACCATGAACGACAAGCTGAAAGAAATCCGCGACAATACCAGATAACACGCAAGGCGGCCTGTATGGGCCGCTTTTTTTGTGTGCAGGAAACCTGAAAAAAGCCAGTGAAAAGCGACACGCCGCTCTTTATTCCACCGCATGAAATCACCTTTCCTAAGCCACACTATGGTTGGTGATATGTATGCGTACAAACAAAAACACAAGCATCCGCACAGACCTGGCCATAGAAATGCGCGAGCACTTATGCGGCCACAGCGACACCGCCATCCCCGGCGTAGAAATAACCATGGAACAGGACGAAGCCCTGGGCGCCACCGTCACCTGGGTGCAAGTGACAAACAAAGCCGGCGCACAGGCCATGGGCAAACCCATAGGCAACTACATTACCCTAGAGGCCAATGCCATAAAAGAAAACGCCCCGGAAGCCCACGAAGCCATTGTAAAAATATTGGCGCGCAAGCTGGGCCGGTTGCACCAATTGCCGCCGGACGCCACCGTTTTAGTGGTTGGCCTTGGTAACCGCCATGTAACCCCAGACGCCTTGGGGCCAAAAGTATGCGAAAAGCTACTGGTAACCCGCCATATTGGCCAAGAGGTGCCCCAAGACCTGGCCGGCCGGCTGCGGGCCGTGTGCGCCCTATCCCCTGGCGTCATGGGCATTACCGGCATAGAAACGGCAGAAATTGTAAAAGGCGTGGTGGAAAAAACATGCCCGGACCTGGTTATTGCCATTGACGCATTGGCGGCCCGGCGCACCAGCCGTATCAACGCCACCATACAAATATCTGACGCCGGCATAAACCCCGGCGCCGGCCTGGGCAATAAGCGCATGGCCATTAACCAAGACAGTATGGGCGTGCCGGTGGTGGCCATTGGCGTGCCCACGGTGGTGGACGCCGCCACGTTGGTTAATGACACCATGGAAAAAATGCTGGACGCCATGGCGGAGGCCGCGCCCAAAGGCGACCTATTTTATAACATGCTGGCAGACATGCAAACCGTTGACCGGTACGGCCTGATTACAGAAATTTTGGACCCTTACACCGGCAACATGTTTGTGACCCCCAAGGAAGTGGACGCGGTCATTGGGCGGCTATCAAAAATAATTGCGGACACGTTAAACATTGCCCTGCACCCGGGCATTACCACGGAAGATGTGGGCAGGTATATTGAGCCGGTGTAGCCGTTATGGTATAATACGAAAAAAGCAGGGCGAACGGAGTTTGCCCGAAAGGAGTGCACCATGACCCCACAAAAAGTTGTGTTGGTAGGCGCAGGCGGATACGCCGCCCTGTACATTCGTATTTTGCTAGACCCCAAAATGGCCGGCGAAGCCCAGCTTATTGCCATTGTAGACCCATACGCCGCCGCGTCCCCATCTTACGAGCAAATTAAGCACCTGCCCATTTATGATGATTTGTCACAGTTTTTTGCCAACCACCAGGCAGACCTGGCTATCATCTCCAGCCCCATTCAACTGCACTTTGAACAGTGCATGACCGCCCTGGAAAACGGCGCCAATGTACTGTGCGAAAAGCCCCTGGTGCCCACGGTGGCGCAACTAGACACACTGGCAGAAAAAGCCCGCGCCGTAGGCAAAACCCTGGCGGTGGGCTTCCAGCTAAGCTATGCCACCTTTATGACACGGCTTAAACAGCGGATAATGTCCGGCGAGTTTGGCAAGCCCCTTTCCCTTAAAGCGTATGTGTCTTGGCCCCGGGACTGGGCGTATTATGGACGCAACGCATGGGCCGGCAAGCGCAAAACCGCCGACGGTAAGCTGGTTAACGACGCCGTGGTAAGCAATGCCACCGCCCACTACCTGCACAATATGTTGTTTATGCTGGGGGACACCATGGCCCAGGCCGCCCCCCTTACCGGCCTGGAAGCCGAGTGCTACCGCGCCAACGACATAGAAACTTTTGACACCACCATCCTGCGGGGGCAGGCGGCCGGTGCGGATATATTCTACACCGCCACCCACGCGTCCGATGTTTTGTTCCAGCCTTTGATGGAATACACCTTTGAAAAGGCGCGCATACAGATAGAGCCTTCTTCCCAAGGGGATTTTGGCGTTATTTATTACAATGACGGCCGGGTAGAGAAATTGGGCGAAAGCATACACGACGGCGACTGGAACAAAGTGGCCCTGACCCTTAAAAAGACCCGCGGGCAGTACCCGGTACTGTGCGATGTGGAGACGGTGCGCCCCATTACTGCCATTTTGGATGATATTTTTACCAATGTGCCGGTGACCCCTTTTGATGGGGATTTTGTTGTGCAAGATGTGGAAAACAAAGCCACTTACGTTAAAGGCCTCCATGAAGATTTGTTGACGGGGCATAGGCAAGGCAAATTGCCAAGTGAGATGGGGTTTGGGTGGAGGGGGGAGGCATAGGCCGGCCATCCCCTCCACCTAAGGCGTCACCGTAATCCCAGGCACATCCATATTTACAAAAGTATCCGGCACGGTGCCGCTAATGACCGTATCCACCAGGGATACATGGCGCAGCACCACAATTTCTGACGAGTGTACCGGGTTGATAATGCGCACCACAGACTCTACCGTAAGCCACACGGCAAAGTGTATCTGATTGATGCCCACGGCAGAAAAGCTGGACTCATAATTAACCAGCGCGTTGCCAATAGGCGCCAAGGAGAAAGAAAACCGCGGCCCTGTTTGGGCCAACGTATCCAGCCCAAAGGCCATGCCCATGGGCACCCGCACTTCCTCCGGTTCTAAATTGTTTAGCCGTTCAGATATTCTTTGGGCGGCGGCATTACATAGGTCGTTGACCAACACCGTGTTAACCGACAGCACCGCGCCTTCCCCTGCGCCATTGCCTTGGACGATAAAATCCGCCGCGGTAATCTGGCGCTGCTGTATAATTTCCTGTATCACATCGTTGATGATGTGGTTAATTTCTGCCTGGATGCGCAGCTCGGCCGCTTCCAATACCATGGGCAAAATGCGCCGGTCAAAGCGGTAAAAACTGTGGATAAACACCACGGCTACCACCAAAACCATGGCAAATGCCAGCATTTTACGCGCTGTGCGCCGTGTCGTGAGCTTTGGCTTCTTTCGCCGGCGCCAAAATTTGCGCTTCATGTTTCACCTCTCGTGCAATTATGTGGTATAGTTATATGTATGTGCAAGGCGCGTTCGATAATGCGCTTGCAATGCGTTTGCGGCCGGTGCTTGCAACAAGCGGCCCGGCGCGCAGCCTGAAAGGAAGAATTGGTACATGAAGACCCTCATTATAGCGGAAAAGCCATCGGTAGGCCGGGACATTGCCCGGGTGCTGGGTTGCAAGCAAAAAGGCGACGGCTTTTTATATAGCGACAAATACATTATTTCCTGGGCAATAGGCCATCTGGCCACCCTTAAAGAGCCCGAGGACTACCACCCCAATTTGAAAAAATGGCGCATGTACGACCTGCCCATTATTCCCCAGCAAATGGGCCTTAAAGCCCTGCCCAAGACCGAAAAACAGCTTAACCTGCTAAAGAAAATGCTTAACTCCCCGGAAGTATCTGACGTGATATGCGCCACCGATAGCGGGCGGGAAGGGGAGCTTATTTTCCGTTACATTTACCAGTGGGCCGGCTGCGACAAGCCCGTCAAAAGGCTGTGGATTTCCAGCCTGACAGACGCGGCCATTTCTGACGGACTGGCTAACATGAAGGACGGCGCCGCCTACGACAACCTGTTTGCCTCTGCCCGCTGCCGGGCCGAAGCCGACTGGCTGGTGGGCATGAACGCCACCCGGGCCTTTACCTTAAAAGGCGGCGACCTGCTGCCCATGGGTCGGGTGCAAACGCCGACGCTGGCCATCCTGGTTAACCGCCACCACGAAATAGAAGCCTTTGTACCGGAAAACTACTGGGAAGTAAAAGCGGATTTTGTAACGGAAAACGGCGAACCCGGCGGCGCTTATAAGGGCGCCTACCTGGACAAAGACGGCGAAGAACGTATTAAAACCGAAGACGAGGCCAAGGCCATTGCGGAAAAAGTCAAAGGTTCGCCGGGCATTGTAGACAGTGTGGAAACCGAAGAAAAGCGCCAGCTTCCCCCCCAGCTTTTTGACCTAACCGAGCTGCAAAGGGAATGTAACCGCAAGCTGGGTCTTTCTGCCCAAAAGACCTTGACCATTGCCCAAAGCCTGTACGAAAAGCATAAAATGATTACCTACCCGCGGACAGACAGCCGCTATTTAAGCAAGGACATGATACCCAAGCTAAAGCCCGTGCTGGAGTCTATCCCCGAGCCATACAGCGGCCTGGCCGGCCACGTGTTGGCCATGGCCAAGCTGCCCGCCGGCGCCCGCATTGTCAACGACGCCAAGGTAACGGACCACCACGCCATTATCCCCACCGGCAGCAAAAAGCCCTTGTCTGTGCTTTCGCCGGAAGAAAGGGCCGTGTACGACCGCATTTTACGCAACTTTATTGCGGCGTTTTATGAAGCGTATGTGTACGATATTACCACCGTTATCACCCGGGTGGCGGAAGAAACCTTCCGTTCCCGCGGCAAGGTAGACCGGCAGCTTGGCTGGAAAAATGTATACGCAGACGAAAAGGACACGGCAGAACCTGCCCCCAAGGCAAAGGGTAAAGGCGCAAAAAATGCCGATGACGCAGAAACGGAAGTGCTGCCGCCCCTAACCAAGGGCGACGCCGTGACCGCCACAGACACAGAAGTGCTGCATAAAAAGACCCAGCCGCCCAAGCCCTATACAGAGGCCACCCTCCTTTCTGCCATGGAAAACGCCGGCCGTTTTGTAGATGACGAAGCCTTGAAAGAGGCGTTAAAATCTTCCGGCCTTGGCACGCCGGCCACCCGGGCCGCCATGATAGAGAAGCTGATTTACTCCGGCTATGTAGAGCGCAAAAAAAAGAACCTGATACCCACAGAAAAGGGGATAAGGGTGATTGCCCTGGTGCCGCCGGAAATGCGCCAGCCGGAAACCACCGGCAAATGGGAGCGGGGCCTAAGCCGCATTGCCGATGGCGAGCTGGATGACGGTAAGTTTATGGACAGCATTAAACGGTATGTGGTGTACCTGGTGCAGGAAGCGGCGAAGGTGTAGGCAAAATCAATGCCACTTCTTGCAGCGTAGGCACAGACTCCTGGGCGCCGGCCTTTGTCACCGCCAAGGCGCCGGCCGCGTTGGCAAACTGTATCGCCTTGGGCATATCCCCCTGCGCGCCCTGCCAATACTGCACCGCCAAAGCGGCGGTAAACACATCGCCGGCGGCGGTGGTGTCCACCGGGGTTACTTTTAGCGCCGGATAACGTGTAAGCTGGCCGTCTGTATAATGCGCCGCGCCTTTTTCACCCAGTTTTAACACCACGTGTTTTGCGCCGCTGCGGGCGGTTAGCATCTCTGCGGCGGCCAGGCATTTCGCGTCTGTGGTAGGGGTGATGCCGCACAGGGCGGCGGTTTCTGTTTCGTTGGGGCTTAGTATTTCCATGCCGTGTATTTTTTCCAGGGGGAAGTCTAGGGCCGGGCCGGCGTCTACTATAAAGGGGATGCCCTGCTCCCGGGCTTTTTGGCAGGCGTACACCACCATGTCTTCTGCCAATTCAAACTGCACCAGCATGCCGTCGTAGTCTCCATCAAAAGCCCGGTCTATGTCTGCCTTTGTCAAATCCAAGTTGGCGGCCAGGTGGGCAATAATACGGTTGTTGCCGTCTTCCAGCATAATCACGCAAAATCCGGACGGCTTGCCCGGGCTTACGCTTACGCAATTTGTGTCCACGCCGTTTGTGGTCAGCGACTGCACAAGCTGTTCGCCAAAGGCGTCATCGCCAACTTTACATACAAAAGTGGTGTCACCGCCAAGCTTGGCGCAGGCCACGGCCTGATTGGCGCCCTTGCCGCCGGGGCCAAAGCGGTATGTTTCCGACAGCATGGTTTCCCCTGGCAGGGGAATGCGCGGGGTCAGTAGGAGTAAGTCCATGTTGATGCTGCCTATCACCAAAATGCGGGGTGCTTTTTTCATATTGGGCCTCTTTTCTGTTTTTGTTTGCAGGAGCATGGCGGTAAAATGCAAATGCTGCCGGATGCCTTTGCGTCTGCTGCGCCGTTTACAAAGCAATCCCGCTACCATTTTATTGCAGCGTTGCCCCGGCGCCCGGCGCTTTTGCAATCGCGTCGCGCATTTTTTTCACATTATACCACAAATGGGTTGAGTATACACGGCGGCCATAGTATAATTGCAGTATAAACCCCAATTAGGAGGAAACAACCATGCTAAAAGTTGCAATCTTAAGCCGCTGGCACGTACATGCAGACGGCTATGCCGAAGAGTTTAGAAGAAGAGAAGACGTAAAACTGACCGCCATGTGGGACGAAGACCCGGCCAAAGGCAAAGAATTTGCCGAAAGGTTTGGCCTGGATTTTGAACCGGATTTGGACAAACTACTGGCCCGGCCGGACGTGGACGCCGTGTGCGTCAACGCCCCAACCTGCATGCATCCGGAAGTTTTAATTAAATCTGCCAACGCAGGCAAACACATTTTTACAGAAAAAGTGCTGGCCCTGACCAATGCAGAAGCGGAAGACATTCGCAAAGCTGTGGAAGCAAACGGCGTCAAGTTTTGCATTTCCTTCCCCCACCGCACTTTCCCACACAACTTGTTTGCCAAAAAAGTAATGGATGAAAAAATGCTGGGCGACGTCAACTACATGCGCGTACGCAATGCCCATTCCGGCGCCAGCGCAGGCTGGTTGCCGCCACATTTTTATGACAAAGTGCAATGCGGCGGCGGCGCCATGATAGACCTGGGCGCCCACCCCATGTACCTGATCCCCTGGATTATGGGCTTGCCTGTGGAAATGGCCTCCACCTTTACCCATGTTACCGGCAAAGATGTGGAAGACAACGCCGTGTGCACCATGAAGTTTGCCAACGGCGCCATTGCCGTGTCCGAAACAGGCTTTGTGTCCAGCAACAGCCCATTTATGCTGGAACTGTATGGCACCGCCGGTTCCCTTATGATTGTTGGCAACGATGTGCAGCTTATTTCTTCCAAGGTAAACCAGAGCGCCGACGGTTATGGCGGCTGGATTAAACCCGATCACATGCCACG
>Ga0082212_10007129_pt2 | contig 10062 bp, 4 predicted proteins | sample TergutNt197P3_FD_71548 | JGI IMG/M metagenome (GOLD analysis project Ga0082212, IMG submission 71548) | Neocapritermes taracua P3 segment gut microbial communities from Petit-Saut dam, French Guiana - Nt197 P3 | ecosystem: Host-associated > Arthropoda: Insects > Digestive system > Gut ... | reverse complement strand
AAAAAAAACTTGCAATCGGACTGACATCTTGACATGAACCGTTTTTAATGGTAAGATTCCGGGCTATTCTAGGAATTTTACAACATTGCACGACGCAAAGCATCAATGAACATTTTTCCCCGTTTTTTTAATTTCCTCCTCGTCTCGCTGGTACTCGGTATGCTCTACTGGATGAGCATGCAGAACAATGCAGCACAGGTTGACTCCATCGACCCTCTTGATCGAGCAAATAGTTTGGCACTCATCGCTCCCGACCAAGAGGAAACACCGGTTGCTGAAGAGCCTATTACGCCAGTATTTTCCGAACTCCCACCGGACGGAGCAACTCCGACCATTGGAGAACATGACCACGACCATGCCCATGACCATGCTCATGAGCATGGCGATGTCGAAGAGGAAGAAGAACTCGCTCCCGCCAACTACCAAGGGTTGCTCACACTTTCCGTGTTAGTGATTCTCATTCTCGGATGTTATTGGCTCGGCAATGTTACCGCCAAAAAGAGTCGATTGCCCGAACACGGTTTCAAGATTTTCATCGTTTTACTCGCCTTTTTCGGTGGTTTTGCCGCTCTTACAATGGGTTGGAGCCGTCTTACTCTCGGCATCGACCTACAGGGCGGGGTCGTGTTGATCTATGATGTCAAGCCGATTGAAGGCGTTAAGATGCAAGAAGACGACACGTCTGCCACTGGCGGATTCGATATGGACTTGTTGACCCGAGCAATCAGTCGGCGAATCAATCCGGGCGGTGTGCGCGAAATTGCCATCACGAAATTGGGAACAGGGCAGGTTCAAATTATTATTCCGAATGCCGAAGCCGCCGAAGTTGCCCGAATCGAACGAGTCGTCAGTGAATCCGGGGCATTGACCTTCCGAATTTTGGCTTCACGTGCCTACGATCAGGATGCCGAGATTATCCGGCGGGGAGAAGCCGAATCCGGTCGGGATATTTTGGACTCCCAAGGCAAAGTGCTTGCCCGCTGGGTGCCAGTCTTTGACAACGAAAAGGCAAGTTTCCGCAACCCCGACATGGTTCTTCGAGAGCGGGGAAAAACGCTTGAAGCCCTGGTCAAATACGACGACGGGGTGGATATTACCGGTGAACACTTGACTAATGTATCCCGAGGAATGGGACGTGATGGTAGTCCTGGTGTCTCGTTTAGTTTCAATTCCATTGGTGCGAACAAATTCGGACGCTTGACCAGTAAAAACCTCCCTGACTCCGTGCAAGCCCGGCTCGAACGGTTCTTGGGAATTGTCCTCAACGACAGCCTCTACTCTGCTCCCCGAATTAAAAATACGATTCGTGACAGCGGTATCATTGAATTCACCGCAGGAAATACCGATGCCGAGCGGCAAAGATTGAATCAAGACATTAGCGATTTGATCGGCATCCTTCATGCCGGTGCGCTCCCCGCCGAATTGAGCAAAGAACCGGCATCGCGAATGCAGATCGGAGCCACCCTCGGAAATGACACGATTCAAAAGGCAAAATACGCTCTGACCACCGCCGCCATCCTGACGGTGCTGTTCATGTTATTCTACTACCGTCTCGCAGGTTGTGTGGCAAGTTTTTGCGTGATTACGAACACGGTCTTGATCATAGCAGCAATGCTTGCTTTTCGGGCGGCATTTACCTTGCCCGGCTTGGCAGGGCTCGTGTTAACGCTCGGTATGGCAGTCGATGCGAACATTCTCATTTATGAACGTATTCGGGAAGAACTCGCAGGAGGTGCCTCGCTCAAAATGGCAATCCGAAATGGTTACGCAAAGGCGTTTTCGGCAATTTTCGACTCGAATATCACTACGATTTTGGCAGGCTGTATCTTGTTCGCCGTCGGAACGGAACAGGTCAAAGGTTTTGCCGTCACGTTGGTCCTCGGTATCTCCTTGAACTTGTTTACGGCAATTTTCTGTGCGAGAGTCATCATGGAAGTGCTGTCCGCACAGCGTTGGTGCAAGACGTTCAATATGATGCAGTTGTTCAAGCGACCGAGCATCAATTTTCTCGGTGCGAGGTATATCTGCGTTACCTTTTCGACGATCTTGATTGCCGTCGGCTTGGCGGCGGTCGTTGCCAGAGGAACCACGCTGTTGGACATTGATTTCGTCGGCGGCGTTTCCGTCGAAGCGGTATTCAAACAGACGCAGGACATTTCTCAAATCAGGACAAAATTGTATGCCAAAGACCGAACCATTGAAAGAGAAGAAAACCGACTGAATGACCTTGCAGTGCAAAACGTGCAAATGAACGTCGATGACGAAGGACACGAAGTGTTGCGGGACACGCACTTTATCATGACTTCCTCCATTCCACAGGTCAAGGATAAAGAAGTTTTACCGGATGCGTATCTTGACACGGTGCGTAACATTCTGAAGGAGACCTTCGGCGACGAATTGGAGTATTGCCGATTGGATTACACGGTCGAATCGACGAGGCAAGTCGCCGAATATGAGGAAACAACAGTTACCGTGAAGCGGTTTCCGAAGACGAATCACGATGCGTTGGCTTCGGAAATCGGAGCCATGGTGAAGAGTGCCGTTGATAAGGGATTGATTGCCGGTGAATTGTCGGCACCGACCATCACGCGGGAAGGTTTTGAGGAAGGAAGTCAAAATTTGTTCGAGGATTGGACGGTAACGTTCCGGGCAAACGGTGAAGATACCGAAAAGGTGTTGGCGGCGTGGCAAGAAGGCTTGAACAGTACGCCGAACTTTCCTACGTCAACGACGGTTGGCGGGTCGGTTGCCCGAAACACGCGGATACAAGGATTGGCAGCAATCGTTGCCAGTTTGGTGATGATGATTGTCTATATTTCGGTACGATTCCAACGGGTGGTTTACGGTTTGATTGCCGTGCTGGGATTGCTCCACGTCGTGTTGATTATGCTGGGATTGCTCGCATTGAGCCGATGGTGTGTGTTCCCGCCGTTGCAAATTGAGGAGTTTAAGATCGGCTTGCCAGTCGTGGCGGCATTTTTGACGATTATTGGTTATGCGATCAACGACACGATCATTTTGTTCGACCGAATTCGGGAAAATCTCGGAAAGAGTACGGTCTTGACCGGTTCGATGATTAACTTGGCGATAAACCAGACATTGTCTCGAACGGTGTTGACATCGGCGACGACGTTCTTTGTGGCGTTCATTTTGTATTGGTTCGGCGGATCGGGTATTCACACGTTTGCCTTTGCGATCACGGCTGGGGTGGCGATTGGAACGTACAGTACGATAGGTATTTGTTCGACGCTCCTATTCTGGGCGGCGGCGGTGAATGATTTGAAACCAAAGGACACAATGCCGCTCGAAAAAATGTAAGAGGGGGCAATGAACCTGTTCTCTAATACAACAACGAGACTGGAATCAATCCGCCGGAAAAGTAGTTGGTCATTCGAGAAGTGGAGCGGCGTATCTCTCTATTTTGTGCATCAAACTCTCTGGTTGCCGATTCCAGCAATCCCCCCGGCACGTCCCATGAACAGCGTTCATCCGTAATTTTGGTGATGTTTCCCGCCTTTTCGACGGTTTGTTTGCTGTAAGTTCTGTTTTTACGGCTCCCTCGCAATTTTTTCAGTGCCGAGGTTTCTCGAACGAGCGTTACCGAGTGGCGGATAATCTGTCCGCCCGTGTTGTTATTACTAGGAGAACTCCGTAAAATTTTTTCGACACGAAGGACATACGGATACACATGAGCGGTGTACCAAATCGTCGTTGTAAGATCACCGCCCGAAGTCTGCTGATTATAAATTCGCACTGCGCATGGAACCACTTTTTTGTTATCAAGCACCAATTTAACAAGGGGACCCTGACTAACTTTAACATTTTCTTGAATGCGCTCCTGAAAAAAGTCGTATAAAGTCGCTTGTGGATTTTTTTCTACTGTTTCTCCGCCAATTTCCAGGGTTTCCGTTTCTTGCAATGTAATGCCGCTTTCATCAATGGATTCGAGAACTGTTTTCACCGTTTGCGATGATTGAATAGCCCGACCCTCAATGTTAGAGACTGTCGCAGTGTGGACAATGCACCATGATTTTTTGGGAAAATTTCCCCAAGGATGCTCGTTTGCGGTCAGTGGCAAGGGCGCAACCTCACCGCCAGAAGCCAACAGAATAGCAAGACTAAACCCAGTGATCATAACACCCATGCTTGGAACTATACCAAAAAATAGCCAAAATGAAAGGTGGTATGTTTTTTTGCTCCTCAAACACTCAAACACCGCGCAACGTCCCATGGAACGCAAACAGGCGGCACGAAGTGATAAGGAACGAATAAAAACGTTATGTGGATTGCTTAATATCAATTTGGTTTTCTTTAGCCAAGCAAGAGCCACGCCTGCTAGTTTCACTCAGGAACACGATGCGAGCGATATACTCAAATGCCCACCAGAGATTGAGTTTACGCAACACTATATGAACATATTGCAAAGATTTTTGCGTCGTTAACCGATACACATACGCTTGCTTTATGAAGGATTGCATTACGTTCTTTCGCAATCTTACGATTGCGGCTCTGAAGAGGTTCGGTTATTGTTCCCGCACGTATCGACAAGCGGCTTCGACGGCATCTTCTTTCCAAAGATAACGTTCGCTTCCGCCGCGTGTCCATATCGATGCGGGAAAAAGGAGATAAGAGTAAGGAGACAGGAGTTAGGAGAGAAAATCGTACCGCCGAAGTTGAATGCTCTCTTCGTGTTCTCGATGGCGGTGTCGTTATTTTCTCCGCTCGTGAAGGTGTCGAAACCCGTTCGGGCGAGCCCAGAGCGAAACCGTCTGGCAGCAGGCGAACAAGTATCACGTTCCTCGCATCGCCTTCATCAACAAGATGGATCGTGAAGGTGCCGACTTTTACCGCACGCTCAACCAAATCAAAAACCGTCTCGGTGCGAAGCCGATGACAAAAACGCCCTGCAAGGACAAATTATCAGCCTGTAAGGCTGACACATCATAGCCCAGGGCAAGCGGTACTCCGCGCCGCCCTGGGTAACATATCCCCCAAACAACCAGCCGCCCTGTAAGGGCAAGAGAACCGAGTCTATCATTGCGATATTCTCTTGCTCTCTGTGTAAATTCAAACCTTACTCTTCTTCGTCATCAAGGAATTCTTCTCCGTCGCTACCACCAAAGAGAAGCGATAGTTCCTTCTGTTGTATTTGACGCTCTTCCCATTGTTTACGGAATTCAGGATCGCGTGCAAGTTGTTCCTCAATGCGTAATGTCTGCCGATAGTGAGCGGCTTCCGAGCGCATTGTCCAATTCGCTGTACCGCCAAGTTTTTCAACAGCAGATTTGATGTCTTCTAACTCGACACGGAAAAACTCTTTGCGAAAATTCACTTTATTGACTTGTGCAGTGATAAACATGCGGTGTAACTGAGACTCTGCGGCAGGACAATCCTCAAACGAGATCATTCCATGTATGTCATACGAAAAAGGAACCGACGCACCGCCCAATTCACGTACCCGGTCTTCTGGATCAAGTCGGCGGGTCATTCCGATTTTATAAACATTCTCTCCAAACGATCCAATGTTTGAAATGATATACACATGTCCACGTTTCGTCTGTTGCGCCATTGATATTGCTCGCTGATTTTTCTCTTCAGCAAGCCGTATGCGTTCCTTCGCTTCCGCCAATTCTTTGGCATGTAAGATTTTTTCTTTTTCGGACATCGCCTCAAACTTGGCTTTCAATTCATCATAAATTTTCCGAGCAATCGCTTCTTCTTTCGCGGCTTCTCGCTTGGCTCTTTCTATTTCCTTGAGTGCCTTCTCTTCTTCTCGTTTTTGTTCCCTGATTGCTCTTTGTTCTTCTCGATCTCGCAGTTTCAATTCATGTACAATCGTTGCCCACTTCAATTCCTCTAAACGTGCTTCGACATAGTCGGGCGAAATTCGTGCATTACGAAACGCCTTGCCGTTCTTGTTGACCAAAATAGCCGCATTTCTAATTCTCTGCTCCAGTTGTCCGTAATTGTCGTGGCGAACACGGGAAAGAATCGAATCCACCTTGCCATTAAAAGCGTCGGTAACAAAGGCGGTAGCGTCTCTTCGCCGCCAGATGTCAACATAATCGCAGATAGCGGCTTTGTCATTTTTGGATATTTCCCTTATCCTTTCACGTATTTCTTTCAGTTGTTTTCCGGCTTCGGTGTAACCATAATTTATCGCCAATTCATCCAGCAGACTTATGCCCGGTATCATATACTTTGTACCGTATCCCTTTATTTCATCCTGAAGAGCGTTAACATCACTTTTTAATCTGTGACTCTCTTTCGTTTGTTTGCTTATGTCGTTTGACAGTTCGTTTGCTTCATGTGTCAATCGTTGTAATTCCTGATTAGCCGTCGCTGTAATCGTTGTGGCATCACGATTGGCTTGCTGCCTTGCATTGTCGATAATTTCAGTCGATTTTAGTTTTGCATTTTCGATTGTTTGAAAGGCTTTGTTCCCGGCGTTGCTGATGATTTCGTTTGCCTCATCGTTTGCGTGTTGAATTATTGCCTCCGCTTTTTGTCTTGCGTGGTCTAATCTTTGGGTGGCATTATTAAGAATCTCTGTCGCCTTGTCCTCTGCGTTTATGATTGTCTTGAATTTTTCAAGGCGTTTGTTTTCTTGGAAAATCTGTTTTGCCTTTGCAATAATAATTCCTTGTCTTTCGTTTGTCTCTGAAATGAAACGTTTATGTTCCATTTCCATGTCTTCGTTTTCTTCTCGCAATTTGCCATTCTTACGACGTTCGTCGGCGAACAATACCGCAAGAATTGTTACAACAACAAAGAATAATCCGAGAAGTAAAATGAGTATGAGTTCCATCGAAAATAGCCCAACGTTTATCAAACGGTAACATTGTATCCCATAGGATAATGTATTTTTTGACATGCGGTAGTCCAGTGCATTTTCGCAAACCGGAATGCACCATATCGAATACGGTAAAAAATACATCTGGACATAACCATTTCTCTTGCCCTTACAGGGCGGCTGGATGTTGGGGGGACACGTTACCCAGGGCGGCGCGGAGTACCGCTTGCCCTGGGCTATGATATGTCAGCCTTACAGGCTGGGCTTTGCCCGTGCAGGGCGTTTTTTGCGCAATCTAAAGATTGCGGCTCTGTTAACCGCTCTGTTCGCAACTTGACAATCCCGTCATTTTCGCCGATAATTTGTGTCATGTCACGTCACTTACAGAACATCCGCAACATTGGAATTATCGCCCATATCGATGCGGGAAAAACGACCGTTACCGAACGGATGCTCTTTTACGCCAACTTCATTCACAAAGTCGGAGGCGTTGACCAAGGCACCACCACGACCGATTATGATGCCGAAGAACAAGAACGCGGTATCACCATCCAAGCCGCCGCCGTAACGTTTGACTGGAAAGATCACACCTTCAATCTCATCGACACGCCGGGACACGTTGACTTCACCGCCGAAGTCGAACGCTCGCTTCGTGTTCTCGACGGCGGTGTCGTCATTTTCTCCGCCCGCGAAGGTGTCGAAGCCCAAAGCGAAACCGTCTGGCGGCAAGCGAACAAATATCACGTTCCCCGCATCGCCTTCATCAATAAAATGGATCGTGAAGGTGCCGATTTTTACCGCACTCTCAACCAAATCAAAAATCGTCTCGGCGCAAAGCCCATCGTTGTTACACTTCCCGTCGGTGCCGGTCCGCCGCATATTCCCGAAGCCTTTCGGGCGGTCATCGACCTCGTTACGCTGAAAATGCTCACCTTTTCCGGTGACAACGGCACGATCATTGAGCAGTCCGACATTCCTAAAGACCTCGAAGACGATGCCATCGCTTGGCGGAGCCAACTCCTCGACGACCTCTCGGCATATAGCGACGAATTGACCGAAATCCTTCTTGCCGAAGAGGAAGTTTCCGACGAAATGATTCGCGGTGTGCTCCGTGAAGCGACCATCAACGATATGGCAGTGCCCGTGCTGTGCGGTTCGGCACTCGATGGAATCGGCGTGCAAACTCTGATGGATGCCGTCAATACTTTTCTGCCATCTCCCGCCGACATTCCCGATGTGCAAGGACAAGACCCAACGCGACCCGACTGTCCCGAACTTTCTCGGAAGGCGAACCCTGATGAACCATTTAGCGGATTGATCTTCAAAATTCAATCGGATAAGCACGGCGACCTGCATTACATTCGAGTCTATTCCGGCACGCTCAAACAAAACTCTCGTGTACTCAATCCGCGTGAAGACAAAAAGGAAAACGTGCCGCAACTTTGGCGGATTCAAGCCGACCGACGAGAACAGATTCAAGAAGTTACTGCTGGCGACATCTGCGGTATCATCGGTTTGCGGTTTTCCGTAACGGGAGACACGCTTTGCGATGTAAAGTCGCCGATTCTGTTGGAGTCGATTGTCTTTCCCGAAACGGTCGTGTCGATGGCAATCGAACCGAACTCGGCGGAAGAGTACAAAAAATTGAAACAGGTACTCGATATGATGAGGCGGCAAGACCCGACGTTTCGGGTTCACGAAAACGAAGAGACGAGTCAGATGCTCATCAGCGGGATGGGGGAGTTACATCTTGAAGTAATTAAACACCGCCTTCTTCGGGAGTACAAAGTGAATGTTCGGGTACACAATCCGCGGGTGAGTTATCGGGAATCGGTGCAGCGCAGCGTGGAGGTACAGGGAGTTTGCAATCGGAATTTGGCGGGACAAAAGCATTGGGCAGAACTCACGCTGCGGTTGGAGCCGTACAATCCGATGGACATTCCGGCGGTGCTGAAGGAAAAGTTGGACAAGGCGGGAGTGTCGCCGCCGAAGAATCCGGCGACTTCTATTACGTCGGTCTATGCCAATGAATTTTTTGATAAACAGTTTCGGCAGGTCGTGTTGGAGTCGATTCGGGAGGAGAGTCAGGGGGGGGGGCAACTCGGTTTTCCGCTGATGAATGTCAAGATAACATTGATTGACGTTCAGATCAGCGAGTCGGAGAGTACGGAGACGGCATTTCGGATTGCAGTTTCGGACGCATTTCACAAGGGTTTGCGTGAGGCGGGCATTGTGTTATTGGAGCCGATTATGAAGTTGGAGATTTCCACACCGGACGATTATGTAGGTAACATTGTGAGCGATTTGCAGCAGCGTCGGGGTTTGGTAACGAACACGGTGGTGCACGAACATTTAACGATTATCGAAGCGGAGGCTCCTTTGGCGATGTTGTTTGGCTACACTTCATCGGTGCGAGGTTTGAGTCAAGGTCGAGCCGCCAATTCGATGGAACCACTGACGTACCGACCCGCTCCGCCGGAAGTCGTCAAGAGTTTTATGCTGGAATAGAAAGAATACAAACATTATCGCAAGAAATATAATGACGCTTAATACAAAGAAGGCATTTCGGGATTTTACGAATCGGTTAAAATTGCTGATTCAAAAACGCCCTGATCTAATAACAATAACGTTAAGCAATATTTTTACGATGCGTCTCATTGGAAACAAGACGCACGGCGATCTTGCCGAAATCGGTATTATGGAATTCATCAATCAATTTATGTATGACTTCCATTCTGTTCATGTCGGCAAGGATTTATATCGGGCAAAATCACAAGAAGAAGATATTGCCGTAACAAACGAATTAACACAAGAAACGTTCCCCATCAGTTTGAAAGCGTATGGCATTGGTCCACTGCAACTTTCTACGGATAAAAATTCGTTGATGTTTTCCCGATTAGAAAAGGAAAAGAAACGAATTATCACAGGAAAATCTGTCAACAGTATTCTGAATGACTCGGCTTTTATGCCATTCCATCAAGTTAATGTTTTGCCGTTGATTTATGATGAGAAAGAGCAAAAATGCAACATCATGGTTTTCGATTCTGAAAAAGCAAACCGTTCTATAACAAAAATTGTTTTGGAAGATGGAACCGGCACTGTCGGTAAAGGTAAAGGACGTTTACACCCTTGTTACCGTTTTTACGATCAACATGAACGGTATATTTGTGAGGTACGATACGGCGGGGCAAGCGCAAATGCTTTGCAACGAGGGTTATGGACACACTCCAAGAATGGAGCAGAATACTTCGACAGTATATCCGGCGGTT
>Ga0082212_10013867_pt1 | contig 10063 bp, 16 predicted proteins | sample TergutNt197P3_FD_71548 | JGI IMG/M metagenome (GOLD analysis project Ga0082212, IMG submission 71548) | Neocapritermes taracua P3 segment gut microbial communities from Petit-Saut dam, French Guiana - Nt197 P3 | ecosystem: Host-associated > Arthropoda: Insects > Digestive system > Gut ... | reverse complement strand
CTGCACCGGTGCCGAATTAAAGACTCCCAGACCGGAGACTCCCATTGAGACATTTGCTTGGGCTTGCAAGGCTTCGAATTGGGAAATGTCGGCTTGGATCGGGGCAGGTCGGGGCATGGCGGGAACAAGTAATCAATGGACGGCTGGGGAGTATACCATAAATCGTGACAATAGCAGAAACAAGCGGATGGAGTCTTGTCAATGGGCATGATTACAAAAAGGGGGCAGAACCAACGTGTACCCTTTATACCGGGGAGTCAGGGAGTCTTTCCTGCCCAGAAGGGTAGTACCAAGCCGAAAGAATGATGTTATAATGGGCAGGAGTTCTTGCTCTCTGAGATGATTCAGAGAATTTGTGGGCATTCCTATGGATGAGATGACGGAAACAATCGGAAAAGCGCTATTGGAGCTGAATAGTCGAACATCAGATGCTGCGTATGGAACAGAAAGTCAAACCGTGCGGTATCCAGATACAGCGCAGCTTCCTCAAGAAATCGTAGATTTCATAAATCACCGCCGCAATGAACGAGAAATGCAACGAAATGTTTCAGTCGGAGTTTATGGATGAATACTGTTTCAACAGAGCTTGCTCGGATTGTCGGTAAAAGGGTGGAAATGAAAAAGACTGCTCGTGAAGTTGGGCACTCGAATTTCCAGTTCGTCGGTGAGTTTTTGAATCAACACGGTGTCATTCCGTATAACACCCAGCTTCTCCGCATATTTTCTCTTGCTCGCAAACTCCGATTTCAATCTGTTCTCGTTGATGAAATTTCTAGTGACGAGAGTCCATTTTTAACGGAAGAAAACGATGCACTTCGTAATTTTGGTGCAAATGATTTCAAGTTCTCTCACTCGCAGGTTTTCAAGTTCTCGTTTTTTGGGAACGGACAAAACGGGAATAAGGACTCGTTATTTCTGGGTTATGCCATTTTTAAGATAGACCATTTCCATGACCAAAAATCTTTTGGGCATGTCTTTGAAGCCGTACTGACACCGCCAAGAACAATACAGGAAAACAGTTTTTTGCATTGCAAACGTCGATACGTTGTCTCAAATACGGAGGGAACGAATTTCCATGTGACGGGTTCTCTCTACGCCCAGCAGAATGGAAAAACGTTTGTCTGTGCCCATGTTGCCCTCCGAACCGCTCTTTCACACCTTTTGCCGGAAGGAGATATTAGGTATTCTCGGATAAGAACACTGGCAGGGTCTCATCAAAAACTTAGTCCAGATCAAATGGAACGCGTGTTCCATTCACAAGGTGTAGCCCTTGAATTTACTAAACGTTGCTATGAACCATTCCCACGTCCATGCCTTACTGATCAGACTCCTTGTAAAGCAGCACATTTATTGGACAACAAGATTAACTACAACAAGGAATTGTACGGACTCACTGAATCTTGCGTTCCTGCTATCCTTGGTTTCAATTTGGCAGATGGTCGGCGACATGTGGTGCCTATTTTGGGACATACTTTTGATGAAGATTCTTGGGTACCCTCGTCTAATCAATGCTATTTCAGTCAGAATTTCCGATTTTTCTCAAGCGAACAATGGCTTGGTTCGCATTTGATTCATGACGATAATTTCGGCCCTTATTTTTGCCTACCGAGGCATTTTCTGGAAAAATCCGACTTTCGAATTCTTTATGGCATCAATTACGATAAATCGGCTTTTTTTGCATCAGAAGCAGAAGCAACCGCCTTAATGTTTTTGCACAGAGCAGGAAAAACATTATTGAAGCATGGGAAATGTTCGCCATGGAGCCGTCTTTTCATTGCGTTTAAGGACTATCTTGTCTTACGGGCAATTTATATCGATAGGGCAGGCTATATCCAACATTTGACTAGCGGTCCGGATTCTATCACCCAAGATGGGAATGATTCGGCGATTGTTGCCAAAATTGAAAAAGTATTACCAAACAAATTTTGGATGATCGAAGCGAGCACCATTGAACTTTTTCCGGTTACTCGGCGAAAGTTTGGCGAAGTCATCCTTGCTCCGCATGATCCAGAAGATACAAATACTTGGAATACTTCCTTCATTATGATGCGACTCCCCGGTTGTTATTTTTTCCGTAACCATGATCCAGATGGGAAATGGATATACGAAGATTCTGCATTCAAAGAACATTCTCAGGTTTTTTCGCACCCTGATATTTAGGAATCACCGTCGAAAATGCGCTTTTATACCGCAGTTTTTCCGAAAGCCAAAAGGTGCCGCTGGCGGAAACATACGCATTAATAGACTCCAAAATTATATTCGATGACTTTTTGATGGTATTCAGCAAGTTCATTACTTCGATTGGTAACGTCCGCCGAAGGCGAATAAGGCGGCATTGGATTAAACTTGACTTCAGTGCTTCCCACTGCAATCAATTCTTGTTCTTGTCGCCGCATGTGCTGTAAATCCGCAGCAAGTTTTTCAAATGCTTGATTCGTTGTCATCGTATCGGGGCAATAATCAATTACAATCGGGCACATTGCACCCGAAACCATCGACAACCCAATTGTAATTGAAATTTCGGAAAAAGTCAACACACAAATACGGACGAACGGATAACCGTTCATCAAGGAATGCGTAAGGGAACTAATGGGAGAGTTTCCCCAAAATCACCGCCGAAAATGCGCCCCGGCACGATTCGTAGCCTCTTTGTCGGGGTTTTGTTTGAGCCATTCCCGGTATTCTTCCACCGTGTTGAACCGAATCGTATCGACATTTGCCTCTTCATTCAAAAACCAAAACATCTGATAGTGTGTCAGGTCGGCGATTTGGTCCCACGTCCAATGGTATTTGTGGGCGAGTGCCCGATAGACATTCGTTATCGTGTCCGCTTCCGACGTTTCTTTTTTTTTCGTTTGTCGGAACCTCGATTCGGATTCGGGATATTCCGATAGACCGAAGTCAGCATGTTATTCAACGCTTCTGTCCCTTCGGTGGTCAGAAAACCGTCCGGGAATAAAATCGTGTGAAATTCGTCAAAGGAGATGTCCGTCCCTTTTCGGATCAACTGATAGGCAAGTCTGGAAACGCCGAACGTGGAACTCAACAGAATTTTATTCCCCTGCCCATGCTGGAAAGTGAGTGCCGCCGCCTCTTCTAACGCCACTTTCATGAGTTGCTCCCGCTCCTCGCGAGGCAACTTACTGCATGCCATGACGACGTTTTCCATGTACAGATGCTTGATCCACGAATCGATTTCGGTATAGTCCCGTTCGGTCAGGGGATGGAGAGTCACCGCCATCCCATTCGGGAGAGTGAACGGAACCGGTGCTTGAGCCATCGCTTCTCGATGAGAATAAGGTCGCATACGATGAGTGTCTTTGCAAATTCTTCAAAGCGGACGGGTGGATTCGAACCACCTCCCTTGGCATTGGATATGCCACGCTCTACCAAGTGAGCTACATCCGCATACTGTCTAATCTACTTCTGCTTCATAGATTGTGATATTTGTGATTTGGGTACCGGAGCATGACTCCATTGACCGCTTCCTTGCTGATGCGCCGGTACTCGATTTCTTGGCAGTGCGCCCGGATCATTGATCTTCTGCAATTTTTCCACAGCAGCAATATCTGCCGTAAAGGGTGGGACATTTTCAATTTTTTTCATGATTACATTAGGCAGCCGCTGCTGACCAAAATTCGGTATTGTTGAACTTGATATAACCCCGCTGCCCGTCGGGGAAGGCGTTGAATTCCATGTTCACATCGAAACTCACCAATCCGCCGCCAGCGATATCCACATTCAAGCCGGAGAGGGAACCGATGATCATCTTTTCAAATTCCCAGCATTTTTTGTTCGTGCAGGCTCCGGTGCCTCCTTCCACATAAATCTTGACGTTTTCATTTCGGCCGGGCAAATGATCCGCCGAAAAGACATCGAAGCCGGAAGCATCGCATTTGGACGACAGCGTTACGGACGTGGCACCGGCAATCCCCGACTGCCAGCCCTTGCCGCAACTGTTGCCGAACTGCTGCACATTCGTCGAAAACGTTAGTGTTGCCGACTCCAAACAGACACCGGTCAGACTTCCGACGACGAGTGTACAATCTCCTGACGGCACCATCGTATCAACGGGCGGAAGTGAAGTATCAAGGAATCCCGTGTTGCCGGGGATCAGTTCATCTCCGGCAACTTGATAATCAGACATCCACTGCACTTGCCAATTGATGGGGGAATAATCGCCGTAGTTCCAATTGATCGTGATGTTATTGACGATGGCTTTGACGGAATAGGTATTGCCGACAAGGTCGCCGAGGATGCCGCTTTGGGGACCGGTATATCCCGTAAACGCAAACCGCTGACCAGGTTTGACCGGCGGCATGCCGCCTAACCCAGTGAAGGAGCCGGAGCAAGACCGAATCCCCGGGATTTTACCGGAATAACCTCTTGTGTTGGACGCATTATAAGAATTGATATTGATATTGTTATCAAGTGTCCAATTCGTTACGGTCGAGACCACGCCCGTATCAACTTTTGCCGTCCCATAAACACCGGAAATTACCGCCACAAGCCACCTCACCGTTAGAGATATCGATTGCGATGCGGAGGGTACTATACCGTTCGTTTCGGTGTTTGGGTTTTTCTTATCTATCTATTATGACCCCACGAATCATTGAAGATTCTTAATCAGTTCTTTTTTCAGCAAGGCAATCATCTTTGCCAAAAGCACTTTCGGCGGCGGAACAAGGATTGTCCGTTTCGGCATCCGGGAAGTGCCGAATTGATGGTATTTGGCGTAGGGTGTTTCGACTGTGACTCTTAACATGTTCCCGACCAGCCGCACTTGCAACCGGCTTACGTCTCCACGCAGTCTGCCGGTGTCGACGAGAAGCGGTTTTCCATTCGGATGCTTTTTCGGGGGCCATTCCGGCGGTTGGGAACGGAATCGTTTGACGATGAACGATTTGTATTCCTTGCCGACTTGGTTCATCGACTTTTTGATCACCGTTTGGGTCGCCCGCCGGAGTTTTGCGGCGGTAGCTCTGGATTTCATGGAGACAACGGATATTTCCATATCATTACATATAAATTTGAAGTTCTATCGGAATCGTACATGTCCAAATCAACCGTTCATCGTCATGTTCATACGACGCACTGCCCCCCTTACTGTGGACAGGATGTTGACGATCCTGATAGTCAATCGCATTGAGGAGCAGGCTTAACTGGCGGGTGATCTTCAAAAGATGGAAGACCACCGGATAAAATTCGACTGACCTTGTATCGTACCCGGTGAGTTTGATATTCACCGTATGGTCAATTCTGCCGGTACTTGAATTATTGGACTGCCATATCGTTGATTCGGGTGTGAGCGAGAGTCTCGGCATATCCTTTGCCGGGATGGGCGGGTTTGCCGTGACCGGCAAGTCCGGGAGCGGCATGAAATTCAGAAATATCTTGTTCGCCTCGTGAAGCGAATGGAGATACTCATCGGCACTCATCGCTTTCGCAATACCGTGATACACTAAACTCAATGGGTCGGTGGACATTGTTCAACAGGGGTATGACTGTTTTCTCTTTATGATTTGGGGTTAGCCGCAGGCGGGGCAGTATTCGGTTCGGACGTAGGAGCCTGTGGGGCTGATTTTTTTTTGCTATCCGTGTTTCCGAGTTGTGTTGTCTTTCGTTTTTCTTCCCAAAGCCGTTTATAGGATGCCAGTTCTGGCGGCAGTCCCTTTTCCGTATACCATTTTCCTTGAATCATGAAACAGTCTTTCGGCATTTCCGATTCATTGATTTCTTTGCCGTCCACTGTAACTTTCTTTTCTGTTGCCATGTTGCACCTATTTCAGAAACACTTCGTAGTCGATTGAAAAATGATACCGACGCATCGTCCCGTCGAGACCGGCGGACACTATACCAGAACTTCTCGATACCTTGTGTAAAAGTGCTGTTTCACTGCTTATTGTTACTTTATAGTTCGTGACCATGTCAACAATGTCCGCAATCTGCATCATTTTGGCATACCCGGCATCGTAGGAGGTACAACGGCAGAGAATGCGGATTTTGGGCTGTGTGATGATTTCGCCTGTGGAAAGATACCTATCGCCGACAGCCCCTTCCACGTCGACGACGGCGAGGATATTATCCTTCACGCCAGCACCATCCGGCAGTTTGGCGAGGACGCATCGCCAGTCGTCTTGCGGGGAATCAGTTGCTAGATTCTGGTCAATGAGAACGTACCTGATGGCTTGGCAGGGGGAAATCATATCGTCAGTACCTTACCACCCAACTTGCCTTTAGTGTTACCCGTTACAACGTGACTTCGATGAAGATGTGATCCGACTGATCGTTCGGTTTCCAATGCGTGTTGCGATGCCGCCATTCCGGGATGATTTTCTGCGTCTTGATCATCGACACACCGGAAAGGATGGCGGGATTTGCCTTCTCTTCCTCGGTCAAAGCGGCTAATACTGTCTCGTCGCCGTGCATCAGGAATGAACCGACGACGAGAATACGGTCGGGGAATACCGTCCCGGAAGTATTGACGTTCTCTGTCGTTTCGGAAATTTCATGATCCCTCTGCTGATAGTCCCACCGACAGCGGATCATGACAGGAGGTAAAAACTGCGTAGTGCCATCGTCGGCAATCCCTGCCTTTTGCCAATAGATTGCCCAATCTGTCCGCATTCGTTTGTATATCCGCATGGCGGCAGTTTACCGTAAAAGGGAATGAAACGGGAAATCATTCCAGTCTATTGTCACATCCCAAGAAAATATGCCAGACATAGTTGCGGTCAAACACCGTCGTTTCATACTCAAAATCATAATCCAGATCGCCGCCGTATTTCACGCAATCGTCCGGTAGCGGATGTCCTGTGCCGAATATTTTGAATCTCTTCTCTTCCATTTCGGCTTCCGTGTCCACCATCGCCCAGACACAAATATTCGGATGTCCGTTCGCAAGGATTCCTTGTACGGCGAACGTCAACAGGAGTGCATCTTTCGGCATCAAGACGGTTGCTTCATCGCCGAATGGAATTGGGTATTTGTAAATTGTTCTCATTGTCGTTCCTCTGGTAGGGGTGGGGATGGGATTTTCCACCATAAAATATTGGGATTTCGTTCCCGGAAGACATCCAAAGCACACTCATATCCCATGCTGGCAACGAGTATCTTGTTGGAAGGCACATCCGCATTCACGATCAGCCATTGAAAACCGGGATAGCCAATGACGTAATACCATCCGGTGGTTTTCGGTTCCGGTTCCCATTGTTCGAGTGGACGATAGTTCCAATGCTCAATCGCTTCTTCCCTTGTCCGGCGTTTACGGGTCTGCATTCCGCAGACATCGCAAATCACCGACCAGGCAAAATCCTCAACAAAAGCAAATTCGGACAATTGTCCTTTGCCTCCGCATTTTGGGCAGGGTTTCAATTTTGCTGGAGTCATACGTCTATATCTGCTTCTATTTCAAAAACGTTTTGCGCAACAGAATAATTTCTTTTTTGGAGGCAGAACCCGGATCCGCTGCATCCAAATTGACCCGCACCGTTGTCCCGGCAAAGAGCGACAGTTCTTCGCACAGTTTTTTCGCTCCTTCTTGCGCCTCCGGTTCGTTATCAAAACAAATAATCCGGCGTTGATATTGGGAGATTTTACGTACCTGCGAAGAAGTGACAGCCTTTCCGAACGTACACACGGCACCGATTCCGATATTCCACGCATCAAACACCCCCTCCGTCACAATCACGGTATCGTAATGGGTCAAAAACTGCTCTCCGTACAACAACGTTTTGAGCGGCAACGCTTCTTGTTCTTTGTCCGCTGCCCGGTACGGAATAGCGGACTCACCGATAGCCCTTGTTGTCCATGAAACGACTTTATCCCCCCAGTAGACCGGAATGAAAATCCGCCATTGATATTGCGGATTCGCCGGTGACTTGCCAATTCCTTGTACTCCCCATACTTTCATCAGCCATTCGGGGGAAAATCCCCGCTGGGTGAGGTAATTCTCATGAGGGGGGAGTAAAGGGGCAATACCGGACGGAAGCCGCAACACACCCCGTTTTTGGGGGAACTCCGCCGACTGGGGACGCAATGGAAGGTCAAGTTCCGCCAGTAAGTTTTTGATATTCTCATGGAGGAACAATTCTTTGAAAATTTCCCAAATCGAATGCCAGCCGCACCGCCAACAGTAAAAATAATGACTCGCTTCGTTGAAGCCGAGATGGTACTTCGTATCTCCGCAGACCGGGCAGTTCAGGTTCAGCCAGCCGGAGCGGCCTCGGGAATGGTCACTGCTGACAAACGAAATGCCCCGTTCCTGAAAAAGGTCTCGCACGTTCATCGTTATTTGCGTAGTTGGACGGCTTCGATAAATTTTGGATTATCTTGGATAAAACGGATCAGCATGCCTGATATGACCTCGATAACTTCTTCTTTGTGATTTTTCACGCCTGCGTGCCAGTAGAGTGCGTGAAGTGCTTCATGCATCATCGTTGCGGCTTCAACATCTTCCGACGTTTGCTTGGTACTAATACAAATTTCTCCAGCGGAGTAAGTCACTGCTCCGAGTGCGTTGTCGCTGTCTACAATTTTTTCAGATCGCACGATGTCATAGCGAACAGAACCAATTTTTAATGACTTGATTTTCCGAATGCTCATATTTTCGTTTCCTCATGGACTTCTAAAATTTTCTTGCCAATCCACCGGATCACAGGGATCGCCATGCTATTTCCGATTATTTTGTATCGCTGATTGTCGGTAAAGCCTTCCGTGTAAAAGTCCGGCAATCCCATCAAACGCTCGCATTCGAGCGGAGTAAGCCGTCGTACTCTGCCGCCCGAAACAACGAGGAGTTCAATCCGGTCTCCGCCGATGTGTCCGGTGTTTGTCGTCAGTGTTCCTGACACGCCCCCGCCTTGAGAATTGACAGCATCGGTTCTTTGATGGTTCGTTTTCTTACAAATCGCTGATCGAGGATGTACTGACACTCCTGCGCCGTCAAATAATACTTTTCCGGCACGGATGGGGTTTCCAAAACATCCGACAACGAAGACTCGGCGACGACGCTGGGGGACTCCGAAAAATTGAGCGTCAAGCACTCGCCATGCCACCCCAAACCCGCATTCTGTAAAGCGGGAGAGGAGATACCGGAACGGCTCTCCGCCGTTAATCGAAAAAATACCGGGGACATTTTCCCAGACAAACCATTGAGGTTGATGGTGACAAATGAAGTCAATGAAATCTTTGGTAAGTTTTCCCCGTTCGTCGTCAAATCCTCGTTTACTTCCAAGAATAGAAAACGGCTGGCATTGAGTGCCCCCGATAACGAGAGAGAACTCTTGCAGTTTGAAATCCCGCCATTGCCGGAAATCGCCGTAGTTTTTGAATCCATATTTTGTTTCAATCAATTTATTGCAGTTTCTAGCGATTTCGCTCACTCCGATGCATTGATAGCCCAGCGGCAATAATGATACATGTGCCGCCCCGATGCCGTCAAAGGCAGAAAAATAGTTCATTGACATGGGCATGGACGAGGAACATTCCTATTCCTATATCAACAATCAACGAGAAAACCGTTACAAGATTTTCAAAGACATGCTTTAGAGTCAAAATGAGTTCAACATGATTCTTCTGGAATGTTTACCTCAAATAATGGTTCTGCTGGCGAACGGGACGACGGTTCGTCGGCGGAAGTGCGGCATGCAACGACGCATGTCGTTTTCCAACCGCAGGCTTTGCACGTTTTGTAGCCTCGTGGATGGTCTGCACACAAACAATCAGGTATCTCGTTTTGTTTTTTGCTCATCGTTCACCTCACATATCTATGATTGCCAGCCCGTTGTAGTTCACATTCAAATTCTCATCCGCCATCGCCACGTTCCGAAGAAGTGTTCTGTTCAGGTACCCTTCCCAGCCGCCGCAATGGGCATGTCCAAAGGCGTGAAGTTTGATACTTGGAGTCCTTGCGACTGCCATCGCCAGTTCTTCACTGCCTATCCGGTCTCCGTCCGGGTTATCGCCGTATCCAAAAGGGGGACTGTGAGTGAGCAAAATGCCCGTATCCGAGGGAATCTCAAATTTCATGTCTTGCACATCCCGCATCCAGTTCCAATCGCCA
>Ga0082212_10013866_pt1 | contig 10063 bp, 6 predicted proteins | sample TergutNt197P3_FD_71548 | JGI IMG/M metagenome (GOLD analysis project Ga0082212, IMG submission 71548) | Neocapritermes taracua P3 segment gut microbial communities from Petit-Saut dam, French Guiana - Nt197 P3 | ecosystem: Host-associated > Arthropoda: Insects > Digestive system > Gut ... | reverse complement strand
GCCTGTCCCGACCGGCGGATTAATAACGATTTCGATATGGTCAAGCCCCGCCAGCGCGGGATCGTTCCAGTTAAGGCTCATCTGCCCGCCGATGGGCCTGCCCCGGATATATGAAACTTCTGGTTCCGGTTCTACAACGGGGGCGGGCGGGGACGGCGCCGATTCAACCATGAACACGCCGATAACCGGTCTGCGCTGGTCGTCGTTGTCCACGGCGTATACGGTAAATTCGTATTCAATGTCATCAGAAAGGCCGGTGTAGGTATAGGTTTGTACGCCCTTGGGAACGTATACGGGGAATTCGCCGCCGGGGCTGTACACAACCTCCATGTGGCTCAGTTCGGGATCGTTGGGATCGGTCCAGACAAGGGTAACCTGGCCGTCTTTTGCCCTGCCGACAATGGATTCCGCCGAAGTGGGATGATCGGGAATGAACAGGCCAACATCGTCAAGGGGTATGCGGTTGCCCTCGGCATCGACAGCGGCGACATAGAACGTATGTTCCAGGCCGTTGGCAAGGTGGGTAATGGTTTTGCTGCTTACCCCCTTGGGAACCCGGATAAGGGTCTCAAAGCCGGGATCGTAGGTGATCTCGATATGATCGTATTCCGGGCCGTCAAGGTTTGTCCAACTGAGCGTCGCCTGTCCGGCGGCCGGCGTCCCCTTGATTCCCATGATCACGTTCGGAGGCGCGGTTGGGGACCGGTGTTCTTTAATGGCCCTGCCGGTGCCGCCTGTCACCCCTTCGGATTTATTTCCCCATTGGTCTACAGCCTTTACGGTGAATTTATACTCTTTTCCCGTTTCCAGGCCGGGGAGCGCGAATTTTTCGACCCCCTTGGCTACATGCACCGGCGTTTCTCCGTCCGGATCCCAGGTAATTTCGATATGGTCAAGGAACGAATCCGTGGAATCGACCCAGTAGAGCATTGCCTCGCCCCTGATAAAAACAACGGTAAAATCGGAGACATCGGCCGGCGTTCTGACAACCGCCGTGTCCTGTCCGCCGGATGTGCAGGATTTACACTGACTGCACCCGGCACAGCCGGCAAAAAGCGCCGCCACGATAAGGGCAAATGCCACCCGTTTTACACGAAGGATACTCTTTTTCACCGCCGGATCCAGTTCTCCGGACTTTCCGGCAAATATCCGAAAAAAGCTCATATAAATCCCCTTTCTGCTATAGATTTATCCATTAGATACTTATGTAAGTATAGTACATTTTGGGGGGAAATCAAGGAGGAAAGGAGAAGGTAGGAGGTAGGAAGGAGGACGTAGGAGGTAGAAATCCTCTTTAATTCCTACTTCCTACTTCCTAATTCCTACTTATTTAGAACTTAGCTATTGGTACGAAGGTGTCCGGGGTGAGGGCTGCGCCGCCGACCAGTGCGCCGTCGATGTTTTCCTTGGCCATGAGCTGGGCGGCGTTGTCGGGTTTAACCGAGCCGCCGTACTGGATGATGATCTTTTCCGCCGCTTCCGCGCCGTACAGCCTGCCGATTACCTTGCGGGTAAAGGCGTGAACCGCTTCGGCATCCTCGGGGGTGGCGGTTTTGCCCGTCCCGATGGCCCAAACCGGCTCGTAGGCGATGACGATGTTCGCCAGTTCCGCCGCGCTGACCCCTTCCAGCCCCTTTACCGTCTGGGTTTCGCAGACAGCTTCCACTTTGCCCGCCTCGCGCTCTTCCAACAGCTCGCCGATGCAGAGGATCACCTCAAAACCGTGCTTAAGCGCCAGTTTAACCTTCTTGTTGATCAGCGCGTCGTCTTCTTTGTATACGTGCCGCCTTTCGCTGTGGCCCAGAATGATGGTCTGGACGCCAAGGTCTTTAAGCTGCAGCACCGAGACTTCGCCGGTATGCGCCCCCTGCTCCTCGGCGGCGCAGTTCTGCGCCCCCAGCCGGATATTGGTCCCTTTGACGATGGCTGCCACGGTTTCAAGGCTGGTAAACGACGGCGCAACAAGGTACTTGTGCTGCCCGTCCTTAAGCTGGCCGGCAAGGGTCTTGGCAAGTTCCGCCGCCTCCGAGCGCGTCTTGTGCATTTTCCAGTTTCCCGCGATGTAATATTGTCTGCTCATTGGTATCTCCTTTTGAAAATTCGTTTACATAAGGAGATAATAACCGAAAGGGGAAGAGGTGGCAAGCCGCCGTCCTCTTCGCCCTATTCTGTAGTAGTGAACGTTGCCGTTAAAGCGGCTCCCTCTTTGCCGAAGTAGCCGATTGGCGTGACGCTCATGGTATAGGTAGTGTTCGGGTTTAAATTCGACACGCTATGGGAAACAGATGCGGGCCTTGGAAGCATAAAGTATTCCGCCTGCAGAAGGACCGGCTTGTTGATAAAGTTGTAGAAATAGGCGAGGTTGTTTCTATTGAGAAGGCTGACGATGTTGTCGAAGCCGGGGCCGCTGGAAGAGCCGGTGATGCTGGATACCGAAAACGGGAATACGTTAAAGGTGACGTTAAGGAGGCTGAGGGTGCTGGTAATGGTGGGTTTTATTTCATTGCCTTCTGAATCTATTACGGTCACCCTATAGGCAAAGGCCCCGTCGTCGGGCGTAGTCGAGCCGTTTGTCCTGGCATGCGGAAAGGCATATTTTGCTTCGTTTGCCGTCATTTCTGCGACAGTAATTGCGGCGCCTGGCGCAAATGCGGGGGGGCTGGATTCGGCTATGCGCTTTGCTTCGCGATACGGAAAATTGGATTTATCTGCCGACGTGTCAAACACAAAGGCATTGGGAATTTCGACATCCCAATAATTGTCAAGGCGGCGCACGGTAACGACAGTCCCCTCCACCTCCACGAATAGCGCGGTGCTGGATTGGCCTCGGTTTACAGGGACAAATCCAAGCTCGGTATTCCTGGTAATGCCCGACGTTAGCGTATTGCTCCAGTCCAGGGCGGCGAAATGAACGGAACCGGTGGCAAGCGCGGTATAATCCCCCTGCCAGATGCTCCTGGGGTCTGCGAGGGAGACATGCGAATGCCCGGAAAAAGTAACGATTTGAGAATATCTGCTGAAAATGTCATACAGATCGCCGGACGGACCTGCCTGCGACTGCTGCGAGCCGATAAGGCCGGTGCCTTCCATGGTGTGATGGACGAATACAAAAATCGGCTTATGCGGATCCTCGGCATCTGCTGCGGCAAGGGTGTCTTCCAGCCATTCTCTGTGGAACTGATACGAGTTGGTATTGTATTCCCCGTCTCTGGTACTAACAGTAATAAAGTGGTATCCGTTGATCACGGTATCTTTTGAGGAATCGTAGCCAAAGATGTCTTTAAAACGATCTTCCACATCGCTCCCAAGAACTTCATAGTTATCGTGGTTGCCCAGCGACTGCAGGTTAACCCTGGCGGGGGAATATCCATCCATGATCTCTTTAAAAGTGATAAATTCTTCCAGCTTTCCGCTTTCGGTCATATCACCGGCAACGACAATTGCATCTATCGAAGGATTTAAGCTGTAAAATTTGCTATATGCCTTCTTAAGCCTGTCTACCGGCCATACCTCGGCCCAATCTGTGCCGCCGATATGCACGTCGCTAATAACGCCGAAGCTGACTCTCAGCGGCTGTGGATCGGGGTCAGGGTCTGGGTCGGGATCTGGGTCGGGATCTGGGTCGGGATCTGGGTCGGGATCGGGATCAGGGTCTGGGTCAGGGTTGGGATCAGGATCGGGGTCAGGATCGGGATCAGGATCAGGGTCGAGATCCGGGTCAATATCCGGATCAGTGTCGGGGTCCAGGTCGGGATCAACGTCGGCCTCTATATCGATTTCCAGTTCGGGATCGGGGTCTGGGTCCGGAAAGCCGGTTCCGACATGCAGATCGGAACAGGAGAATAAAAAAGCAAAACAGAGCAAAATGCAGAATAATTTCTTCATCATGGGTTAATTGAAATATAGCACAATAAAAAAAAATATCCAGACAATTGGAAATTATTATTAAAAATGTTAAACGATGCGGTGTTAATGCAAAAATAAGTTTCAAATGAAATATATTTCATTAAGTAATGAAAAAAGAGGGCTGCCATTCGCAGGCAGCCCCCTAAAAATTCACTTCCTTTTTATCTGTAGTTTTACTTCGTTACCGTAAGCGTGTCATACGGAACAGTTGCATCAAAATTGTACGGAGCGGAAGCTCCGGCGCTGGTGCCGGTCAATGTATGTGTAGTGTAGGTTTTGAATGTTATCGTCTTGCCGTTGACATCGACAATCGTGTAGCTCGGTATGTAGGGCTGCACATACCATGCATTGGAAACCGGCATTCTTTTGTCGGTCATGTAAGCGGTGCTGCCATAATAAGTGGAACTGGTGCCTTCGGCATCGGTAACATCTCCCAAATACGGATACACGGCATTGTCCTTTACATACAGGGTATTGTTATAGTTAAACGTGTCGTCCGAACTTACCGCGTAGTATTTCAGCCCGCTGCCGGTGGTGAGCGTAATATAGATCGGAGCGCCGGGATTCGTTACCGAAGCGTTCGCGGTATTTTGAGTAGGCTGCGATTTATCCGGCACGGAGACTTTGCCGCCGTCCCTGCCCGACAGGGGGTAACTGCGTGCATATACATGGTCGTGCCCTGCCATGACAAAGTCAACGTTATGATCGGACATCACTTTTTCAAAACCGGCTTCCACATAGTACTGTATATCCCGGTCGGCAAGATGGTCGGCAACGCTGGCGGTTGACTTGTGGTGCTGGACAATAAGCCAGTCATATTTTCCCGCAAACTTTGCTTTTGCGGCGGTAAGAGTATCGTCAAACCTTTCAACATGGGGTTCGGCCTCAGTGGTACTGCCCGGATAGGGGGCGGTGTTCAGTACTACAAAAAGGATGTTGTTGTAGAGGTAAAAATAGTTTCTTCCCGCCGCTGTTGCTACTGTTTCCTCGGCAAATGACTGCACATTGGGAATATTGTAGTGATAATTAAAGTGAAGGTGATTGTCGTGGTTGCCCGATGTCGGTGCAAACGGAAGGTTCCGCAGACCCGGCGGGGCAAAGAAGTTGGTGTATTCGGTTTCATTGCCGCCGCTGGCATCAACCTGATCCCCCATGCTGGCGATAAAGTTCACGTTTGCCGCTACAATTTTTGTCATTGTAAATAACCAGCCTGCGGCGGTATTTTCACGGGTATTACGGCTGTTAACATCCCCCTGCCCGGTTGTAAGCTGGACATCCCCTACCGCAGCAAACCTCCACGCGCCGGCAGCGGCAGGCACTTTAAGATCGTAAATATCACTCCAATTTGATCCGTCTTCAGAAACAGAATACTTGTAACTTGAGCCAGGCCGCAGGCCTGCTACCTTGACTTTATGGCAGACATAGCCTGAGGACGCATCGCCTACTGTTCCCGTTCCCTGAAGCAATCTAAGCCCAGCGTTAACGGTTCCTCTAATGAACCTGACCTGGGCAGACTTCCCGGCCGCACTGCCGGTGGAATACCAGTTAAGGTTAAGTTCCGTAGTATCATTTCCCGGAGTCAGACCAAGCGTTAAAGGTGCAAATGAAGTTCCCCAATTAAGGGTAGTGCTATAATCGACAGGATCGGGGAGGATAGTCCCTTCCTGCTTTGCACTGTTGAAAGCTGCTATCGCATCAGAAAGAGCGGTATAAGCATCGTCAATTTCTTTTGTGCCTTTTGCTCCTTCGGCTGCAGCGATCGCCGCATCCAAAGCGTTAAGAGCGGCCTGGGTTACCCAAAACACTTCTTCTTGGACATTGGAAGAAGCTGTGTCTACCACTACGCTGTCTTTGGCGGCATTTGCGTCAGAAACCAGAATACCCAACTGTAAGGCTGTATAAGTGCCGGTTCCTCCTCCACCGCCGGCGTTATCATCGCAGGCGCCTACAGCCAGTGCAAGAACCACCGCGAAAATCGCCGCAGACCATTTTTTCAGTTTTTTCACAATCATAATTCTCTCCTTGCTTGTGATATGATGACCAAAAAATATAACCATCATGTTAAAAACCCTTGAAGAAAAAATTAGAATTCAGTTAAATTTCCGGTTTGTTTCCGTATTAATAAATTATTAAAATTGTTAAAAATTTGTTAATCTAATTGTCTTACTCCCACAAAAATTATATTTATATACAAAACCAGAAAACCATAAGGAGTAAAGAATGAAAAACAGGTCTTTAGCAACTGCAATATTATTGGCAATAATTGCAGCAGGGGGTGCATGGGCGCAGAATCTGCCCGGTAACATTTGGTCGTCACCACAAAGTACCACTACCGAGGGAAGATACCGGAGCAATGCGGATAACTTTATCCGGCCGGATCAGTATTCCGGCGTACGGTTTGATAAATGGTTTGGACTGGCATCATTTCTCTTCGATGACAATTACAGCCCCATAGCGACCGCCGGTTTTGCAACCAAAGTGAACGATATCTATATCGGCGCGTTTTACACCGGTAATTTCTGGGCAGGAGCGCCGGCGAACAACTACACGGCGCAGCAGTTTACCACACCCCCTGCCGGCGGCGCAGCCGACAAGACCTATAATGTCTACAATACCATTAGCACCGTACCGAACCCTGTAAACAATGCCGCCGTATTAATCGGCGTTGCCGATATGGGCTTTAGGCTTACCTGGCGCACTAACTATCAGTCGTTTAATAAAAGCGACATTGTAACAGGAAACCAGGTATATAAAAATTACCAGTCCGAAGAAGGATATATCACCCCGCAAATTGCCTGGGCAATGGCAAAAGATTTAACCGGGAACGGTATACGGCCCTATGCTGCCCTTGATCTGGCATTCGCCCATAACTATCGAAAGGTGGAAACAAACGGCCCTGACAGCGCCAGCGTAACCGGTTCAAATGTAATTCGCTCGCAGAATCACTTTGACCCGTCGCTTTCCGCAGGGCTAGGAGGTTATACTTTCTACAATAAAAACGGTTTCAGGGGATCGTTCGATGCTGACTATGTACTTACCCTGAATATTTATGATAACGAATACAGTTACAATGATGGCGGGACATACAAGACCAAAAAGATCAAGGGAACGAACAGCCCCGGATTGATTCCCCTTGTTGAACAGAGTTATGTATCAAACCTGCTTACCCCTTCGCTCAGCGGATCATGGAGCGAGGACAGGCTGGCGCTCAGATTTAAACTTAACCTGCCCTTAACGCTCACATCAGAAGAGTCAAGCACCATGGACCTGGACAGTTCAAATAACCTGATCAAAAACGGTTTCAATGATGCAAGCACCATTTTTATTTTCCGGCCGGATCTGCGGCTTGCCCTGCAGTACAAGATCATTCCCAGCAAGCTTACCCTGAATGCCGGTGCGCGTATTCAGACTACGGCAATTTATCTGAAAACAATTGACCGTGCATACTACAACAGCGGCAGCAAGGGCGCGACATCTACGGTACATGATAATTCATTCGGCGGCAACCAGCAAAGCGGCAGCTTCGCAAGCCGTTTTCACCTTGGCCTTACCTATAACATGACGGACAACGCCTGGGTGGAAGCCACTACCGGCGTTACCAATGCCTATGGCAATGACGCCATAGAAATATTTGCGGCAGGCGGCCTGTTCTCGTTCGGCAGCATCCTTGTCGGGCTGAAGTTTTAATTGAATAACCCCATCACGCAGGGGCGCAAAAACGCAAAGAAGATAAACCTCCAAGTCTTCTTTGCGCCGCGAACTAAAGTCGGTTATAGTTCGATGCGCCTTTGCGTGATTCTTTTGCTTCTTAATCTAACGCAGAATAATTTTTCTGATATACTCGGTCAGGATGTTGACCGCAACGATGAGTATTGCCACCGCCAATATTGCTGTTGAAGCTGCCGCGTAATTGTACTGCTTGATGTAGCCCATCAGCAAAAGGCCTATGCCGCCCGCTCCGACCATCCCCAAAATAGTAGAGGATCGCAAGTTTAGTTCCACGCTGTAGAGAATCCATGCGACAAAGCCAGGCAGGGCCGTCGGGAGTATGGCCTGAAAAACCACAGGCGGCATCGAAGCGCCTGCGGCCAGGAGGCCCTCCATGTTTTCTTCCGCGGCTTCGTCCAGAGTCTCAATAAAAAATCGGGTAAGCTGCCCCGTGTTTGAGATGATAAGCGCCATTACGCCAACTACGGTACCGATGCCAAAGGCTGCTACCAGGATAAATGCCCATACCAGATCCGGAATGTTTCGCAAAATTGAAGCAAAACCCCGAACCAGGCCGTTAACCAGCGAAGAGCGGACAATGGTCTTTGTTCCCAGAAAACTTAAAAGAAAAGAGAGTACTGTCGCAATGCCGGTGGCGCTTACCGCCATGCAGAGGGTTTGCAGTACTGCCTGTAAAAGGGCGTTCCATTTTCCCATGTACGGCGGAATAAAGTCGGTAAGGATAAAGTTCCAGAATTCCCCCTGAGCGATTATGGCGGCCAGGGGGTTAAAACGGGTAAAACCGGTAGAAACGATAAAGAGTATAACCAGGACCACAAGGAAGATAACAGAAATACGACGGCTTTCCTTTGAAGCCAGGAAGATTTTTTGCCTGGCTGCAGCAAGCGATTTTCGTTCAGCCAATTGCCTCTACCCCTATCATGAGCTGGCTCATGGGCTTGTCATAAATTTTTTCTATGGTGGCTTCGGTCAGATCCGAGGTGGGGCCGTCATATACGATCCTTCCCTTACTCATGCCAATTATCCGATCCAGGTATTTAAGGGCCGCGTCAACCTGATGCAGGTTCACTATGCAGGCGATGCTGTGCCTTCTGCATACATCGCAGATTAGCTCCATAACTACCTGGGCGCTGGCAGGATCAAGCGAGGCGATGGGTTCATCGCATAACAGGAGCGAAGGTTCCTGCATCAGGGCACGCACTATGCCAACCCGCTGTTTCTGTCCGCCCGAAAGCTCACCCGCCCGTTGATAGAGAAAATCCGAGAGGCCTGTCTGTTTTAGAATATCCAGTGCCCTGCGCTTGTCATCTTCGGTGTAGCGGCCCAAAACGCCGTCAGCAGCGCTCATATACCCAAGCCTGCCGTGCATGGCGTTTTGCATAACGGTAAGCCGGGCCACAAGGTTGTGGTGTTGAAACACCATACCAACACGGCGGCGAAGACCACGGACTTTAGCGGCAGGAGCGCCAGTGATCTCTTCGCCCTCAATGAAGACATGCCCTTCATTGGGGGTTACCAGCCGGTTGATACAGCGCAGCAGGGTTGATTTTCCGGCGCCGGAAGGTCCGATAATGCCGATTGTCTCGCCAACGCCTACTGAAAAATCTATATCTACTATAGCGGGAGCTTCAGCCCCCCTATAGGTTTTCTTTAAGCCCCGGACTTCCAGGATGTTATTCGTCATCCTTAGCGGGGCATTACTTTGGTCATAAGATCGCGGACATAGTTATAATCACTGTCAACGGCTTCTACAAACGCAGGCTTTTTATCAGGCGACATACCAAGCATGTACTGGAAGTAAGCAGGATCCTTGTAAGAAAGGAAGAACTGCTTTACCTTTGCCTTGATGTCGGCAGGTATGTCGCTGCGGATAGCATAGGGAGAAGCAGGAATGCGGGGGGATTCGTGGATCACCACAAAATCACTTTCCTTTGCGCGGCCAGCGGCAATTTCTGCGGCCAAAATATCGGAAGCGATGGGGGCTGCATCAATGTCGCCCATAATCACAGCCTGCAAACCGTTCTGGTGCCGTCCGGAAAATGTCACGGAGGAAAAGAACTTGCCGTTGGTGTGGAAGTCTTCGTTGGTCATACCGGGAAAAGTGTTCATAAGTTCCAGGGTGGGAACATAATTGCCGGATGTTGAAGCGGGGTCAACAAAGGCAAAGGTTTTGCCGCGAAGATCCGCCAGGGTTCTGATTGAGCTTCCGGCTTTGACAATGATCTTGGAAGTGTAACCGGCCTGGGTTTTGTCGCCAAAAACAGCGGGAGTTACCAAAGCTTCCGCACCTGAGCGTTCCGCAGCCTGCACATAGGACACAGGCCCAAAGTAGACAATGTCCGCATGCTTGGTCCGCATGGCTTCTACTGCTGCGTTGTAATCGGCGATATTGACTTCGATAACTTTGACGCCTACCGCTTTGCTCATT
>Ga0082212_10013864_pt1 | contig 10063 bp, 7 predicted proteins | sample TergutNt197P3_FD_71548 | JGI IMG/M metagenome (GOLD analysis project Ga0082212, IMG submission 71548) | Neocapritermes taracua P3 segment gut microbial communities from Petit-Saut dam, French Guiana - Nt197 P3 | ecosystem: Host-associated > Arthropoda: Insects > Digestive system > Gut ... | reverse complement strand
CTTCGCATTTATCTTATGATAAGCGCTTTCTTTTGTTTTGTCTTTTTTGTTTGATTTATTAACTTTTCGCCTGATTTTGGGCGATTTAACTTAAAAATTTTTCGTATGAAAAATCGAAATTCGTTGGCAAACTGTTTGGCTTATGCCCTGTTATTCATTTTACCGGTCACCGTATATTATGCGGTTGGAGGGAATCAGTTTATGACAGCATGGGACGACGGATGGATGGTGTTTAACCGGCATACATACGGCGGAATTACCCTGCACAATCTTTCCGACATTTTCAGTGAGACGAATAATGGACAGTATTCCCCTGTCAACCAGACGATATATACTGCCTTGTATAGTCTTTTCGGCATGAATCCCCGTCCGTTCCATCTTGTGAGCTTGCTTTGGCATGTGATTAACGTTTTCCTTGTTTATGCTTTCACAAAAAAACTGTTAGGTCTTCGTGAAAAGGAAAACATCAAGCCGGTTTCAATAACGGCTTTTTTTACGGCTGTACTTTTTGCCATTCATCCAATCAATGTAGAATCAATAGCCTGGATCAGTGCATCAAAAATTCCGGTTTACACGCTGTTCGGATTATCTGCCCTGATTTGTTATATGCAGTATGTTAATTCAGGCAGAAAAAGGTTACTTGCAACATCATTTTTTCTTTTCATACTGTCGTTTGGATGTAAGGAGCAGGCATCGGTTCTGCCTTTGGCGTTGCCACTCATTGACCGGTTTGCAGGCCGGAATTTCCGTGACAAAAAAATGTGGCTTGAGAAAATACCGTTTTTGGTCTTTGTACTGGTTGCAGGAGTATATACCATGTCGTTGCGTAACCATGCAGGTATTCAGTACTTAGCCGATTATCCCCTGTGGCAACGGCTGTTTTTTGCTTCCTACTCCATCACCGAATACCTGATAAAACTCGCTGTTCCTGTAAAGCTACTGTATCTGTACCCTTTTCCGATGGTTCCGGGCGATGACTTGCCGCTGAATTTTTATATTTATCCTTTCATCGTTGCGGCAATGGTTGGGGCAGCGATCTATTACAGAAAACATAAATTGATGGTTTTCGGCGCGCTCTTCTTTCTGCTGAATATCTTTTTTACCTTACATATCGTATCCATGTCGCGAATATGTATGTTTGCCGACAGGTATGTGTATCTTTCAGGTATCGGCTTTTTCATTCCTGTCGTCCGGTATTGTGTTAAATACTTTTTACGGTTATCAAAGCATAAAAAGATAATTGTAGGAATTATGGTCTCCATCTATTTGCTTTACCTCGCAGGATATGCGATGAAACGTGTTGAGGTATGGCATGATAACAAATCTTTGAGGAAGGAGATTATAGAATTATTGGACAAACGCGAACAGATACAAAAGGTGGAAAAAAAATGAAAAAGGTCTCAATCGTACTGTGCTGTTACAATGAGGAAGGAAATATAAGCGCTGTCGTAGAAGCTGTTTCTGACAATATGCAGGCAGGCTATGATTACGAAATAATAGTTGTAGATGACGGAAGTACGGACGGTTCTTTGCAGCTACTAAAAGAAATGACCAAAGAAAATCATCATCTTCGTTACATCGAACTGTCCAGGAATTTCGGTCATCAGAACGCCTTGAAGGCAGGATTGGACAATGCTTCGGGCGATTGCGTTATCAGCATGGACGCCGACATGCAGCATCCGCCGGAGATGCTTCCGCTGATGATTGCGAAGTGGGAGGAAGGGTATGACATCGTTTATACGCGGCGGCAGGAAGATAAAAGTCTTCCTTTTTTTAAGCGAAAAACATCTAAAATGTATTATCGGATGCTCAGTTTCATATCGTCGATTGAAATAGAACGCGGCACGGCAGACTTCCGCCTCATGGACAGAAACGCTGTAAACATCATGGCGTCGCTTAATGAAAACGAACCTTTTGTACGGGGATTGGTCAAATGGATGGGATATAAGCAGTATGCCATAGATTATCAACCGAATGAGCGGTTGTCGGGAGAAAGTAAATATACTTTGAAAAAGATGCTTCGCCTGGCTTTTCAGGGAATAACCTCATTCAGTATCAAGCCGTTGTTTTTATCGTTGTACATAGGTTTCTTTTTTGCTGCATTATCGCTTCTTTATGTTCCCTATATTATTTACGCATTTATTGCCGGACATGCCATTTCGGGCTGGACGTCGCTCATCATGACGGTGATATTTTTCGGCGGGATGCAATTATTTATGACGGGTATTATCGGACTTTATGTAGGTAAATCATTCTTGCAGACAAAGCAACGTCCGAATTATATCATACGAAGTTCAAATATTATGCAGGCAGCAAGCGTTATATGTCCAAAATTAATGACGTTTTCAAGCGTCCCCAATAATCATTAATTTGCTGATGTATTTGCCGATGATGTCGAACTCAAGGTTGACGACTGTGCCTCTTTCTATACGGCAAAAATTGGTAATTTCGTAAGTATAGGGTATGATGGCTACTTCAAAGTGATTTTGTTGTGAATTACAGACAGTTAGGCTAACGCCGTTGACGCAAACGGAGCCTTTTTCGACGGTCATATATCCCTGTTTGGCCATGACGGGGTTGTACTTATATTCAAATGTATAATATCGGCTTCCGTCTGCCTCTCTGACATCCGTACAAACTGCCGTCATATCCACGTGACCTTGAACGATATGCCCGTCGAGCCGTCCGTTCATCAACATGCTGCGTTCGATATTGACCTTGTCGCCCATTTGCAGCAGTCCTAAATTAGAACGTTCCAGCGTTTCCTTTATGGCTGTAACTGTATAAGAATCAGCGATTTTATTAACTACGGTAAGACATACGCCATTATGTGAAATACTCTGGTCGATTTTTAGTTCTTCGACAAAGGAACATTCAAGTGTAAAATGAATATTTTCCTGTTCTTTTTCAATCGCCTTTACAATGGCGGTTTCTTCAACAATTCCTGAAAACATGATGGTAATATTTTTCTATTAAAGTTTCTTCATTTTCCAACGCACAAAAAAAGCCGTAGCCAAAAGTGTACAAACCGCTCCTGCCGGATAACCGGCATGGATCGATAAACCTAACATCTCGGGGGCAATAACAATATAGGTGGAAGTCACCATAGTCATGAAAAGAGCCGGCAGCAATGTTATCCAATAAAATTTCTTTTTCCCGGCAAGGTAAACGGATATCGTCCAAAGGGTTATGGTTGCCAATGTTTGGTTTGACCAGGCGAAATACCGCCAGATGACATCAAAGTTGACCTGTAATATCACGAAAGCAACAATAAACAATGGCGCAGCTAATATAATCCGGTGACTTATTTTTTTTTGGCTAAAGTTTATAAAATCAGCAATAATCAGCCTCGCTGCCCTAAAAGCGGTATCACCGGACGTGATCGGCGCCGAAATAACGCCAATAATCGCCAGTAATCCACCAAAAACCCCTAACCGGGAGTGCGCGATCTTCTCGACTACCACTGCCGCATTATTACCGTTGGCTTTTAAAAACGCATGTAAACCGCCCACAGAACCGAAGAAGCTCATAGCGGCGGCTGCCCATATCATGGCTACTATTGCTTCTGCAATCATGGCTCCGAAGAAAACTCTGCGGCCTTCACGCTCATTTTTCAGACAACGCGCCATCATCGGCGACTGTGTGGCATGGAACCCCGATATTGCGCCGCAGGCAATCGAAATAAATAACATGGGAAAAACCGGAAATGTTTCAGGGTTAGGATTCATATTATATAAGTTGGCAGGTATGACCTCCGGAACAGGAGCGCCATGCCATATCAGCATACCGCCGATACCTATCGCCATAAATAACATCGCAAATCCAAAAATAGGGTATATCTTGCCGATAATCTTATCGACAGGCAATAATGTAGCCAGTAAATAATACATGAATATGATCACACACCATACAGTGAAGTTTAAATAACCCGGCGTTAAATTAGCCAACAATTTGGCCGGTCCGGCAAGGAATACCGTACCTACCAACACCATCAATAGAAACGTAAATAATCGCATGAACTGTTTGAACCCTAAACCCATGTATTTACCAATTATCTCAGGGAGGCTAATACCATTATTGCGTACCGACATCATTCCTGAAAAATAATCATGAACCGCGCCGCCAAAGAGACTGCCGAAAACGATCCATAAAAAAGCGACAGGGCCATAGACAGCGCCCATGATAGCGCCGAAAATCGGTCCCAGACCGGCAATATTCAAAAACTGTATCAGGAAAATACGCCACCATGGCATTGGTACATAGTCAACGCCGTCAGCTAATTCATAAGCAGGCGTCAGGCGGTCCGGTTGTACGGCAAAAATACGTTCAGCCCATCTGCCGTACAGGGAATACCCGACAATAAGTATTGCTACAGAAATAAAAAAAGTTATCATAGTTTTCTTTTAAACAATACTCTGGCCATATAATGATCAATAACGATAATGATCCGCTTTATAAGGGCCGTTGATGGGGACGCCTATATAGTCGGCTTGCGCTTGTGTAAGTTTCGTTAGTTTTACGCCAATCCGCTCTAAGTGGAGGCGTGCGACTTCCTCGTCCAAATATTTTGGCAAACGGTAAACGTCTATCTTATAATTGTGTTGCCACAGGTCAATCTGCGCTAATGTCTGGTTAGTGAAGGAGTTACTCATCACAAACGACGGATGTCCGGTGGCGCATCCCAGATTAACCAACCGGCCTTCGGCTAAAAGAAACACCGAGCGACCATTCGGGAAGGTATATTTATCGACCTGCGGTTTGATGTTTGTGTGCTTGATATCCGGAAAATTAACCAACTTATCAACTTGGATTTCGTTATCGAAATGCCCAATGTTGCAAACGATAGCTTGATCCCGCATGGCTTCAAGATGTCCAATGGTGAGAATATCACGGTTGCCGGTTGTCGTCACAAAGATATTCGCTTCTTTGACAGCTTCTTCCATCGTTGTCACTTCAAACCCTTCCATAGCTGCCTGTAAAGCGCAAATCGGGTCTATTTCGGTGACAAGTACGCGTGCGCCGTAGCTCCGCATCGAATGGGCGCAACCTTTGCCTACATCGCCATAGCCTGCCACCGCTACTACTTTTCCTGCAATCATCACATCGGTAGCGCGCTTGATGCCATCAGCCAGCGATTCACGACATCCGTACAGATTGTCGAACTTGGATTTGGTCACCGAATCGTTAACATTAATAGCAGGAACGAGCAACTCGCCGCGTTCCATCATCTGGTACAAACGGTGTACGCCGGTCGTGGTCTCTTCCGAAACGCCTTTCATCTCGGATAACATGCGATGCCAGCGTAGCGGGTCTTCGGTCCAAATCCTTTGCAATGTATCGAGAATCACCTGTTCTTCATGATTTGCTCCTTTACGATTGAGGGTGGAAGGATCGTTCTCAGCCTTGAATCCCCAGTGGAACAGCAAGGTAGCATCACCTCCATCATCGACGATCAGGTTTGGCCCACGGCCTCCTGCAAAGCGTAACGCCTGGTCTGTACACCACCAGTACTCTTCTAACGATTCTCCTTTCCATGCAAAAACAGGAATTCCGACGTCGGCGATAGCTGCAGCAGCATGGTCCTGCGTTGAGAAAATATTACAGCTTGCCCAGCGCACCGCTGCGCCTAAGCTTGTCAAAGTCTCAATAAGAACGGCAGTCTGTATCGTCATGTGCAAAGAGCCAGTGATACGTGCGTCTTTTAACGGTTGTTGGTCGGCATACTTTTTTCGCAATGCCATTAGGCCGGGCATTTCGTGTTCGGCGATTTCTATCTCTTTGCGCCCAAAATCGGCTAAACTGATATCTGCCACTTTATAAGGCAGTTCATTCGGAAATAATGGAAACATACGTATTTTTTTTAATAATAAAGCTGCAAAAATACTGCTTTCTGTTGAAACAACAAAAAAAGAATGGGTATAAAAACTTTAACATCTTGGAATATAAAAGAAATGTTGTACTTTTGCACAATTAATAAGATGAAAAAATGAATTTATTAAGCAACAATCAGTTAAAAACCATGTTGATATTCGTATCAATATATGTTTGCACGCTTGCAATTCATGCGCAGACATCCGAAAAACTGCCTGCCACGAATATCATAGGAACCGCTGTAAGCGTTAATTATGATACAAATGCGCCCTCTACTACCGTTAATACAAAAGAAAATGCTTTCGATGGAAAATTAGATACTTATTTCGCTTCATACGAGCGGAGCGGGACTTGGGTAGGATTGGATTTAGGAGAAAAACACATCATCACAAAAGTGGCTTACGCGCCTCGTAATGATCAAATTGGGCCTGGGCGCATCGTTCTTGGGATGTTTGAAGGCGCTAATAACCCGGATTTCTCTGATGCAATTCCCTTGTTAATGGTTACCGAAGCGCCGCCGCTTGGCAGGATGACCGAGCAGGATATTTATTGTTCCAGAGGGTTCCGTTATGTGCGCTATGTAGGCCCGAATGATGTTCGTTGCAACGTTGCTGAAGTAGCGTTTTACGGATATAAAGGCGCGGGTAATAATACTCGTTTACATCAACTTACCAACCTGCCTACCATTGTCATCAGTACGGTTAATGCAGCAGAGATTGTCAGTAAAGATGTTTTTCGCAATGGTTTTATCTCAATCATTAATAATGATTCCATTTATAGCGATCTGTTAGAAATAAGGGGGCGTGGTCATGCCAGTTGGGGATTTCCTAAGAAACCTTACCGGATAAAATTTAGAAATAAAGTTAATTTATTCGGATTTCCTGCTAAAGCGAGAACATGGACGTTAATAAATAATTGGGGAGACAAGACATTTATGCGTAACTTGTTGGCTTTTAATATTAGTAAACGAATCGAAATGGATTTTACGCCGGCGGCTATACCTGTCGATCTGATCTTGAACGGCGAGTATAAAGGCACGTATGTCCTATGCGACCAAATAGAAATAAATACTGGTCGTGTTGATGTACAAGAAATGACTGCTAACGACCTCACATTACCCAATCTTTCAGGTGGTTATTTATTGGAGGTCGATGCGTATGCTTCTCAGGAACCAAGCGGATGGTTTACTTCGTCGCGACAGCGCACGCCCGTAAGAGTAAGAAGCCCCAAAGCCGACGAAATCAGGTCGCAACAATTTAGTTATATTTGGAATCATTACAATAAAATGGAAGATGCCGTATTCGCATATAACTACCAAGACCCTATAAACGGTTATCGTAAATATATTGATACAGAGAGTTTTATTCGTCAGTTTTTAGTAGGTGAAATCTCCGGTAATACCGATACTTATTGGAGCACCTACATGTACAAAGAGCGAGATAGTGATATTTTTAAGTTTGGTCCTGTCTGGGATATTGATCTCGGCTTTGATAACGATAACAGAACCTATCCGATCAATTCACATTCGGATTGGTGTTACGAATACGGAAGCACAGCCAATGGTTTTAGGGCTGTCGTAAGAAATTTATTAACAGACCCCTATTTCGTTTCGGAATTAAGATATATATATGCCAATTATAGAAAATCAGGCGCTTTAACAAAAAATGAATTATTGCAGACTGCGGACGAATATGCCAACCTGATAAGCCAATCGCAACGATTGAATTTTATGCGATGGGATATTCTAACCGCGTCTGTTCATCAGAATCCGAGGGTCTGGGGTAGTTATCAAGGAGAAGTAGATAATGTTAAAAGGTATCTTGCAGAAAGAATAGACTGGTTAGACAAAAAAATGGGATATAGCGAGGTTGATAATACGTTTATAACCTCCGATCTGCCCCCTGTAATGGTTTATACACAGACTAATGCGATATGTTTCAGTAATTTCTTACGTCCAGTTAGTGTGATGATAGTTGATGTTACCGGAAGAACAATTTTCACGAACATCTTGCAGGATGATATCCAAGTCGCTGTATCTAAAGGCGTTTATTTCATCACTATTTCCGATTCAAAAGGCCTCCATACAACCCAGAAACGCATCGTTTATTGATTTAGCGCTTATAGAATAATCTTTTGGGTAAATATCTGCCCTGAAACTGATAACCTTACGATATAAACCCCTTTTGTAAGCGTGGTTAAATCAATGGAAGTCGCATTATTATTCCGGTTCAATACTAAGATGCCCGAAGTGGTATAAAGCTGAAAATGCGATACACTTTCAGGCAAATACATTGTACCTGCATAAACAAATGCCCTAATATCCGCTTGATAGATTTTTAGATTCGGCGTTACGCCTGGCGTAGGAGTAACAGCTACTATGGAAGCGCCTCCGTCGGGTTTCCGCGCCCAGGATTGATTTCCGTTCACAGTTACCCTCTGTGGATTGCCGACATCAAAAGTGTTATCAACTAAAATATCCTGATCGTCTCTTAAAAGTAGATACCAAAACTTGTCGGACGAAATCCCGAAAGTCAAACATTCTTTTGCGCCTACGGAGGGAGATGAAACGCCTTCTTGGTAGAGTACCAGTAACCCTTTAGCAGGGATGGTGATTCCTGCAGGAATGATGGTTATTGCAATCGCATTGTCATTATTATACCGGATAATACTAAACCCGCTTATATCTACCACTTTATCTTCGTCGTTATATAGTTCAATCCATTTACCGTAAGCATTCACTTCATTGATGAAAACTTTTAATCCCGAAAGTGTCGGCTGTGAAGCGTTGGATTTCCCGGGCGTAGGATCCATCGCATTAATGGTAGCGCCCCCATCCGGCAGTCTGGCCCAGGATTGTCCGCCATTCACCGACACCGTTTGCGGGTTACTGATGTTAAACGTGTTATCAACTAAACGTGCGTGATTATCTCTTAAGATGGCGCGCATAAACCTGTTGGACGAAATTCCGAAGGGCATACAGTCGATAGCATCTATAAAAGGCGATGATGCGGCTTCACCCTGATAAATCACCAGAAAACCCTTTGCAGCTATTGTTTTTCCTATCGGGATGAGGGCTATTCCAATACCTCCATCATTGTTATATCGGGTTACGGTATATCCCCCTACATCGACCGTATTATTTTCATCATTATAAATCTCTATCCATTTGCGGGTAGAATTTACTTCATTGATATAGAGTTTCAACTGCGTACTCTCATTGGCGTTCTTATTCGGGTTCCCGGGTGTTGGTTCTAAAACGACAATAGTAGCGTTGCCATCCGTTTGCCTGGCCCATGATCGGCCATTTGCAACAAAAACCTTCTGGGGATTGCCTATGTTAAAGGTATTATCCACTAAACGGCTATCTGTATCTTTCAATACAATATACCAAAACTTGTCGGACGAAATGCCGAAATTCATGCAATCAAGAGCGCCTGCAACGGGAGACAAAGCCGCTTCACCTTGAAACAACACCAAAAAACCCTTTGCTTTTATAACAGCGCCCGCCGGTAATCCTATTTGTGCTGTTGCATTGTCATTGTTGAAGCGGGCTAAGGTAAACCCGCTGATGTCCACATCCACCGCCTCATCATTATATATTTCAATCCATTTACCGTTAGAATTTACCTCATTGATAAAAATCTTCAAGTCCGACGGTTCCAGCGCTCCCGCTGTGTTCGGTCTCCCAGGCGTAGGTTCTAACGCTACTATTTTCGTCCCTCCATCGGTTTCTCTGGCCCATGATTTGTCTCCGGTTATCGAAATTTGCCCGAAGACGCCGATATTAAATGTATTGTCTATCATTTTATCTTCGCTATCATACAATTCGACATACCAAAACTTGTCTGTTGAAATGCCGAAGGGCAGACAGTCAATAGCGCCTTTAATCGGCGAGCCTGCGCTCCCCTGATATAGCACGATGTGCCCTTTGGACGCTATGGTCGTTCCATTCGGGATGGTTGCCATATTATACGTATTGTCATTGTTAAACCGCGTGACTGTATATCCGCCGACATTAACACCCGCATCCCCGTCATTATAAATTTCAATCCATTTACCTACAGAATTAACCTCGTTAATAAATAGCTTCGCGTGCGACATCGTACAGGTAGAAAGTACCAATGACAATGTAAAAAATATTTTCGTGTTCATATTTAAGATATTATTTGTTGAAAAATCATTCGTTACAAAT
>Ga0082212_10013863_pt1 | contig 10063 bp, 7 predicted proteins | sample TergutNt197P3_FD_71548 | JGI IMG/M metagenome (GOLD analysis project Ga0082212, IMG submission 71548) | Neocapritermes taracua P3 segment gut microbial communities from Petit-Saut dam, French Guiana - Nt197 P3 | ecosystem: Host-associated > Arthropoda: Insects > Digestive system > Gut ... | reverse complement strand
GTGCAGAAGAAGAATCAGGTTCATGATTCCCCCCAGGTTTGTTCCGATGGATTTTCAACCGACGACTCTTCGTTCGAAGGAACTTGTTCTGAGGGATCTTGCTCCGCAAGCAACACATGCTCCTCTTTCCACCGGGCGAGATCCTCCAGGGCGCTGCGCCGGTCTGTTACCGGCTGATCAGATACCAGTTCCCCGTCCCGCAGGGTGATGATACGTTTGGTATAGGCGGCAAGTTCCGGCTCGTGGGTCACCATGATGATGGTTTTTCCCCGCCTGTTGAGCTCCTGGAAAAGCCCCATGATCTCCAGGGTCATTCCTGTGTCCAGGTTGCCCGTAGGCTCGTCGGCAAGGATAAAGGCAGGATCGTTCACCATGGCCCTGGCAATGGCGACCCGTTGCTGCTGGCCGCCGGAAAGCTGGGAAGGGAAGTGATCCATCCGGTCCTCAAGCCCTACCTCCCTAAGAGCCTGAATTGCCCTGTCTTTCCTGGACAGGGAGCTCTGCGGTTTTCCGGCGGCCTCCGAAGCTGATGATCTATCCCTGCGGCGGTAAAAAAGCGGAAGCTCCACATTTTCCAGGGCCGTGGTCCTGGCAAGCAAATTGAATGATTGAAACACAAAACCTATCTTTCTGTTTCTGATATACGCGAAGGTATCGGAATCGGATTTGGAAGTTTCTATTCCGTCCAGGGTGTAGGTTCCGCCAGAGGGTTTGTCAAGGCAGCCCAGGATGTTCATCAAAGTGGATTTGCCCGAACCAGAAGGCCCCATGACCGAAACAAATTCCCCTGCATCCGCTGAAAAATCCACACCCCTTAAGGCCCTTACCACTACAGCCTCCTCCTTTCCAGCGGAAGGGGCGTCTTTTGCGGAAGAACCATGCTTTTGCGGTTTCTTCCTGGTTTCCATACGGTATTCCCGTTTTACCCCGCACATCTCTATGACAGACACTAGAGCCTCTCCCGGAGAATTACCCGCCGGCCTTCCAGATTTTCTGTTGTGTATATTTCTGTAACCGAGCCGTTACTTATTCCGGTCTGAACCCGCATCACTTCCAGTTTACCATCGTCTGTTAAGTACCAAAGGTTCCTCATTACAACCTCCACCCTTTGGCCCTGTCCCGCTGTGGGCCTGGGCCCTCCCCCGGCCCTCTGGCCCTGGCCGCCTCCCATTAAGAGGCCGGCAATGCTTGAAGAAGAGCTGGTGTTTTGTGCAGTGCTCTGACCTGTCTGGGCCCTGGCTTCTATGGCTACCATGCGCTGCTCATCATCCATCTGGGCCAGGCCCGCGTTGAAAACCATCTCCTCAATTCGTTCGGCGCTGAGGGATGTGGGCTGGTAGCGCAGGGCCGCGTTGGAAACGGTCAGTGCGTTTTCGCTACGCTGCACGATAAAGTTTACCGCGCAGGTCATTCCCGGCAGAAGGGAGCCGTCGGGATTTTCCGCACTGATAATGACAGTGTAAGAAACAACGCTATTTGACACGATGGGGACCATGCGCAGATTCTCGACTATGCCGGTAAAACTGCGGCCCGGCAGGCTCTCCAGGGTAAAGCGCACGGTCTGGCCCTTGTGTATGGAAGCAACGTCAAGCTCGCCCACACCGGCTTCAATCTGCATTTCCCTAAGGTTCTCCGCCAGGGTAAAAATGCTGGAGGAACTGTTTGAGGAGCTGTCTGTAACCGTATCGCCTATGTTGATGTTCCTGTCCAGGACGATCCCGTCAATGGGCGCGGTTATGTATGCGTACTGGTTGATCTCCGTTTCCGTCACTTTCAGGTTCGCCTCTGCCACAGCGAGATCCGCCGCCTGGCCGTCCAGGTTGGTCTTGCTGGTTTTTAGCTCATACTCGGAAATAAGGTTTTTCTCCGCCAGGGCCTCCTGGTTGCGGTAATTTATGAGCTGCAGCTCGTAGCTTGCCCGTGCCTTGGAAATAGAGGCGAGCTGCTGTTCCAGTTTGAGCTTTAGCATGTCTGTATTCAGCTCCGCTAGAATATTGCCCTTGCGGACAATGTCGTTGTAGTCAACGTAGACCCTTTCAACCTTGCCGCTCATCTGGGGCAGCACCTTAACTGTGGCCACAGGGTGGACTGTACCGGTAGCAGAGACAGTTCTTTCCAGGGTGGTCCTGCGTATGTTGGTGAATTCGTATGAAGCGGGACTAGCCTTGCCATTGGCACAGGCCGCGACGACAAACGCGGCTGGAACCAGCAGAACAAAAAAAGCCTTTTGCGCGCATTTTTTTATACTCATCTATGGGGCCACTCCTTTTATGAACAGAAGCTTTTCTTAATTACCTTCCCGGATCATAGCCAGTACTCGGCTTAATTCTACTATACTAACAAATATATCGTCCAAAAGGTAACGTTCCATGCTCCATTATGACGGCGGGAAAACCACGCTGCCAACCTGCCAATAATGGTAGGTTAGGGTGATTCTGCCCATCAACCACCTACAAAAACAGGTAGGTAGGCAGGGAAGAGGGCTTTCGCGCGCCAATACCCCTACTGGCTGCGGTTCATCAAAACGCCTACCTACCTTAGCCCAAGGGCCTTTTCCAGCTCTTCCTTGGGATCCCCTCCCCTGCGCACTTTTATTGTTTTTGCGGCGGCAATAAATTCCCCCAGATCACCCCCGGATCTTTCGTAAATATCCTTAAAGTAATGATCTTCCTCGTAGTAGAGCCTGAAAAGCCCAAGGTAGGCGTTATTTACCGGCAGCGTGATGAATCCCCTGTAATTTTCCGTGGTAAAAAGCGTTTCGTAATCATCCTCAAACCTGGCCTTGGCAGCTTCGATTATTTCCCCTTTAAGGAGCAGCTTCTCATCCCTGGATCTCCCGCTTTTATAAACCTCATCCAGTTCCGCGATGAGGCCGCGGATAAATGAAAGGTACGCCTCGCTGTCAGCCCTGGAATCTCCCACAGATTCTTTTGAATCGGCTGACTCCTCTGAATCATCTGATTCTGATGTTTCATCTGATTTAGTTGTTTCTTCTGAACCATCTGATCCTTCTGGATCAGGCCCTGGTGAAAGAGAGCTGTTGATTTTCTCCATGTAGAGCCGGGCGCCTTCGGACCCGACAAACTCCGCCAGTTCTTCGTTAAACTGCACCTGATTTTTGATAAATACGGTCGCATGCAGCGATTCGTGGATGATAAGGTCTGCAAGCTGTCCCGGGGAGTAGTCCCGCATATACGAATACAGGGGATCCCTGAACCAGCCTAGCGTACTGAAAGCGTCGACGCCCCGAACCCAGACATCCAGCCCTTTCTTTTCGAGCTTTGCCCGCTCTTTTCGGGCATCCTCGACGCGAAAAAAGCCCTTGTAGGGCATTGTCCCCACAATGGGGTATTTCCACTCATGCCGGGTGAATGAGTCCGCCGCCGAAGCAGAAACCACGGCCGCCAGGTAGCTACGGTCCAGGCTCACATAGCGGGTATAGTTTTTGCTCATATTCAGGCCAAGTTCCTCCACCGCAAAACGGCGGATGTCCTGAACCCGCTCCACAAAAAGACAGTTTTTTTCAGCTTCGGCGGCCAGTTCCGCTTCGCTGCCGCCGGTCTCGCCTTCCAATAGCGACTCCAACGGGACGGCATTGTTTAAATAGCCAAGCAAGGTTGTTCCCTGCTTCAGTGTGTAACAGCCGGAAAGCATGGCACATGCGGCAAGCACAAGGACAGCTGCGGCAAGTACGGGAAAAAAGGTAAGGGCTGCTCTGCAGACCAGGTCTGCGTGGTTATTCTGCATAAAGTTACTTGGCAATTTTATTACTTCGCATTTATTGCCGCAAGTGCCATTTTTGGCGCAGGGAAATTTAAGCCGTATACTTCAATCGTCTTCGTTCCAAAATTCACTTTCATCAAGCCATACCGCATTGGGTTTATTTGCTTCGCCTTCAGCTTCAGTCAGTTTTTCTGCAAAAAAGCAGACTGCGCTTTTGGGGATATGTAATCTAAATAATATACCGCTTTTCAGGGCTTTTAAAAAGTCTCGTCTACTTTTCACCATTTTTTGTTTTCAGTTTTCGCTTGACTTCTTTCCACGGAACAAAACTTGACGGATTTTCGTGATATTCTTTGACACGCTTTTCTATTCTTTTACCTTCTGCCGAACTTGCCGGTTCTATCGTGAAACGCGGTTCGGCAAGTACCGATAACAGCGGTTGTAATGCGGTAAGGTTGTATTCCGGCATGGCATCAATGTATCCATGCAATTCTTTTCTTAAAACTGCAACAGTCATAGTTCAACCTCTCCTATTCCGTGTCTTTTTAGTGTACGCCTGGCCTCTCGGCTCTATATGCGTGACTAGTATTTCATTATTCTCAATTTTGAATAATGCCTGTATCCACCTACCTTGAGCCGTAATAGTCCCAGACTTCCTTCATAAGGCCTTATGTTTCTTCAGGCGGCTCTTTCTCCAAGCCGTCAATAGCAGCTTCCATGCGGTTTCTATCAACTGCATTAAGCTTCATAAGGTATTTTTCCGCAGTGTGATGTAAAAAAACCTTCACAAATAATTATACCGCCCAATGCCTTCAATGCCAACCCTTAACATCCGGGCTTTCGCTACTGTCCAGGGAACAACACAATTTGCGCTGGGCCGTTTTCCAAAAGCCGGGCACAGACGCTTATAATATCAGCCGGTGTAACGGCACTGAAGTATTGGGGCCGCATATCAAGCCGGGAAAGGGGCAGGTTCAGCAGCACCGACGAATTGGCGTAGCTTTGGGCGATGTAGGAGTTGCTCTGTATTGAAGTTTCCCATCCCTTTTGCAGGGCTTCCACGGCTTTGTCAAAAACGTCCTCATTGATGACGCCTTCGATTGCGAGCTGCTTGAGCAGATCGGTTACCGCATCTGTTAGCTCCCGAACCCGGCCTGGATCGCAGGCAAAATACACAGACATGGACAACTCCCCTGAGGGGGTCGACGAAAGCCCTGCGCCTGCAGAAATCGAATAGACGCCGCCGAGTTTTTCGCGTATCTCATCGTTCATTATTATCTCGAGGTATTCGGTCAACACCTGGGTGGCGGCGCTCAGATCTTCGCTGTATGCAGCTTGGGCATACCAGACAAGGAACACCCTGCTTTGCTCTTCCTGTCCCTTGTACACGGCTCTCTCGACTTTCCCGGGACGGACAATACCAAGATCGGTCCAGGCGTTCCATCGCTCCCCGCCACTGGGAATCGATGCGATGTATGTTTCAATGTAATCCACCATCATCCTGGGTTCCAGATTCCCGGTAAAAACAAATGTATAGTCTGCGGGATTTAGGCCTTTGCGGATAAAAGCCAGAGCTGTATCGATGTCTGCTTTTGGCAGGTCCGCCAGTTCCAGCGGCTTGAAGAAAGGATGTCCGCCGTAGATAGTCCGGTTGATTTCATCGGAAAAAGCGGTGCCGGGGTTATCGTCCCGGTGGGCAAGGTAGGTTGCGTACTGGTCCATCATAGCTTCAACCGCTTCGGGATCTATTCGGGGATCGGTGAAACTCAGGTACAGCATTTCAAAGAACGTTGCAAGGTCACCCGATGTTGAGGAACCGCTGAAGCCGCGTGAATAATGGGAAATCCAGCGCGACAGGGAGACCTGTTTGTCGGCGAGTTTTCGTGACATCTCGGTAATCGGCCAGGGACCTATGCCGGAAACCTGTACCATCTCAACGGCAAGGCTGGCGGATATGTCATCCTCCGGGGCGGCGCTGGAAGTCCCGCCTCTTGCCATCGCCTGCATGACAATTTCGTCGTTTTTGTTTTCAGTCGATTTAAGGATAACTCTCGCTCCGTTACCAAGCTCCCAGATAACAGCGCCGGTTTCCGCATCAACGGATTCCGAAATGATTTCTCCCCGCTGTGGTATGTTTAAGAGAAAACCCGGTTCTATCACTTTGGACTGCGGGCGCTCTATTTTCATGCTCCGGCTTTCGGCAACCGTCTGCCTGATTCGCGCCTCGCCGGGGAGGCTTTCCTGTTCCGCATCGGGCGCAAAGATGAACACCTGAAGATCGTCGGCTGCAAAATAATCCTTGATGGCCCTGTTGATGTCTTTAGCCTTAATATGCGGCAGCAATCGCTGAACCGCATCCAGTTCCCAATCAAGGTCCGCAAGATTCCCCCCTTCCAGATAATAATAGGTGAGTGACTGAACGTGGCGATCCGATTCCAGCCTGTCTTTTTCCAGCGCAAGCTGCCGTAAATCCGAAATCAGAGAACCTGCGGCAATGCCCAGCTCTGAGTCGGTAAAACCATAACGGAGCATTGTCTCTTTGGCGCGCAGTATCTCCGCAAGGCTGGCCTCGGCGCTGTCCGTTTTGGCCTGGGCGAATAATGCATAAAAGCGTGATGATGTCGCATAATTTATGAACCCTGCACCGGCATAGACATAGAGGGTTTGCGGCTTTGTCAGCTCGTCATTAAAACGGAGACCTAACATCCGGTCGATGAGGTCATCAATTATTCCATCCCGGTAATACGACAGATCGCCCCGAGGCGCTTCCCGGCTGCGCTTGAAGTACAGATATACACTGGTGCTGGTTAATTCCGGATCGGTAAGGATAAGCGTTTCGATGCTGCCTTTTTGCGGAAGGGGAAGGTCATACCGGGGCAGCCGGGTAGGAACTGCAGGTTTCTGAATCCTAAAATGATCCTGCAGGGAAGATTCAAGGGCCGCGCCATCAAAATCGCCCACGAGGATTATGGCCATGTTGTCCGCCTGGTACCACTTTTGATAAAAGTTTACCAGCCGGGAAACAGGCGCACCCTCAATTATTTCGGGCAGCCCAATGGCCATTCGCTCGGCGTACGGCGAGCCGCGAAACAGTACCGGCAGCCATTGCTGCCGTATCCTGTTCCAGGCGCCCAGCCGCATGCGGTATTCTTCCAATATAATCGGGCGTTCCTTGTCCACATCCTCCGGGGCAAACGTGACCGCGTGTGACCAGTCGTCAATAATTGCCAGGGCCGTTTCGGGAATGCGCCGAATACCATTGCTGTCGCTTTCGACCGGCACCTCGATGCCATACACGGTTTCGTCGAAGGAAGTGTAGGCATTTACCTCAGGACCAAAACGCATCCCCAGGGAGCGGAGGTAATTGATCAGTTCCGACTGCGGGAAACGGGCGGTGCCGTTAAATGCCACGTGTTCCACAAAATGGGCCAGACCCTGCTCGTCGTCTTCCTCAAGCACCGATCCGGCTTTTACGGCCAGTGTAAGGTAGGCCCGGTTTTCAGGCGTGGAATTTTCCAGAATAAAGTAACGCAAACCGCTGGGCAGTGTCCCGGTTCTGACTTGTTCCATAAAAGGAACAGGGTCCGTCGGACGGCCCAGCCCCCCCCACGCCGCTGATCCGGCTTTAGGGGTGCCGGAACAAGCGCACAATAAAACTGCAACCAGCAGACAAGGAAAAACCGCTGCCGGGATAATCTTCCATTTTCTCATGTTACCCAGCATACCATAAGGATGGAAAAAGGTCAGAAGGCTATGGTAAAAATTCACCGGGTAAGGTAAAATAGGAACAAGAGGTGATAAAATGAGATTATTAACCAGATCAGATTTTGACGGATTGGCCTGCGGTGCGTTGTTGGTGTATCTCGGCCTTATTGACGAGTGGAAGTTCGTTCATCCGAAGGATATTCAGGATGGCCTGGTCGAAGCTACGGATAACGACATTCTGGCCAATATACCTTATATTAAAGGCTGCAAGCTCTGGTTTGATCACCATTCCAGTGAAAACGAGCGGCTGGGGCCCAACACCTATTTTGAGGGCGTGTCCCGCCTGGCTCCCAGCTGCGCCCGCGTAGTGTACGAGTATTACGGAGGCGACCAAAAACTGGGGCGTTTTGCGGAAATGATCCGCTATGTAGACAAGGTGGATTCGGCTAATCTTACTGCCGAGGAAATTCTCCATCCCCACGGATGGGTTCTTTTGGGTTTTCTCATGGATCCGAGGACTGGGCTTGGGCGTTTCCACAATTTTACCATCAGCAACTACGATTTAATGAAAGAGCTTGCCCGTGCCTGCGCCGAAAAAGGCATTGAAGAAATCATGGCAATACCCGATGTCCAGGAACGGGTAAAAGTGTACAACGAGCAGGATGAATTGTTCCGCGAGATGGTTAAAAAGTACGTTAAAGTTGAAGGCAATGCCCTGATAGCCGATTTCCGCGGGGTGGACACCATTTATGCCGGGAACCGCTTCCTCATCTACACCCTCTATCCCGAGCAGAACATCTCCCTGTGGATCGTTGACGGGAGGAACAAGGTAAACGCCGCCATTACCGTGGGTTACAGTGTAATTAATCGCAGCGCCACGGTAGATGTCGGCAGCCTGATGCTCAAATACGGCGGCGGCGGGCATCACCAGGTAGGTACCTGCCAGGTTGATTATGCAGATGCCGACAAGGTAATTGGAGAAATTCTGGCAGCAGTAAAATAACTTATTGCTCCTTCAGTACCCGTGCCGAATGCGGCCTCAATTGAATTTGGCTGGGATTAGCGATTTTTTCTTCTCCAAGTAAGTCCCACAATCCGCTACTGCAGACGTTTAAGTTTATGGTTTCACTGCGATCCGCAATATTAACAGCAATATAAATCCGTTCGTTTTCGCAGGATCGTTCAAAAACAAATGGGCGGTTATATTCCCAATAAACCTGTTTGTAGCTGCCGTATTTCAATGCCTTTTCCCTCTGCCTAATCTGCGCAAGACGGCTGATATGTCCCGTCAGCCATGTATCATAGGCCAAACGATTTTCAATATTGATATACGGACGCAGGTTTTTATCGGAACCGTATTCTTTTTTCCCCTTAAAACCCCATTCGCTGCCGTAGTAAACAGACGGGATACCGGGTAGTGTATACAGCAGGGTGTACAATGTGTTCAAATGCGCCGGATTGGTGACATTACTTGCTATGCGGCTCTGATCGTGGTTATCCAAAAATGAATATAACGGAAGCCCGTTATCGGGAACCGAATTTTGCAGACAATAGACAAGCTCATACAGATTGTTGTCGTTATGGCTGGAAAATAAACTCTTATATAAAACATAGTTGGTGACGCTGTGCAAAGCGGCATTATTTACCCATCTGCGGTAATCACCGTGTACAACCTCTCCCATCAGCCAAAAATCGGGCTTCCTGCCTGTAGTAACTCGACGAAGTTCAGCCATGAAACCGAAATCCAGTACATCGGCCGCATCCAGCCTCATTCCGTCTATGTCAAAATTGTCAATCCAGAACCGCACCGCGTCAAACAAATAATTTTTAGCAGAATCATTTGATAGATTAAATTTAGGCAGTTCATGGTACCCGTTCCAGGTGTTGTAGGTAAACGGATCTCCCCAGGGGCTATGCTTGTTGAAATCAACACCGGAAAACCAGCCCGCGTAGTCACGATTATTCTGCCTGAGTTCCCTAAATGCAAAAAAATCCCGCCCGCAATGGTTAAAAACGCTGTCTAGAATAACGCGAATTCCGTTATCATGAAACTTCTTTACCAAAGATTGGAATTCCGTATTGGTACCGAGACGGTTGTCGATCTCGAAATAATCGGTCACATCGTATCCGTGGGTACGTGATTTCAGGACAGGACTGAATAGTACCGTATTAAAGGCCATTCCCTTAATATGGGGAATCCATTTTTCAATCTCGCAAATTCGATGTTCCTGCACTGAATAATCGTTCAGGAACGGGGCATCCGCCAATGAAAGCGAATAAATGTGATATATCAACGCTTCTTCATACCACTGATGGCTCATATTTTCCTCCTGTGGCATAATATATACCTACCGTTAGGTATATATTATGGTAAAAAAAAATTTCCCTTGTCATTTCATGCATAAATACCATGCATAAATTGATGTACAAGTTCCCCCGCACTTTTTTCATTCAACTCCTGCCTTGAAATTCCCATATAGTAAAGGCTGATATACGAGTTTATCGTCCCTATAAAGGACCATGTAAGCGTTTGGTGTTTACCTCTCAAATTACCATGAACTTTTGCCATGCTCCTGAACATAGCATCTATAATGTCAAACTGGGTAAAATGATATTTATTTACGATTTTAAAAAC
>Ga0082212_10013862_pt1 | contig 10063 bp, 16 predicted proteins | sample TergutNt197P3_FD_71548 | JGI IMG/M metagenome (GOLD analysis project Ga0082212, IMG submission 71548) | Neocapritermes taracua P3 segment gut microbial communities from Petit-Saut dam, French Guiana - Nt197 P3 | ecosystem: Host-associated > Arthropoda: Insects > Digestive system > Gut ... | reverse complement strand
CGAGCGCGATGGCATCAGCGACCGCACCATGCGCCCTTTGGTCTTCTCATTCAATGGCGGACCGGGTGCTGCCTCGCTCTGGATGCAGTTGGGATACACAGGACCCGTGAGGCTCAAAATTGACGACGAAGGGTATCCTGTAATGCCCTACGGAACGGAGAACAATCCCTACTCATTGCTTGACGTGGCAGATATTGTATTTGTCAATCCGGTGAACACAGGTTACTCCCGTATGCTCGATAAGAATGGGGACCGAAGTTATTTCTTTGGCGTGAACGAAGATATCGCCTACCTGTCGGGCTGGATACGTACCTTTATCACGCGCCACAACAGGTGGTCCTCTCCAAAATTTCTGATTGGCGAAAGTTACGGCACCACCCGCGTATCGGGACTCGCTCTTGCGTTGCAAAGCCGTGAGAATATCTTTCTGAATGGGGTAGTGCTGGTATCTGCCACCGATTTGGGCATACGTCGCGATGGTCCGGTGCGTGAAGCGCTTCTTCTCCCCTACATGGCTGCCACCGCGTGGTACCACAAGAAGTTGCCTGTCGACCTCCAGCAAAAAGATTTGCTCGAAGTGTTACCCGAAGTAGAAAAGTTTACCATTGAGGAGTACATTCCTGCATTGGCTTGGGGCGGGGCATTACCTTCACCTAAGCGGACGGATATAGCCCGCCGTGTTTCTCGTTATTCGGGCGTATCTCAGGAGGCTATCCTTAATTATAACCTTACCGTCTCCACCAACTTCTTTTGGAAAGAACTTTTGCGCGAAGAGGGATACACCGTGGGTCGTTTGGACTCCCGTTATCGCGGCAAAGATGTAGTTGACGGAGGCGAGCGCCCCGAATATAACGCCGAGATGACAACGTGGAACCATGCGTTTACGCCGGCAATCTACCACTATTTGGCAAACGACCTCAAATACAAAACAGACCTCCAATACTATGTTTCAGGTCCGGTAAGACCTTGGAATAACGATGGCAACAACACAGGCAATGACTTGATGAGGGCAGTTTCGCAGAATCCATGGCTAAACGTCATGCTTCAATCGGGATATTATGACGGTGCGTGCGACTACTTCAGTGGTCAATATAATTTCTGGCAAATGGATAAGGGAGGCAAGTTTCAGGATCGCTTCTCCTTCAAAGGCTACCGTAGCGGGCACATGATGTATCTCCGCTACCAGGACCTGCAACAGGCAAACGAAGATTTACGCGAATTTATCAGGAACGCTACCCCCGGCAAAGGTGAAACAGCACGCTATTGAAACGAACGGAAAATCTCCGCAATATATTGAAAAACTGTTTAAATTCATGAATCTCATTCTTTTATCCCCTCTTTCCGCTGCTTTTTTCACCCTCCTCTCGCAACATAGTCCCCGTATGCTTTGATCGGAGCGCAAAAAAATCGTCAGGGAACAGGCATAAAATAATTTCGTTAACAAATCTAAACAGTTTCTGAAAAACACCTGAAATATAATAATAAACACAATAATCTAACACCTAAATCGTACATCAAATGAAATCTCTTTCCTCTCTCTTTTTCCTTTCCCTTTTCTTCCTCAGTGTTTTAAAAGGGCAAGACAGTCGGCTCATGGCTATAGCCGATTCGCTGCACAACACCTTCATATCCATAGATACGCACAACGACGCCTCTCTTAGATTCGCCAATCCTGCGCGGGCAAGGGGGCAGGGGCAAGTTACCTTTCCGCTCATGAAGGAGGGCAGATTGGATGTCGCTTTTTTTGCTGCCTACATTGGGCAGGGACCTCGAACCGCTGAAGGACACCAAAAAGCATTCGATGATGTAAACACCCTCTTAACCGGACTCAAAACCTATCTACAGGATAACGCTCGGGAAGCGGAGTTAGCCTACACCCCTGCCGATATGCGCCGAATCAAGCCCACCGGACGCTCCACCATGGTGCTTGCTATTGAGAATGGCTACTGTATAGGCACCGACCTCTCAAAAGTGAAATACTTTTACGATATGGGTGTGAGGGCTATGACACTGTGTCATAATGGAAACAACGAAATTTGCGACTCCTCGCGCGATACCTTGCAACACAATGGACTCTCTCCCTTTGGTCGGGAGGTGGTGAAAGAGATGAACCGTTTGGGTATGGTCATCGACGTATCGCACGCCTCTAAAACTACCACCCTTGAAGTGGTCGCTCTAAGCAATGCCCCTGTCTTGGCAAGCCATTCAAACGCCTATACCCTCAACCATGTCCCGCGTAACTTGTCCGATGCGGAGTTGATTGCCATTGCCTCCAAGGGCGGGGTGGTACAGGTGTGTTTTGTAAGTTCCTTTCTCTCTTCGTTGCCCAGAGGGGAGGTAACGGTACAGCACATTGTTGATCATATTGATTATATAGTTAAATTAGTGGGTATTGACCATGTAGGTATCGGCTCTGATTTTGACGGTGGCGCCGGCGTAACCGGTTGCAACAGTATGGGAGAGATGAAGAACATTACCGTAGAATTGTTGCGTAGGGGCTATGCTGCCGATCAAATCGCTAAAATATGGGGTGGCAATACAATGCGGTTGATGGAGCAGGTTCAGAAAAAGTGATTCTGACCAAAGATGATGAAAATTTGTTGATAAATTTTTGTATCTCAGAAATAAAAATATATCTTTGCAACCCGCAATTTACAAGAGGGAAAGGGGTAGTGTGCTGACTGACAGTAAATTGCGGAGAAAAATCATAGTGCACCAAAGCAAAATATAATATTTACGTTATCGTTAAACGTTAAACAAAACAGATGTTACAACCGAAAAAAACCAAGTTTAGGAGGCAGCAAAAGGGTCGGATGAAAGGAGTCGCCCAAAGGGGCAACCAATTGTCTTTTGGCTCTTTTGGGATTAAAATCACAGAGTCGTGCTGGTTGACCGGCCGTCAACTGGAGGCTGCCCGCCAAGCGGTAGTTCGTTACATGAAGCGTGAGGGTCAGATATGGATCCGCGTCTTCCCCGACAAACCTTTTACCAAAAAACCTGCCGAAGTACGTATGGGTAAGGGTAAGGGCGCTCCGGAGGGGTTCGTTGCTCCAGTGACTCCAGGCCGTATTATTATTGAAGCTGAAGGTGTTCCTTTAGAAGTGGCTCGCGAGGCGCTTCGTTTGGGTGCACAAAAACTACCCGTAATCACAAAGTTTGTGGTACGTAGAGATTATGCAGAATAAAATTTTGTAGTCAGATGAAAACACCCGAAATAAGAGAATTATCTGTAAAAGACTTGCGTGAGCGTATCGAAACCGAGAAGGTCAGTCTCGACCGTTTGAAAATGTCCCATGCTGTCTCTCCCATTGACGATATGTCAAAAATAAAGAAAGCGCGGCGCAATATTGCCCGTATGCTCACTGTGTTAAGCGAAACTGAATCTAAGGAGAACCAAAAGTAGTCGTTCATGGAAAGAAATCTTCGTAAAGAAAGAATAGGAACAGTGGTGAGCAACAAGATGGAAAAGTCCGTTGTGGTTGCCGTAAAGCGCAAGGTGAAGCACCCCATTTACGGTAAGTTTGTGAACAAAACCACCAAATTTGTTGCCCACGACCAGCAGAACGAGTGTAGCGAAGGCGACACCGTTCGAATTATGGAAACCAGACCCTTGAGTAAAACCAAGCGCTGGAGATTAGTAGAAATTGTAGAAAAAGTTAAGTAGCCATGATACAGCAAGAATCACGTTTATTAGTGGCTGATAACAGCGGAGCAAAAGAGGTCCTTTGTATCCGTGTATTGGGAGGTACCCGTCGCCGTTATGCCGGTGTGGGGGATACCATTGTGGTTTCGGTAAAAAGCGCCATTCCCGGTGGAGATGCCAAAAAAGGTACTGTTTCAAAGGCGGTGATTGTTCGAACCAAAAAGGAGATTCATCGTTCCGATGGGTCGTATATCCGTTTTGACGACAATGCCTGCGTATTGCTCAACAATCAGGGCGAAGTGCGCGGAACGCGCATCTTTGGTCCGGTTGCCCGTGAATTACGCGATAAATATATGAAAATTGTCTCCTTAGCGCCTGAGGTGCTCTAAAAGAAGTTCTGATATGAGTAAAAAAATGCACATAAAGAAGGGTGATACGGTATTTGTGAATGCCGGAAATGACCGTGGCAAAACCGGAAAGGTTTTGGAGATGGCGGTTAAAAAAGACCGCGCGATAGTGGAGGGTATCAACTTGGTAAGCAAGCACACCAAGCCCAACTCCAAACACCCTCAAGGCGGGATTATCAAACAGGAAGCGTCTATACATATATCTAATTTACAGATGGTTGATCCGTCAAAAGGGGGACCTACCCGTATTGGTCGTCGTTTGAATGCAGACGGTAAGTTGGTTCGTTACGCAAAGAAATCAGGGGAGGAGATTAAATAATGGCAAATACTAAGGCAACAAAAGGGAGCGCGAAAGGCGCCAAGGTGTCAAAAGGCGGAACAAATGCACCCAAAGGTGGCGCCAAAGCGTCCAAAGGCGGGGAGATACATATACCGGCAGCGAAGCCTCAAGGCGCTCAAATAGTGGCAAAAGGATATGTTCCCATTTTGCAGAAGAGATACAAGGAGGAGATTGCTGCTAAATTGATGAAAGAGTTTGGTTACACCAGTGGTATGCAGGTTCCCAAATTAGAAAAAATCGTTATCAATCAAGGAATCGGTTCTGCAACCGGAGACAAGAAGTTAATTGAGGTAGCCCAAAACGAACTTTCTGCCATTACCGGTCAAAAGGCAGTGCCCACTGTCTCCAAAAAGGACGTTTCCAACTTTAAATTGCGTAGAGGAATGCCCATTGGCGTAAAGGTAACGTTGCGTGCGGCAAAAATGTACGAGTTTTTGGACCGCCTGATTGCCATTGCACTACCGCGGATTCGTGATTTTAAGGGAATTGCCGAAAAATTTGACGGTCGCGGAAACTATACGCTTGGAATCAGGGAGCAAATCATCTTCCCCGAAGTTGATATTGATAAAATCACGAAAATTTTTGGTATGGAGATTACGTTTATTACCTCTTCGCAAAAAGATGAAGAGGCGTTTGCCCTTCTTCGTGAGTTTGGACTCCCGTTCCGGAATGTCAAAAAACAACAATAATTGAAAATGAATATTGTATAATGGCAAAAGAATCGATGAAAGCGCGCGAGGTTAAACGTGCGAAGATGTGTGCCAAGTATGCCGAGAAGAGAAAGGCGTTAAAGGAGGCGGGAGATTGGGAGGGCTTGCAAAAGTTGCCCAAAAACTCCAGCCCTGTTCGCCTGCACAACCGCTGTTCCATTACCGGTCGCCCCAAAGGATATATGCGTATCTTTGGGATTAGCCGGATCCAGTTTCGCGAAATGGCAAGCAGTGGTTTAATCCCCGGCGTACGCAAGGCATCATGGTAGAGAAAATCATGTAAATTACATAAACATAAAGTATTGGATATCGGGCGCTGCAAAATGGGCGTCGAATATTAACAACAAAAAACAAACAATTATGACTGATCCAATAGCAGACTATCTGACAAGGATTCGGAACGGAGTGTCCGCCGGACACAAAGTGGTGGAGATCCCCTCCTCAAAAGTAAAGCAGGAGCTTACGCGCATCCTGCATGAAAAGGGTTATATCCTCAGCTATAAAGTAATAGAGGGTAGCCCCTACAGCACCATCAAAATTGCACTCAAGTATCACCCTGAAACAAAGCGCTCTGCAATTAAGCACATTGAGCGTGTTAGTTCTCCCGGGTTGCGGCGTTATGCCTCTGCCGATGCCCTCCCCCGCGTTTTGAACGGATTGGGCATTGCCATCATCTCTTCCTCCAAAGGAATGGTTACCGACAAAGAGGCAAAAGAACTTAATGTCGGCGGCGAAGTCCTCTGCTACGTCTATTAACCATCAAACCACCAGATCATTAAACTATCAAACTAACAATATGTCACGTATAGGAAAAATCCCTGTAAACCTGCCACAAGGCGTCTCCATTCATGTGGGAGAAGGCAATGTGGTTACGGTGAAAGGACCTCTCGGTGCCCTGACCCAAAAGGTTGATCCCGACATCAAGATCTCTGTGGAGGGAGGCGAACTTAAAGTGGAGCGCCCCACCGACCAACCCAGACACCGCTCTATGCACGGTCTCTACCGCGCACTCATCAACAATATGGTAACCGGCGTCTCTACCGGCTTCAATATTCAGCAGGAGTTGGTGGGCGTTGGTTACCGCGTAGAAGTAAAAGGGCAAATTCTCGAATTCAGTTTAGGATACTCTCACAGTATCCATTTTTTATTGCCCCCCGAAATTTCTGCTTCAGTTGAAATTGCAAGAAAAGGGGCAAATCCCGTTTTGACGCTAAAGAGTATCGATAAGCAACTTTTGGGTATGGTAGCCGCAAAGATACGCTCATTGCGCAAGCCGGAACCTTACAAGGGAAAAGGTATTAAGTTTGTGGGCGAGCCAATTCGTCGTAAAGCCGGGAAGTCGGCAAAATCTAAATAATTAGGAGGATTTATTATGACAATGAATAAATTAGAAAGAAGACAACGTATTCGGTATCGTATCCGAAAACACGTTTCCGGCACCTCCGACCGCCCCAGAATGGCTGTGTTCAGGAGTAACAGACAAATATATGTCCAATTGATTGACGACGTGGCGGGCGTTACGCTTGCTGCTGCCGCTTCCACCGACAAGAGTTTGGCAGAGGTTATCACGGGCAAGTCCGGCATAGAGGTGGCAAAATTGGTGGGGAAATTAGCTGCCGAGCGTGCCATCGAAAAGGGCATCTCTCAGGTCTCTTTTGACAGGGGAGGATATTTGTATCATGGAAAAGTAAAAAGTTTAGCAGACGCCGCCCGAGAAGGGGGTCTAAAATTCTAATAGGACAGGAATATGACTCATTCGAATGTTAAAAAAGTAAAGACAACCGATCTTGAATTAAAAGATAAATTAGTAGCCGTTCAGCGTGTTACCAAAGTAACCAAGGGCGGTCGCCACTTCAGTTTTGCCGCTATTGTGGTGGTAGGAGACGAAAACGGCGTGGTGGGCTACGGTTTGGGTAAAGCCGGCGAGGTAGCCTCTGCCGTGTCCAAAGGTATTGAAGATGCCAAGAAAAATTTGGTTAAGGTTCCCCTCAACAAGCGCACCATTCCGCACGAACAGGCGGCTAAGTATGGCGGTGCGCGTGTATTTATGAAACCCGCCGCTCCGGGTTCCGGCGTAAAGGCGGGAGGCGCTATGCGCGCGGTATTTGAAAGTGCAGGTATTCACGATGTTTTAGCAAAATCCAAAGGATCGTCCAATCCCCACAACTTAGTAAAAGCAACGGTACAGGCGTTGTTGGAGATGCGAGACGCCTACATGGTAGCCGGCGTGCGTGGAGTTCACATAAACAGCGTGTTTAAAGGATAAGGAGAAACAGTTATGGCAAAGTGGAAAATTACGCAGGTAAAGAGCAAAAACAGTGCAACCAAACGTCAAATAGCCAATTTGGTCTCTCTGGGGATTCGCCGGATAAATCATTCGGTGGAACTTGAGGCGACTCCTATTGTAAAAGGAATGGTTGACAAAGTGTTACACTTAGTAAAAGTGGAAGAAATAGAATAATAACGAAACGATATGAAGCTACATAGTTTAAAACCCGCAAAGGGTTCTGTAAATAGAGAAAAACGAATTGGACGCGGCGAAGGCTCCGGACATGGCGGTACCTCTACGCGCGGACACAAAGGAGCGCAATCACGTTCCGGTTACTCCCGCAAGCTCGGCTTTGAGGGAGGGCAAATGCCTCTGCAACGTCGATTGCCCAAATTTGGTTTTACCAATATAAACCGGATTGAATACAAAGCAATCAATATCTCAACGTTGCAAGCCCTGTACGAAAAAACCGGCGTTACCGAAATCACCATTGATACGCTGGTTCAATCAGGGTTTCTTTCAAAAAAGGACCGCGTTAAAGTTTTGGGACAAGGAAGCCTTTCCGCCAAATTGAATGTTACCGCACACGCTTTTTCCAAGTCGGCTGTGGCTGCTATTGAGGCGCAAGGGGGGGGGGCGACTAAAATTTAACCGCTATGAAAAAGTTTATAGAGACCATAAAGAATATCTTCAAAATTGAAGAGCTACGCAAGAGGATTATTTATACTGTTTTGCTTCTTCTTGTGTATCGCCTTGGCAGTTTTGTGGTACTACCCGGAATTGACCCCACAAATTTGGCTCCTTTAAAGAGTCAGGCAGCCGGAGGTTTATTGGGATTGCTCGATATGTTTTCCGGCGGCGCTTTTGGAAATGCTTCGGTTTTTGCCCTTGGGGTAATGCCCTACATCTCTGCATCCATTGTAATTCAGTTGCTGGGAATCATGGTTCCGGCTTTTCAACGTTTGCAGCGAGAGGGCGAGAGCGGTCGGCGAAAGATGAACCAATATACCCGTTATCTGACCATTGTGATCCTTGCATTCCAAGGTCCTACCTATTTGACCAATTTACATACTCAGTTAGACCCCTCAGCCTTTTTGATAAAGGGCTTTTCATTTAATTTGTTTTCCACGATGGTGCTGATTGGTGGAACGATGTTCATCATGTGGTTGGGAGAGCGCATTACAGACCGCGGCTTGGGTAATGGCATCTCGTTAATCATTATGGTGGGAATCATTGCGCGGTTGCCCTTTGCTTTGACGGCAGAGATTGGCAACCGAGTCAATCAAGGCTCCGGAGGTGGGTTTCTTATGTTGATTTTTGAGATCATCATATTGTTCTTTGTATTTGCCGCCACCATTGCATTGGTTCAGGGAACACGTAAAATTCCCGTACAATATGCCAAACGTATTGTGGGAAACAAGCAATATGGCGGTGTTCGTCAGTATATTCCGTTAAAGATAAATGCAGCCGGTGTGATGCCTATTATCTTTGCGCAAGCGCTGATGCTCTTTCCTATGATTCTATCCGGATTTGAAGCGACACGTGGGTTAGCCGCTACGTTGAGCAATCCTCTCGGATTTTGGTACAACCTCATTCTTGCCCTCATGATCGTTGCCTTTACCTACTTCTACACAGCAGTAACGGTAAATCCCACCAATATGGCGGAAGATATGAAGAAGAATGGCGGCTTCATCCCCGGCGTCAAACCCGGAAAGAAGACCGCCGAGTATTTAGACACCATTATGTCGCGAATTACGCTTCCCGGCTCTATTTGTTTAGCCATCATAGCGATTTTACCGACATTTGCCATGCTCCTCGGTATCAACAATCAGTTTGCCTACTTTTACGGAGGCACCTCTCTGTTGATTATGGTGGGCGTGGTGTTGGATACATTACAGCAAATTGAAAGTCACCTGCTGATGCGGCACTATGACGGTCTGATGAAAACAGGTCGTCTGAAGGGTCGTTCGGGCATGTAATTTTTGGTTTGTGGGATTCAGAAAGTTCTTTCAAATGATAAGAGTTAGGACCGGTGAGGAGATAGAACTGCTCAGGGCGAATGCCTTGTTGGTTTCTCAAACCTTAGGCGAGGTGGGGCGGCACATAGCGCCCGGCGTCTCTACCAAGACGTTGAACACCATTGCGGAGACCTTTATTCGCGACCATGGCGCCGAGCCGGCTTTCCTTGGGTATGAGGGTTTTCCTGCCGCACTCTGCATCTCCCTAAACAGCACCGTTGTGCACGGTATTCCGTCAGACGAGACGCTCAAAGAGGGGGATTTGGTTTCGATTGATTGCGGAACGCGCTACAAGGGCTACTTTGGCGATTCTGCCTACACCTTTGGCGTAGGCGAACTCTCCGAAGAGAATAAGAAGTTGTTGCGCATTACGCATGACTCTCTTTTCAAAGGAATTGAGAAAGCGGTGGTTGGAAACAGGGTTGGAGACGTCTCTTTTGCCATACAGAGTTATGTAGAGCAATACGGATACTCGGTGGTGCGCGAGATGGTGGGACATGCCATTGGAACCAAGATCCACGAAGCGCCCGATGTGCCCAATTTTGGGCGTAGGGGAAGTGGTAAGCGCCTGTTGGACGGGATGGTGATCTGTATTGAGCCTATGATCAATGCCGGCGAAAAAGCAGTCTATTTAGACAACGACGGCTGGTCGCTCAAAACTTCTGATCATAAAAAT
>Ga0082212_10013861_pt1 | contig 10063 bp, 5 predicted proteins | sample TergutNt197P3_FD_71548 | JGI IMG/M metagenome (GOLD analysis project Ga0082212, IMG submission 71548) | Neocapritermes taracua P3 segment gut microbial communities from Petit-Saut dam, French Guiana - Nt197 P3 | ecosystem: Host-associated > Arthropoda: Insects > Digestive system > Gut ... | reverse complement strand
TTTTTTTGGTTCGTTTCTTCTTTTGTCATCGGTAATGGCAGCCGCCCCTGCCGATCCCTCCACGTTGACCGGCAAAATCATGTGCGGTTATCAAGGTTGGTTTCGTGTCGAAGGGGATGGTTCCGGCAGAGGAAACACCCACTACGGTCCTCGCAATTTGGGACCGGAAGCCTACGCCCACGTCGAAATGTGGCCTGACATGAACGAAATGGACGACGACGAAAAATATCAGACCGCCTTCAAACATGAGGATGGTTCCCCCGCCTACGCTTTCAGTTCTCGCAACCGCAAAACCGTTACCCGGCACTTTCAATGGATGGAACAACACGGCATCGACGGGGTGTTTTTGCAGCGGTTTGTCGGCGGGACTCGAACGGATGATAGCCGCAAAGACCTCGCCGTTGTGATGGAAAATGTCCGATACGGTGCCGAAAAACACAACCGCACTTGGGCAATGATGTACGATCTCACCGGCGGTCGTCCCGGCGACCTGATGGGAACGCTGATCGACGATTGGAAAAAACTCGTGGACGAAGACAAAATTCGGCAGGACCGGATGTACCTCCACCATAAAGGCAAGCCAGTCGTTTCGATTTGGGGAATCGGTTTCAACGATAACCGCCGATACTCTCTGAAAGAATGTCTTGAACTCATTACGTTCTTGAAAGAGGATCCCAAGTACGGCGGAAATACGGTCAAGATCGGTGTGCCGACGTATTGGCGGGAATTGAGTGCGAACAGGGACACGCTGGATGATCCGCTTTTGCACGAAATTTGCCGCAAGGCGGACATTGTCAGCCCGTGGACGGTCGGTCGATTCGGTACGCCGCGGGATGCCGAAAACCATACCCGGCGTGTCGCCGCCGCAGATGTTGCCTGGTGTAAGGAAAACAAGGTCGAATACATGCCCGTCGTTTTTCCGGGATTCAGTTGGCACAATCTCATGCTCAGCCGTAATCAGGAAACAAGGGCGATTTTCAATCAAATTCCTCGGCTCAAAGGGGAATTCTTGTCCGCTCAAATCAAGGGACACATGGCGAATGATGTTTCGATGATTTATCAAGCGATGTTTGATGAAATCGACGAGGGGACCGCAATTTTCAAAGTAACGGACACGCCGCCGGTTGGCGGTGTGAACCGTTTTCTGAGTATAGAGGGGCAACCGAGCGACTTTTATCTCAAACTCGTCGGCGATGCAGCGAAGGAATTGAAGCAGAAGACCGGAAAAGGGAACCAATAACACTATTTTTCTACGGAATGTTAATATAGGTAAAATGTAACGGTTTTTCCACCTGTACTGCTCTTTGTCAAGGTTGTGACGGTTGTATGACGAAATCCTCATTAAGCGGTTGTAACGACTGTGCGGATTGTAACGAAAATACCTATTTTAACGTTATTAGCACCCGTAATGAGAACGTTTTTTGTCATCTCGGCTTCATTTTTTATCGTCAGTTGCTTTATTTTGGCTAGTTACGCCGGATTCGCTGCCGAATCCAAAGAAAACTGGGCGACCGATGCCTATAAGCGGAACTGCGAGTCCGTGGTCTTCATCCAAGGGGACAAAATCGAAGACCGCCGGGGAGGTGTTGCCGATGCCGAACGCACCTTCAACGGAATGGGAAGCGGAATTATTATTGACGAACGGGGTTATATCGTCACGAACTACCACGTTGTCAATGATATTCGTAAAATTCAAGTCAAAACGTATGACGGCAAGGAATACACCGCCTCCCTCGTTGCCAAAGACAGCGATACGGACTTGGCAATCATCAAAATCAATGTCCGGACGCCGCTCCGGCCAATCACTTTTGGACGTTCCAACGATATCATGCCTGGGGAATCTTGTTTGGCTATCGGAAATCCCTATGGTTATACCTATTCCCTCACGGACGGACGAATCAGTGCAGTCAATCGGGAAGTCGGAGTCAACGACTCACCGCTGGTCTATCGTAATGCCATTCAAACGAGTACGGCGATTAATCCGGGCAACTCCGGCGGTCCGCTGATCAATGTGCTGGGCGAAATGATCGGTATCAACGTTGCCATTCGTCAGGGAGCGACCAGTATTGCCTTTGCCACTCCGGTCGATCAGGTCGTCGACGTGGCAGCCAAACTCATCGGTGAACTCGTCGATCAGCAGATTTCCTACGGTCTGACGGTATCGCAACTTGAACCAAAGGACTACAACGCGATTAAGCGGTTCATCATTCGAGTCGATTCTGTTGAAAGCAATAGTCCGGCAGCTCTTGCAGGTATCCAACAAGGGGACATACTGACAGGGATCGGCAAATACACATTACGGAACAAATTCGACTTTTATCGGGCATTGATCGACATGAAAACAAACGAGGAAGTTGCGTTTTCCGTTTTTCGGAACGGCGGGTTGAAGGAGACCGTCGTTGCGGTAGGTGCCTCACGAAACGGGTCATTTGCCAACAGGGCAGTTTCACCGCAACCAGCAACTGCCGCTCCCAGGACGGCAAATCAACCTGTAACGAACACGAATCGAACATCAAGTGCTGCCGAGTTAGACAAACTTGTCTGGGAAAACTTAGGTATTCTGTACACACCGATACCGGCTCAGGAATTTGCCCAGACATATAAACAGTTCCTTGCCAAATTTGAAGGCGGAATCATGATAACAAAGGTACGTGAGGGAAGTCTCGCCGAACAAGCGAGACTTGAGGTGGGGGATATTCTCGTTGGACTTGGTCCGTGGGAAATGGCATCCGCAAGCAATGTGCGTTACGTATGGGCGCAGGAGTGGGCAAAACTACAAGCGGAAAATGAAATCTTCCGGGCAGATGTTATTCGGGATAACACACATTACGAAACGGAAATTTCGACACGGTAAACCATTGTAACGCCCAACGTTACGCTTGCAACTCCACAAAATGACTCCGCAATCACGCGGGAAAATCATTTTTCCCACTACTCATCTTCTCTGGCAACCCGCATCACTTCTTCAACGGTCGTTAGACCGGAACATACCTTTCGGATGCCGTCCATGTATAACGTACTCATTCCTTCGGACTTCGCTTCCTTTCGAATTTCTACGGTGCTTGCCTGTTTGAACGTCATTTCCCGAATTTTCGGTGTCATCATCATCAGTTCAAACACCGCCATTCGTCCCCGATAACCGGACTTATTGCAACTTCCGCAGCCCGTCCCCTTCATGAACGTTGCCTTTGCCGCCTGTTCCGGTGTAATGTTTGCCTCCTGCAATTCCAATTCCGACGGCACATAAGGTTTTTTACACTTCTTGCAAATCGTCCGAACGAGCCGTTGCGCCATAATGCCGATGACCGAACTCGCCACCAAATAGGGAGGCACCCCCATATCGACGAGCCGGGTGATCGCACCAGGAGCATCGTTCGTGTGAAGTGTGCTGAATACCAAGTGTCCGGTCAATGAAGCCTGAATGCCCATCTGGGCGGTTTCCAAGTCCCGCATTTCGCCGACGAGAATAATGTTCGGGGCTTGACGAAGCATTGACCGAATCACCCTTGCAAAATCGAGACCGATGTGATGCCGGATTTCCACCTGATTGATGCCGGGTAAATAGTACTCAACCGGGTCTTCCGCCGTAATGATCTTCCGAGTCGGCGTGTTGAGATCGTTCAGAGCAGCGTAAAGCGACGTGGTCTTTCCCGAACCGGTCGGTCCTGTAACGAGAATGATTCCGTTGGGACGTTTGATGAGCGACATAAATTTTTTGAAATCCGTTTCGGCAAAACCAAGTTGTGTCAAACTGACTCGAATGTTATCCTTGTCCAAAATCCGCATGACGACCGACTGCCCGTGGTTCGTCGGAACAACGCTCACCCGAAGGTCGAGTTCCTTTTCTCCGATGGAAAGTTTAATTCGACCGTCTTGGGTTCGCCGCCGCTCCGCCACGTCAAGCCGGGATAAAATTTTGAATCGGGAAAGAATCGATCCTTGCAAACGTTTGGGAATTGTGTCCCGCTCTACTAACTGCCCATCAATTCGGTAACGCACCCGAACTCGGTCTTCAAACGGTTCGATATGAATGTCCGAAGCGCGAAGTTGCACTGCTTCTTCGACGATGAGATTCGCTAACTTGACAATCGGTGCATCGCTGTCGGACACGCTCAATGCTCCGCTGCCGACCGAATCAGTAGCGGTGAAATCAATTTGCGTATCGGTCATTTCCTGAATGAGGGAGTCCGCACTTTCGCCGATGCTCTGCGTATAGTGCCTGTTAATGGCTTCCTGAATCAATTCCTGCGCCGCCAAAACCGGTTCAATCGGGCGGTTCAGAATGAATCGGAGTTTGTCGAGAGTTTCAATGTCGTTCGGATCGCTCATGAGAATTTTGAGCGTGTCTCCTTCTGCTGCGTAAGGGAGAATCCGGTTTTCCCGAGCGACCGATTCCGGCACAAGTTCGACGACAGCAGGCGGAATAGCAACACCGCGAAGATCAACGTATTCCCGACCATATTCTTCGGCAATGGACTGAGCGATGTCGTCGCTGCTAACGTATCCGAGTTGGACGAGAGCCTCACCGACTTTAATGTTTGCGGCTTGAGCCATCTCCTGTGCTTCGCCGATTTGAGCGACGCTGAGTTTTCCTTTGCGTTGCAACAGTTCGAGGTAATTTGCTCTTTTTGCCATAAATAAATTGAAGAGAGATTTAACCGGGTTTACCCCATTCGTTCAGGTTGCCCATTCTACCAGCAATGGAGAAAAATAGATAGTCGTCTCTGAAAAAGCCGTTTTGGTCTGGGTGCGTCAAAATCTTTCTGCACTACTTTGCTTGCTGCCAGTATTTTTCCCATTGATTGCTGTATCGCAAACTTCCATATCTTGTAGCATGGGTTACGATCGGAAGAAGGGAAAAATGAGGAATAAACACTCAATTTTCACCAAAATCCGTCAAATCTGGATAACCACGCTAACAATTTTCGACCGCCGTTTACAACTAGGACTGGAAGGAGAGAACGACTACAGAAAATATTAGCCTTGGAGCCAATCAATGATCCGCTTTGCTGCCGTGCCGTCGCCGTAAGGATTTGCCTTGCCTCGGAAAGAATCGTAAAAAGACCGATCCGTCAACAATTTGCTTGCCGTTTCAACGATCAATTTTTCGTCGGTGCCGACCAATTTGGTCGCACCGATTTCCGTTGCTTCGGGACGTTCTGTCGTGTCTCGAAGCACCAACACCGGTTTGCCCAACGAGGGGGCTTCTTCCTGCACACCGCCGGAATCGCTCAAAATAACGGTCGAACGATCCATCAGCCAAACGAATTCAGGATACGCCGCCGGTTCAATCAAATGGAAATTCGGTAAATCTCCCAGCAGACGGAACACTGGTTCGCGGACATTCGGATTCAAATGCACCGGATAGATGAATTTGTGATCGGGAAATGCTAACGCCAACTGTCGAAATGCCGAGCAGAGCGATTCGAAGCCGAGTCCAAAACTTTCCCGGCGGTGTGCCGTAATGAGAACCATCGGACGGTTGCCGAGAAAAGGATATTTGACTTCCCATTGGACAGCATTTTCACGTTCTCTGGCAACGGAATACATCAATGCGTCGATAACGGTGTTGCCCGTCAGTCGAATCATTGTTTGCGGAACTTTTTCGGCGAGCAGCGCATCGACGGCGAGTTGTGTCGGGGCACAGTGCCGGGCGGCAACGATACTGGAAACACGGCGATTCATTTCTTCGGGCCAAGGGGAGAAGAGATTCCCGCTCCGCAAGCCTGCCTCGATATGAACGAAAGGAATTTTGTGATAAAACGCTGCCAGCGAAGCCGCCAAAACCGTCGTCGTGTCCCCTTGTGCCAAGACGAATGCTGGACTCTTTTCGTTAATGACACGATCCACTTCGGTCAGGCACCGGCTTGTGAGGGAAGCCAGCGTTTGATCCGGCTGCATCAGTTGCAGGTCAATGTCAGGCACGATTTCAAAGTACCGGTTGACCTGATCGAGCATTTCCCGATGCTGACCAGTAACGCAAACAATCGTTTCAAAGATGTTTGACCGCTTTTTGGCTTCCAAGATAACCGGTGCCATCTTAATGGCTTCGGGACGCGTACCGAAAACAAATAGGAGACGTATCATAAATTTTTGTAATGGTCATTTCCGACGCACTTATTTTACACTATTTTATCCGGCATTGTGCCGGTTATTTGCCTTACCGGCGATAACGTATGAATCGTTTTTGCCGAGGGCGTATTTTACGGCTTCTTGCATCATTTTTTGCGTCGTTGTTGTTCGCGATGGAATTGACTCTGGAAAACTCTGACCTAAACCTTCCAACCGTCAAGCAACTCGTTGATTGCTTGTTTCAACGGCTTTGAAGGCACCGTACCAAAACCGCAATAGTCCATCTCCAAAAGAATGCGATTCAGTGCTGCTTCATCCATTTTCGGCTTCTTGATGCCGTCTTCCGAGTACGCCGACATCAACGCTTTAAGCACGACCATTGCCTTTTCCGACATCGGTTGCCAACCGGGATGAATGTAAGTCCAAAGCAATTCCCAAACCCGCACAACGCCGTCTTCCCCGCCCGTTACCAACCACCGTCCTGATATTTCCAGTCCCGCCGCTGTTATCGCCGTCGGATGTCCCGCGATTGAAGAGACGGTCATCGGTTCCTCAGTCACATTCCAGACTTTTACCGAACCGTCTTTCGCCGCCGAGAGCAAAAACCAGGCATCTGTCGAAAGTTCCAAGCCCGATATTGTGTCAATGTGTCCCTGAAACATTTGTTCCCGTTTGTTCGTTTGCAAATTCCAAACGGCAATCTGACCGCTTTTATCCGCCGAAAAACATCGGCTCCGGTCCACCGACCACGCCATTGCCGTTACAGGGGATTTGTGATCTGTAAAAACATGGAGCGGCGTATCGTTGCCGATTTTCCAAATCGTTACGGTTCCCTCCTCGTAGCCTGCCGCAAGGTCATGTCCATCCCGGCTGAATCGGATTGCTCCTACACCGCCGTTTCGGCTTGAAAATCGAGCAACCACTTCATTTTCCAGCACGTCCCAGAGTCGAATCGTACCGGTGCCGTCGGCAATCGCTACCGCACGACCCTGCGGATTAAGGGCAATTTTCGTGATCGTCGTGATCCGTTCGCCGAAAGTCCGAACACACTTTCCTGTTTCGATATTCCAAATCCGAACGCTGCCGTCCCGGCTCCCGGAGACAAGATATTTTGCATCCGATGTCAGTGCAACACTCCGCACTTCGTCTTGGTGTCCTTCAAGGTCGGCGACACATTTTTGTTCGGCAATGTTCCAAATCCGGATTTCCCCTTCTTTTCCAGCCGAAACGATGAGATTTGCGTCGAGCGAAACAGCAATACTCGTTACCGCTCCTTGATGTCCGCTCAACGTGTGGGTGCAGAGAGCGGACTCGAATGCCGTCCGAACACCATGCCGTCTGATTTTGTCGCCGATTCCTTCGCGTTCCATCCCATATCGGGCGGCTTCCCAGCCGTTATGCTGTCTTGCCTTATCCGCCCATTCGTACGCAGTCGTATAGTCTCTCTTTCTGACGGCTTGCCGGATTTCGTCGCACAGCCGCTCCATTTCCGATTGCTGCCGTCCCGCCTCTTCGGCACTGGTTACATGGGACAGTTGGAGTGGTGCGTGATAAGCCTTCGGACGGCACAAAAGAGCAATGGTCCACAGCCGCAGCACTCCTCCCGCTGTGGACGTAAGGGCAAACCGTTTGCTTGGATCGAGATAAACCGCATCAATTGTCTGCCTCGGAGTCGTAAAGGTCCGCAAGCATCGGCACGAAGGGAGTTCCCAGAGCCGAAGCGTCCGATCATTTCCGGCGGTGAGAGCAAATTGTCCATCCGCACAGAATGCGAGTGCCGTGATGTCGTCTTCGTGTCCTGAAAGCGAACCTATTTTCTGCTTTGTTTTAAGGTTGAAAATGTCGACTCGGTTTCGGTCGATTTTTCCGATTCGTGCGTTGTCCGGTAACACGACTTGATTCGAGTTTTTTTCACCGGGATGCTTTCCCCAGTCGATTTTTCGGAACGTATAAACCGGTTCGGTGGTTCCGACACGGCGCATCGTAAATCCGTCTTGCTCTACGAGCAGTTCCCAAAGCAGGTCGCTGCTTAATGCGAATTGTTCCCCTTCTTTTGGTTGCGTATTCGGTGTTTTGAACGTCCGTTGTAATTGTCCGGTATTGGTTGCATGTAAAGCCAACGTTTGTGGTTCGCTGAAAAAGAGGATGAACTTCCCTCTATCGTCTGCATAGGCTCTCCGTTCCGGGGCATCAGACACGGTGTAATTTTCCAAACACCGTGCTTCTTTTGTCAGTTGAGATTCAGTCGCGGCGATTGCCCGGCGGACATCTTCCCGGTCATTCATTGCCAACGCATCGTTGAAAATATCCAGTGCGGACGATAGATTTCCCCGTTCACGCTGGACAGAACCGAGGGCGTACACCGCACCTGATTCGGTCGGACGCATTTTGACCAACGTTTCCAGTTGTTCGACGACCGCCAGGTCGGTCAGTTGAGCGAGCCGCCAAGACAGGATCGTTCGGTTGTACGTCACGGTCGGATGCCACGGCTGCATGGCGATTGCCTGTTTGAACAGTTGCGTTGCTTCGGCGGGCTTATTCAAGTCGAGAAGCGACACCGCCCTGTTGTTGATACTGTCCGGGGTCCAGGTTGCATTGATCGGTTTGGGACGCGGAAAATTGGAACCGGAGACATTTTTGTAGATTTTCGTCAACTCATCGGCGACTTGTTCCATCGATTCTGGACGCTTTGCCGGTTCATTCTCAAAGCAGCGCATCATGAGTTCGACAACGGCATCAGGGACTGCCGGCAGTTTTTCCGAAGGGGGGCGTTTCAAAAATTCCTGAAACACTGACCGGGCATTTTGCCCTCCCTTTTTATTGCATGGAGGACCGCCGAGGAACATGCCGAAAACGCTGACCGCCCAGGACCACATGTCGGTTTGTACGGTCATCCGCGGAATTTCGTCGAATTTCTGTTGTTTTGCCAAATCCACCGCAAGATATTGTTCGGGAGAGCAATAACCGGGAGTCATTCCGACCGTTACATAGTTTTCATCCTCCTCCTCTTCGTCGCTACTGGTATTCATGGCGGTTCGCGAAAGTCCGAAGTCCGAAACTTTTGCGGTTTGGTCGGACATCATCACATTGGCGGGTTTCACATCGAGATGCAGGAGCGTTTGCCGATGGGCGTGATCGAGTCCCCAAGCGAATTGGATGGCAATGTTGAGGATACGAAGGAGTGCCGCATCCTTTCCACCATCATAGAGTCTGCCGTCCAGAATCCAATCACGGAGACTGCCATCAGAAACGAATTCGGCAAAGAGCCGAGGAATACCGCCGATACGGCGAACAAGATAGCATGTCACAATGTTTGGATGGAGTCCAAGTTCGATCCACGTTTGGGCTTCCTGTTCGTAACTTCTTTTCCCATGTTCCGTTTGAAAAAACTGCGGCTTCGGACTCTTGACGGCAATGTCCATATCCCACTCGCGGTGATAAACACGATGGACCACCCCGACACCACCTTCGGCGTGCGGCACACCTTCGGCAATGGGTTTGACTTCATACACGCCGAGAATGACATCGCCAACATTCCAGAGACCCGACTCGGCAGAAAAAGGCTCGGTTGTTGACGAGGAGGACCGTTTTTTCTTGCCCGTCGACGGATTTTTGAGATCGAAGGCAGGGTCGGCATGCTGCTCAAGCGGAGCATGTGAAGCGAGAATCGTCATTCCTTGCACTGTAGTATCATGTGTTTCTTCGGCTGCCGCGAGAACGAAGATATTCCGGCACTGCTTGCACGTCGCCCGCTTGCCGATCAACGAATCGTCAAGTTTATACAGGTAGGAGCAGTGAGGACAAACCGCCGTGAACATGAAATCTGCACGAAAAACAAACTGGTTCCCATTTTACCAGAAATAACGGATTCTGGAATTGCCTTACGGTCTATAGATCACCACGCCGTTTGCAAGTTGGCCAAAATCCCGTCATTCCTGCGCAGGCAGGAATCCAGACGGAAGAGTTTAACCCTGATTCGCTAGACCCCTGC
>Ga0082212_10013860_pt1 | contig 10063 bp, 5 predicted proteins | sample TergutNt197P3_FD_71548 | JGI IMG/M metagenome (GOLD analysis project Ga0082212, IMG submission 71548) | Neocapritermes taracua P3 segment gut microbial communities from Petit-Saut dam, French Guiana - Nt197 P3 | ecosystem: Host-associated > Arthropoda: Insects > Digestive system > Gut ... | reverse complement strand
CCGTGGGGGCGTATCGCATACGCCCGAATGAAAACGGCACCACCACCATCAACGTGGAATTTTTACCCCCCGGCGTTTATTTCCTAAAAATCGGCAATAAAACCGCAAAATTTGTAAAACAATGATAATACCCCCCTCATTCCCCCCGAAGAGGAGAGGTTTGGCAAACGCCACACTCCCCTCAACGACAACGTTCAAGGAGTGTGTACAGCCCAACTCCCCCTCCTTCGGAGAGGGCTGGAAGGAGGGCATCCTCTCCCCCTCTTTTGGAGGGGGCTGGGGGGAGGTAAAAAAATATCCCGTTAGGGATTATCTCTCGGTAGAAACGAGGTGGAAACAGGGATGGCGGCATTCCGTAGGTATGCCACCATTATCGGACGCATCCCTACGGGATGCCATTGTTGGGCGGCGTTCTTTTTCTACCGAGAGATACATTCCTACGGAATGTTCGCCAATGACGGGCAACCACCTCCGTAGGAGGCAAACAAAGATAACCCCTTGCAAGCGTAGCGCAGCTCGGGGATTAAAAGAAAAAACAAATAATTTTATTTAATAACAAATAATTTAAAAAATGAGTAAAAAATCAATTTTGAGGAGTGTGGCAATCGTAATTGCCTGCCTCGCAGCAGTAACAATGTTTTCAAATTGTAGTAAAGACAAAGACAAAGATGGCGAAGGTGGCGGAAGCAGTTGGCAGGAAAAAAAGAATGTTTATGTCAACATCGACGGTGTGAAATATAGCCCGTATGACAGAATCACGCCTCAAGACTTCATCAACGCCGGATACACCACTGATGTGAATCTGGATCAAGATTATGAGTATGGTGTAACGCCAAATCCTATTACCATCTACAAAGATGGAAGTGAATATTTTGAGATTCAATTAATGTTTTATCAAAATAAAAAACTAAAAGATTGCGTGATAGACGAATTTAAATTCTCTGATAAAGGCATCTCGGTTTTTGGTGGAATAACCATCGGATCTACAGAAGAAGAGGTAAGAAAAATATTCGGCAAACCAAAGATACAGGATGAAAATTGGTTGGTGTATGATAGCGGCGGTAAGAACGGCGTTATTTACGATTTCTCGCTTGGTTGGAATAGCGCTACTGCTGGCAAGGTATCTAAAATTCGGTTGGTATGTTTTTTAGAGAAATAAAAAAATGTAATAAAATGAGTAAAAAAATCAATTTTAAGGAGTGTGGCAATCGTAATTGCCTGCCTCGCAGCAGTAACAATGTTTTCAAATTGTAGTAAAGACAATCCAGAGTAAAAATGTAGCAAATAACAATAGATTACGGAAAAAGGAAAATATCATCGTTTAACTCTGGATTGCTTCGCTCCGCTCGCAATGACGGGCGCTACGCAAACAATCACAAAAATCATTAAAATCACACGACGTCATTGCGGGCTTGATCCGCAACACAGTTCAGACAAATTAAACAATTAAAAATATTTACAAACAAAAACCGACGGTCTCGATGTGATAACAGAGAAAAAATCTTATGATAAAAAAAATGACAATTTTATTCATCGCCACCACAATGAGTGTGGCAAGCGCATTTGCGCAATTTGGAGGCGGCAACGGCACAAGCGCCGACCCCTATCAAATTAAAACCGTTGGCGACCTCGTTATGCTGGCAAACAACGTCAACGGCGGTAACGATTACAGCGGCAAGTTTTTCAAACTGATGAACAACTTAGACCTTGACTGTGAAGATTGGACGCCCATAGGAACGTCTGACGCTCGTTTCAAAGGCAATTTCGACGGCGGAGACAAGGTTATTTCAAACCTTTGGATTGGGTGGGAGGACAAGTATGTAGGTTTGTTTGGCTATGTTGATGGCGGCGTGATAGAAAATCTGGGTGTGGAAAATGCAGATGTGTATGGAGGTCAATATGTGGGCATCGTGGTTGGATATATGTCCAAAACCATTAGAAACTGCTATTCCACCGGATGGGTGGATTCATACAACGACGCCGTGGGCGGCGTAGTGGGAAGCCTTTCTACTGCGGGTAGCATTATGGAAAACTGCTATTCCACCGCCGTAGTGTATGGAGAAGATCGTGTAGGCGGCGTAGCAGGATCGGTTTTTAAAAGCAAAATGTCAAACTGCTATTCCACAGGCTATGTGGAGGGAAATAATGACGTGGGCGGCGTGGTTGGACAATTAACCAGGAGCAGCACCCCCAACGAAGCCGCCATCATAGATTGTGCCGCGCTGAATCCGTGTGTAGATGGATCAGGATCTAATGTGGGACGTGTACTGGGACGGGCTATTGCCGCGGGAACCGGAAGTTCTTATACCTTAGCCGGAAACATCGCTTTCGACGGCATAAAAAACAACGCCGGAAATACCAACTGGAACAACATCGGAGCAGACAAAATAGACGGCGCAAATATCTCTAAAACCACCATCAACGCCGATGGTACCCTTGGCAACCGCTTTACCTCCGCAGGCGGTTGGAAAACGCAAAACGGCGAACTGCCCGGTTTGTTCGGCAATACCGTAGAAATGCCCTACCATTTATTTATCATGCCCCCATTCTCAGGCGGCAACGGCTCAAGCGGAAACCCTTACATCATTACCACGCCTCAACAATTGCACGGATTGGCAATGGCTGTAAACGCCGACGACGACAACTACAACAGCAAATACTACCAACTCGGCAACGACATCAGCCTCGCCGGTTACCAGTGGACGCCAATTGGAGCATCTATAAATTTTTATGGTTCTTTTGACGGCAACAACAATAAAATCACCAACCTTTTTATAAATAGATCCTTTGAAGCTGCAGGCTTGTTTGGCGGTGTTATAAACGGAACAATAAAAAATCTGGGTGTGGAAGATGTAAATATCAGCGGCATTCATGTATTCGTCGGCGGCATAGTGGGAAGCGCTAAGGAAAGCAAAATAACCAATTGCTATTTCACAGGAAACGTGGGCGGCGGAGAATTTTGCGGTGGCATAGTGGGATATGTTTTAGACTGTAATATAACCAACTGCTATTCCACAGGCGAAGTAAGCGGAGAATTTTGCGGTGGCGGCATTGTGGGATTGATATTGGATGGTGGTACAGTTTCCAACTGTTATTCCACAGGAAACGTGAACGGAGTTGAGTATGTTGGCGGCATTGCGGGATACGCTGGAGGATGTGAAATAACCAACTGCTATTCCACAGGCGAAGTAAGCGGAGTTGAGGACGTTGGCGGCATAGTGGGATATATTTTGGAAAGCGAAATAACCAACTGTGCTGCCCTAAATATCAGCGTAAAAGGAACTACACATGCAGGTCGTGTAGTAGGACAAATAGATGGCACAAATACCCTCTCCAACAACATCGCCTTCGAGGGCATGCTCAACAAAGCAGGCAATACCAACTGGGACTACATCGGCGGCGACAACTTAGACGGCGCAAATATCTCCAAAACAGACATCAACGCCGACGGCACCCTCGGCGGGCGTTTTACCTCCTCCGTCTGGACAACAGCGTCCGGCAAACTGCCCGGACTGTTCGGCAACACCGTAGAAATGCCCGAACATCTACGGATAGGCGAAAGCATCGTAGAGACGCAATGCATTGCGTCTTTACAAATTTACCCAAACCCCGTCAATTACGAATTAAAAATTACGAATTACGAGGGCGGGGAAGTTACAATTTATGACATCAAGGGACGGCGCGTTGCCACCGCCGCCACCGTGGGGGCGTATCGCATACGCCCGAATGAAAACGGCACCACCACCATCAACGTGGAATTTTTACCCCCCGGCGTCTATTTCCTAAAAATCGGCAATAAAACCGCAAAATTTGTGAAACAATGATAATACCCCCCTCATTCCCCTCAAAGGGGGGAGGTTTGGCAAACGCCGCGCTCCCCTCAACGACAACGTTCAAGAAACTGCGTGCATTCTCTCCCCCGCTGGCGGGGGCTGGGGGGTGGACTCTCCCCCGCTGGCGGGGGCTGAGGGGTGGACTCTCCCCCTCTGGCGGGGGCTGGGAGGTGGTAAAAAAATATCCCGTCAGGGATTATCTCTCGGTAGAAACGAGGTGGAAACAGGGATGGCGGCATGCCGTAGGTATGCCACCATTATTGGACGCATTCCTATGGAATGCCTCTGTTGTGGAACATTCTTTTTCTACCGAGCGATACATTCCTACGGAATGTTGCGCTACGCAAACAATCACAAAAATCATCAAAATCACACGAAAATCACAGTTTAGACAAAAATTAAAATAAACCACGCAACCTCACACCCTCCCCTTCGGGGGGGGACCTGAGGGGGCTAATTAAAATTAAAAACCTTATTAGTTATGAACAAATTTAGTTTAAAAAAAGAAAGAAGCGCCGGACAATCCGCCGCAAATGAATCTTCAACAAAATTGTCAATTGTCAATTATCAATTGTCAATTAGAAAAATCATCCTCTCCTTAGCCATTGTACTAATGACTACCGCAAGCGCTTTTGCGATCGATTGGACAGGTAATAAAACGCTCAACGACGGGCAGGTCATTACCGACAACATTACTCTTACGGGCAATGTAATCGTAACCGTGAATACCGGACACATAGCGGAAATTAGTGGGATTATCAGTTGCAGTAGCAACTTTACCCTTACTAAAGCCGGTGGCGGATTATTGATTCTTTCGAAGAACAACACCTATCCCGGTACAACTATTATTTCTGCCGGTGCATTGCGTCTGGGCAACAACGGCACAACAGGAAGCGTAGCAGGTACTATTCAAAACAACGCCGAACTCATTTTTGGTTATGCTAACAATAATAAAACCTGCAGCAATGTCATTTCAGGTTCAGGGAAGGTTGGCAAATGGGGCGGCGGAAAAGTAACGTTAACAGGAGAGAATAGCTATGAGGGGAAAACATCTGTTATTGGAACCCTCCAAATCGGCGACGGTACCAGCGGCAGCATTCAAAAAACTAACAAGGTGGAAATAACCGCTACGAGCGCTACACTCCGCTTTGAGCCGGGCGATAATATGCTCTTCGACAAAGTTATCGAAGGCTCAGGTAAGGTGGAATATAAAGGATCGAACAGTAAACGATTGTATTTGAACGCTGATAACACCTATACCGGAACAACGACCATTGAAACGGGAGTGTTTTTTGTTGGCAATAGGACCACAACGGGCGCCGTAGCAGGTGATATTATTCTACAGACTGCCGGCGCGGAAATGACATTTTCTCGTTCCAACAATTATACCTATTCGGGCGTTATTTCCGGCAAAGGCTGCGTTTGGAGAGCAGGCGCCGGTAAAACAACCTTAACCGGCGTCAATACCTATGAAGGACCTACAACAATTTACGAGGGTGTCCTCCAAATCGGCGACGGCACAAGCGGCAGCATCAACACTACTTCCAATGTGGTTATAGAAACAAACGGCACCCTCCGCTTTGAGCCGGGCGGCGATATGACCTTCGACAAAGTTATCAGCGGACAAGGTAAGGTGGCATATAAAGGAACTGCCGGTAGTAAAATGTTGCGTTTGACCAAAAATAATACTTATTCCGGCACTACCACCATTGAAACGGGAGACCTTTTTATAGGCGACAACGGCACCACCGGTAGCATTGCAGGCAATATTATTGTTCAAAACGGCGGTAATCTCCTTTTTAACCGTTCTAATGAATATACCTACAGCGGAATTATTTCCGGTGGAAATACAGGTACTGTTTGGAAATGGGGTACCGGTAAAACTATTTTAACCGGCACAAATACCTATCCGGGAGAGACAAAAATTAGTTCCGGCGTTCTCCAAATCGGCAACGGCACCAGCGGCAGCATCAACAACACTTCCAATGTGGTATTAGGTGCAAACGGCACCCTCCGCTTTGAGCCGGGAAGTAATCTGACCTTCGACAAAGTTATCAGCAATAGCGCCAGCGGCGGTAAGGTGGAATATAAAGGAACGAGCAGTAAATCGTTGTATTTAACCGCTAATAATACCTATACCGGAACAACTACCATTGAAGCGGGAACACTTTGCATAGGCTTCAATACCTCAACCGGCGCTGTGGCAGGTAATATCGTCAACAACGGCGAATTACATTTTTATCGTGCAAACGACTATACCTATTCGGGCGAGATTTCCGGATCGGGTATAGTTTGGCAATATACATTGAATCCTAATAATAAACTTACTCTAAACGGCAATAATACCTATACAGGAAAAACAATCTCCGATTACGGCATAATCGCTTTGGGCGCTAACGGTAAAATAGAAAATTCATCGGAAGTTATTTTATCTGTTGATGGTGAAGGCACTATCGGAAAATTAGATATTTCGGCAGGTAATAAAACCATTAAAGCGTTAAGCGGTACAGGTACGAGCAACGAAGTCATTCTCGACGGAAGTACCTTAACCATCGGCACAGCGGGACAGGCGGCAACCGGCGGCGGTGAGTTTAAGGGCAAATTTACCGGCACGGGCAGCGTTACCAAAACGGGAACGGAAACCTTTATCATGAGCGGCGCTAACAGCGCTACCGGTACTTTCACGCTCAGTCAAGGCGCTATGGACTTTTCGGGCAGTTGGGGCGGCAATTTTTCTATGGCGTCTGCTGCAAAGTTAGATGTGAAAAACAACGTTACCGTTGGCGGAACACTCACACTACAAGGCGGCGACATTTATATGAACCTCACAACGACAGTACCTTCGAAAATCACCGCCACCGGCGCCGCCTCTGTCAGCGGCAACAATAAACTACATATTACTGCGGACAAAGTAACCAACACCGCCATCATACAAGCAGCGTCGGGGATAGACAGTACCGACCCTTTTACACTCAATATGCCCGGCTATACCGCCACCCTCACCGCCACCGGCACACAACTGCTGCTGAATATCACAGGAGTAGGCATTGACGACGTAGAGACGCAAAGCATTGCGTCTCCACAAATATACCCCAACCCCGTCAATTACGAATTACAAATTACGAATTACGGCGTAGAGACGGATAATTATCCGTCTGTACAAATTTTCGACATCATGGGACGTTCCGTAGGGGCGCCCCTTTACGGTCGCCCGAATGAAAACGGCACCACCACCATCAACGTGGAATTTTTACCCACCGGCGTTTACTTCCTAAAAATCGGCAATAAAACCGCAAAATTTGTAAAACAATGATAATACCCCCCTCATTCCCCTCAAAGGGGGGAGGTTTGGCAAACGCCGCGCTCCCCTCAACGACAACGTTCAAGAAACTGCGTGCATTCTCTCCCCCGCTGGCGGGGGCTGGGGGGTGGACTCTCCCCCGCTGGCGGGGGCTGAGGGGTGGACTCTCCCCCTCTGGCGGGGGCTGGGAGGTGGTAAAAAAATATCCCGTCAGGGATTATCTCTCGGTAGAAACGAGGTGGAAACAGGGATGGCGGCATGCCGTAGGTATGCCACCATTATTGGACGCATTCCTATGGAATGCCTCTGTTGTGGAACATTCTTTTTCTACCGAGCGATACATTCCTACGGAATGTTGCGCTACGCAAACAATCACAAAAATCATTAAAATCACACGAAAATCACAGTTTAGACAAAAATTAAAATAAACCATGCACCCTCTCCCCCGCTGGCGGGGGCTGGGGGGTGGATAAAAACCCTAAAACTACAAAAATAATTAAAAATTAAAATAAACCACGCAACCTCACACCCCCCCCTTCGGGGGGGAACCTGGGGGGCTAATAAAACAACATATATAATATAGTAATAATTAAATAATATAGTAATAATTAAAATTTTTCAAACATGAACAAAATTTCAAATTTGAGGACACCGGCGATGAAAGTAGCCGACCTCGCAGCAGTAACACAACGTCATTGCGGAGCAAACCCGCAATCCCCTGCAAACGGAGGAGATTCCGGCTTTCGCCGGAATGACGGGAGAAGAAGAATAATTTCAATTCTCGCAGTAGTAACCTTCGCCTTTTTTGGCTTAAGTAGTAGCGCATTTGCGCAATTTGGCGGCGGCAACGGAACTTCCGGCAGCCCCTATCTCATTAAAACAGATGAACACCTTACCGAACTGGAAACCGGCGTCAACGGCGGCAACGATTACAGCGGTAAGTATTTTCGGCTGGAAAATGACATCCTTTGCGGATCCGGAGGAATTTATTCCATACATTCGCCCATAGGCAAAGAAGGCAAACCGTTTAAGGGAAATTTCAACGGCAACAACAAGAAACTTATAAACCTTTACATGAGCATACCAGGCACATACGTGGGGTTGTTTGGTTATATTGATGGCGCCGCTAAAATAGAAAATTTGAGACTTGAAGACGCCTCTATCAAAGGAGGATCCTATACTGGTGCAGTAGTAGGATATGCCGAAAGCAATTGCACCGTAAATAACTGCCATTCTACAGGAGGCACAGTAACCGGACAAGTAAATGAATTTGTTGACCATGTTGGTGGCATTGTAGGATTTGCCGAAAAAAATTGCACCATAACCCTTTGTTCTTCCACAAACGGAACAGTGAACGGAAAAAACAACACCGGCGGCGTGGTTGGATATTCTACAAACGGATGCTCTATCTCCTACTGCAACTCTATAAACGGAACAGTGAACGGAAACAACAGCACCGGCGGCGTAGTAGGACATGGTGAAACCATCTTCAACTGCACTTCTACCGGCACGGTAACGGGAGAAAATTATGTTGGCGGCGTGGCAGGAAGTGGAACCATAAAAAATTCTCATTCCTCTTGCAATGTAAACGGCAATGAGAATGTGGGCGGCGTGGCAGGTACCGGAACGTTAACAACCTGCTATTCCACCGGTAATGTAACCGGAACTCAATATGTTGGCGGCGTGGCAGGAGGTTGTAACACTTTGTCCTTCTGCTATTTCACCGGCAATGTGAGTGGAGATCAAACCGTCGGTGGCATAGTGGGATATCTTCTCTCAGGAAATATTGTCGAGCACTGCTATTTCACCGGCACAGCGAGCGGAAATAACAGTGTCGGAGGTGTGGTAGGACTGTCTTTCTTTGGTAACGACATCTACTACTGTTTTTCAACCGGAACGGTAAGCGGAAATGGTTGCGTCGGTGGCATTGTAGGAAACGCTGCTTTTTGCAATATACTCAACTGCTATTCTATAAGCGAAGTGAGCGGAACCGACGAAGTTGGCGGCATAACAGGAAAGTTTGTAAGTTATGGAGTGAACTTTTGTCACATGGACAAGTGTGCCGCACTCAACCCCAAAGTAAGCGGAACTACAAATGTGGGGCGTATAACAGGATCTATATATGGCATCGCTACATTAACCAACAACGTCGCCTTCAACGGCATGTTAAACAAAGTCGGCGATAGTATTTGGACCAACATTGGAGCAGACGATTTAGACGGCGCAGATATAGACAAAGAAACCATCAACGCCGACGGTACAATAGGTAATCTCTTTATCAACACCGAAGTTTCTCTCTGGAAAACGAAGCGACTCAGACTACCCGGCTATCTTTACGAAGATGAACATATTGACTTCACCATGCAGATGCCCAAACATCTGCGGTTACCAACGGAAATCTATATAACACCCTTCCCTGAACTTTACTTGTATAAATACTACTACTTTACCCTCCTTGCTACATTCTATGAAAGTGTCGAATGGCGCATCATTTCCGGCTCTTTGCCTACAGGATTAATACTGAACGGAAAAACAGGAGAAATCTCCGGAACCCCCATTCCTACCAAAGCAGTACAATATAATTTTACAGTGGAAATATTCGGCGAAGAAGGCTCCGCCAAAGCAGAGATGTCGATGACGGTAGCAGACGAGGTAAGCATCGATGACGTAGAGACGCAAGGCATTGCATCTTTACAAATTTACCCCAACCCGACGAATGGACAATTGACAATTGACAATGGACAATTGACAATGGACAATGTGGAAATTTATGATGTAATGGGACGGCGCGTTGCTACCGCCGCCACCGTGGGGGCGTATCGCATACGCCCGAATGAAAACGGCACCACCACCATCAACGTGGAATTTTTACCCCCCGGCGTTTATTTCCTAAAAATCGGCAATAAAACCGCAAAATTTGTAAAACAAT
>Ga0082212_10013859_pt1 | contig 10063 bp, 11 predicted proteins | sample TergutNt197P3_FD_71548 | JGI IMG/M metagenome (GOLD analysis project Ga0082212, IMG submission 71548) | Neocapritermes taracua P3 segment gut microbial communities from Petit-Saut dam, French Guiana - Nt197 P3 | ecosystem: Host-associated > Arthropoda: Insects > Digestive system > Gut ... | reverse complement strand
CTTCAGATTTGAACACTTTTCTCCGTCCCCAGGTGTTCACGTCCCTCTGTCTTCTTTCATGTCCGTCCCCGAATGTTCATTTTGAACGTTTTAGGCACGTCCCCCATGTTCACTTTATGTGCTAGATTATTTTGGTGACCCGTACGGGAATCGAACCCATGATTCCACCTTGAGAGGGTGGCGTCTTAACCGCTTGACCAACGGGCCATGTTATATGCACATTTTCAATATTTCTTCCAGTCTTTTATCTTGCTTGCTTAAATATAAATAACCTATTAAAGCCTCAAATGCAGTTGAATGTGAATAATCTGCTGAATCTGCATTTTTAGCAATATGATGGTTTTCTGTGTTTCTGCCTCTTCTTACTATTTCTTGTTCTTTTTCAGTTAAATTAACACTTATTTTTTTTAACGTATCTGCTTGTGATTTTGCTTTTACATATTTTATAGATTGTATATGTAATTTATTTGGCTTTGCATTAGATTTATTTACTAGATTGGTTCGAATAAACAGTTCATATATGCTATCACCAATATATGCCCATACTAGCGGTGATAACATGTTTATATCTTCAATTTCTCTTTCTCTATTTACAAACTCCACTCTCTACTCTCCAACTTCCAAACTCCAAACTCTAAATTCCAACTTCTAATTCGGTTCTTCTAAACTTATTCTACCTAATTTACTGTTTCTAAAATCGTCCAATATAATTCTAGCTGTTTTTTCATCGTCAATGTTTCCTCCAGCTATTAATGCACCTCTTTTTTTCGCAATTAGTTTCATTAGTTCATATATATGATTTTTCTGTTTCTCAGTTTCTACAATTTCTTCATTAGATATTTTATATCTTTCTAATATATTGTTTCTATACTTTTTATCCAATATTTTTAAAAGTTCATATGCTATTTCTGTTCGTTCTAATAAATCATCTTTTATAGTTCCTGTAAAAGCTAAATTGAGTGCTACTTCTTCACTAAATTTCGGCCACAGAATTCCAGGTGTATCTAATAGTTCTTGATTTTTTCCTATTCGTATCCATTGTTTTTTCATTGTTACACCAGGTCTGTTTGCAACTTCCATTGTACTCTTTTTTGCTATTCTATTGATAAAAGAAGATTTGCCAACATTTGGTATTCCTAAAACCATTACTCTTATGGTTTTATTTATTCTGCCTCTCTTTGCTTGTTTTTCCATCTCCTCTTCCATAAGCTCATCTATCTTTTTTACAACTTTTTCTATACCTTTTCCTGAGCTTGAATCTGCTAATATTACTGGTGCTTCTTTAGATAATCTTTCTACCCATTTTTGATTTGTAAATTCATCTGCTAAATCACATTTGTTCAGTAATATAATTCTTCTTTTGTTTTTTGTTAACTCTTTTAAATTTGGGTTTCTACTGGAAACAGGTATTCTGGCATCCAAAAGTTCAATTACTATATCTACTAATTTTAAATCTTCAATAATTTGCTTTTTTGTTTTGGCCATATGCCCAGGATACCAATTGATGTTCATGTTTTCCTCCGTTATCTTCTTATTTTGTATTGATTTCTATCTGCTCTGTCGTCAAATTCTCTATCATAATCTTTGTTTTTGTAAAACCAATCTGTTTTTCTATCTCCACCATGGCCTCTTCTGTTTTTATTAAGCAATATATCTAAAAATGTTAATAATGGCACTATAACTCCTATTACGTTTACAATTAGGACTGACGTATTTTGAACTTCCATTCCAACTTCCATTACATTTAAAACTGTTTCATATACTGCTGCTCCAAAATATGCAGCATACATTCCAAAATATATTGTTGCTGCTACAAGATTTCTTTTTATAATAAACAACATACAAGGTATTGTTAGAAATAGCAATGCTATTTCTAATCCTGCATTTATAGGTTCACAGAAATATGGATGTGATATTGCAAAAAATAATGAAACTATAGCTCGGAATCCCCAAAACATTATAGCAAATATTGTTATTAAATAACTAAACATACTAAGCATCTCTATTATCCTCCTTATGTGTGCCCGCAGGGACGAATCTCGTGCCAGTAGGGACGGTTCTGATTGGCACGGGGAAAAACTGCGTTTTTTCTCCGTGCCAATCAGAACCGTCCCTACTGGCACTCTTTTATTCTTCGGTATCGGTAAAATTAAATTCATCTTTAAATTTATCTTTAAATATTGTAAATACTTCGTTTAGAACGTTTTCATCATCTACACTAACATATGACTCTTCTTCTTCATTTCCAGAATTTTCAACTCTTAATATTACTACCTCTCCATCGATTTCCTCTTCCTCTTCTGTTATTGGTAACAATACAACATATTCTTCTGATTCATATTCTATTAAATCTAAAAATTCAAATCTTACTTCTTCTCCATTTTCATCATTTAAAATTATTACATTGCTTACATCCTCTTCATCAAACTCATTCATTACTTCATCTTCATCCATTATTTTTTCTCCTTTTCTCTTATATGTATTTATAATATACTATAGATTGTTTTTTTTCAATAGTTTTTTATTATTTTTTATTCATATATGTTTCCAATATGTACAATGCAGATATTGTGTCTACTATTTCTTTTTTCTTGTGCTTGTTTATTTCTAAAAAGTTCATAGTTTTATGTGCAGAAACAGTAGTTAGCCTTTCATCTATTGAGTCTATTTTTATTTTATTGTATTTGCATTTTAGCTTAAGAATAAACTTTTCTGTTATTTCTGCTCTTATAGTTTTAGTTCCATCCATATTGTATGGCATTCCAACTACAATAGTATTAATTTCGTAGTTATTTATAATTTCATCTAATCGTTTCAATATTATTTTGTCGTTCCCATTGTGAGTCACTGTTTCCAGCCCTTGAGCTGTAATACCGAAGTGGATCGGTAATTGCAATACCTATTCTATTATCTCCATAATCAATTGCCAATATTCTCATTTCGGTTAGTCTTCCAATCCTATATAATATTTAACCATTTTTTCTAGAAGCTCATCTCTTTCGATTAACCTTATTAGATTCCTAGCATCATTATGGCTTGTTATATATGTTGGATCTCCCGATAATATATACCCAACTATTTGATTTATTGGATTATAACCTTTTTCTACTAGTGCCTGATATACTTCTTTTAGTATTTCTTTTGCCCTTACACTTTTATCTTTGTCAACTTTAAAACTCATCGTTTTATCAATAGCCATAATTCCCTCCTAAATATAATTTATCTGACTTTCTTTCTTATCTGCTGTATCTACATATTCTTCTAGTTTTTTAGTTAGTTGTTCTAATCCTGTGCCTTTATAATATGTTGATACAACAATATTTATCTTTGGTGATGCTATTTTTTGTTCTTTTGTTTCTTTTAGTTTTACTTTTTTTCCATTAATTATTCTTATTGAATCAACTTCTTCTGCTTCTTCAACAATTTCTAAATCTTCTATTTCTGTTTTTAAATCTTTTAGAAATTCCTCTAAACTTCCTTCTTCGACTCCTGAAAACACTATAACAAATTTAGGTCCCATATATCTTACAAAAATATATTGTGATGCCATTTTAGATTTAACTACATTGCTAATTTCTGTTATTATATCATTTCCCATTTGTCTGCTTATAGTTTCGTTTATTTCCTCTATATTAGTTATTCTAAACATACAAACAGCCGATGTCGGATATTGGTCAAATGTTCTTTTCGCTTCTCCATATAAATATTCTTCTGAATGTAGCTCAGTAAACAGGTCTATTCTATCTATATTTTCTATTGTATCTTGATATGCAATTGTTGTTAATACTGATATAATATTATCTTTTACAACTTCGATTATAGTTGTATCTGTTTTATCAAAAGCATGCATTTTTCCACTTTCCATAATCCAATATCCTATATATATATTGTCTATATATAAAGGAAAGAACATTGCCGATTTTGCTCTGCCCATTTCTGTTTTCTGATATGGCAGTTTTTCATTTTCGTTATCTATAGTTATATATTTAGGGGTTGCTGTTGCAACACTATCTTGAAATATTTCTTCAGTGTGTAAATTTGATAAAGCATTATGGTGCTTTGGGTCTACATTTGATGTTTTTACAACATATTCAGCACCATTAAACACTACTATTGTAGAATATTTAATGTCGTACTTTTCAATTACTATTTCGTTAATTTTCTTTAGCTTGTTATTTACTGTTTCCTCTTCGCCTGCAATTCTCATAAAATCTTGTAACACACTTAGATTGTTTATTTTCTGATTGATGTTATTAAATGCTTCAATCTTTTTGTGTATATGATAATTGTATACACCTAGTACTCCTACAGCAATTAACAAGAGTAATATTGGTATTAATGCCAAAATTTTCACCCCTATATATTTTTATTTTAGTATTTTTTCTTCATTTGATCTAAGGTATTATTCATATTATTTGAAAAATTACCTTTGTTATAATCTTGCTCTGGTTTTCCATATGTTTGTTTACTTGTTAATGGATACACCATATCTCCCAAAATTCTTAGTTTCGACATAAATCCTTTTGAATATCCATTTAAAGAAATTATGCAATTAACCATTGATTCTAAATATTTTGAATATATGTTGTTATCAAATGGTATACTACACGCTTTAACCATATCTTTGTTAAACAGCTCTGTCATAAACGACATTGCAGGGTCGTTGTAGAACGACATTCCTCCAATTATTACTTTGCTTGTTAAACTTTTAACTTTTATTTCTTTATTTATTACTACTCTAACTTTCTCTGGCTCTAGCACACCTTTTGTTTTTAGTTCTCTTAAAAATGCTGTTAGAGGTTGTATTGTTAAAATGTCCATTGATTGTACTAAATAAATTTCTTGACAATTCGCAAAGTATGATGCATCTGTTTCAAAATCACAGTCTATTAATACTAAAGAATGGTTTTGTACTAATGTTGACAATATTGGTTCTGCATTTGAATAGTCTTTTCCGTCATTTGGCAAACATGTATAAACTGTAAGATTTTTATCGACTTTTATTCCTTCTGCATATCCATTTTGCAATTTTTCTATAGAATTATATGCTATCTTTCTTAACTCTTCTTCATTTTGAGTATAAACATAATATGAGTTTCTATTTCTAGTCATGTCTAATATTGCTGTGTTTATTCCTAATGAAGAAAATAATGCTGCCAAGTTGTTTATTAAGAATGATGTTCCATTTTTTGTTGTTCCAATAAATGTAACTATTTTTTTGTCTTTTGTTATTAAACTTGTTAAGCTTGACATTGAATAATTAACATTTGATTTTATGCTTTCTATAGATGTATTGTCTTGGCTGTCGTAATCTTCAGTATATGTAGAATTTATAACTGGGTCTAACATTTCATCTTCTTCAAGCTCTACATTTTCTTCTGCCTCATCAACATATTCTGTTTCTTCTGTACTATCAACATATTCTATTTCTTCTGCCTCATCAGCATATTCTGTTTCTTCTACCTCATCAGCATATAATTGGTCATCTTCCATCTGTGTATTGTTATCTGTTTCAATTCCTGGTAACAATTCTTCTTCAGCATACAATCCATCGTCTTCCACCTGAACTTCGTCATCTTCTTCAATGCCTGGTAATAATTCTTCTTCCTCTTGTTCTTCATACTGTTCTATTTCTTCTACATCATTAACTTCTTGCAATTCTTTCGTTTCTTCTATTTCTCCCAATCCGTCTAACTCATCTAATTCATCCAATCCAGGAAGAGATACTTCTTCTGTGTATTCTTCGTTATCGTCATCTTCTTCATAAACTTCTTCTATTTCTTCATATTCTTCGTCATCTTCTTCATAATCGTCATCTTCGTATTCTTCTTCATCTTCTTCTAAATACAAGCTGTTATCTGACATCTGATTTCCGTCATCTTCTTCAATTCCTGGTAACATTGTGTCTTCTGTTTCTTCCTCTATTTCATCATCTTCATTTAATTCATCTAATCCTGGCAAAGATACTTCTTCGTCAACATACAATTCGTTATCTAACGTCTGACTTTCATCATCTTCTTCAATTCCTGGTAGCATTGTTTCTTCTGTCTCTTCCTCTATTTCGTCATCTTCGTTTAATTCATCTAATCCTGGCAAAGATATTTCTTCATCAACATACAATCCATCATCTGACATTTTACTTTCATCGTCTGTATTAATTTCAGGTAATAAATCTTCTAGCCCACCTGTTTCTTCCAATACTGAATCTGAATCTGCTTTTCTTGGTCTGCCTCTTTTTCCCTTTGGTTTTGGTGGTTCGTCTAATATTTTTCTTGGCCTACCTCTTCCTTTTTTTGATGGTTCTTCTGATTGCATTTGTTCTAGTATATCTTCTTCATTATCCATTCCTGGCAAAACTGCTTCTTCTAAGTTTGTTTCTTCTGGTTGAACTCCTAAAAGCAAACTTGCTAAATCATCATCGTCTTCTTCAAAGTTATTTGTTGTTTCTGGCAACATTATTTCTTCTTTTGGAGTTGTTTTTTGTACATTGTTTTTATTTACTCCCAAAATTCTTTTTGGCATATTTGGTTTAGTTTCCTGAACTTGCTTCACTGGTTTCTGGGCATTTGTATTAATATTTAAAGTTGATTGAACCACTCTTTGTGTAGCTAATGGTTTTTGTGGTATAACATTTGGTTTGGTTGCTTCTCTTTGAACATTAGCATCTGGCTTACTTGCTGGTTTTTGTGGTATAATATTTGGCTTAGTTGCTGGTTTCTGTGGCACAACATTTGGCCTCTGTACTTGTACTGGTCTTCTTGTTTCTTCACCTCTTTGTGTTGATGTTTTAACTGAAGATGGTATTACTATTGGGCCTGTCATTTTAGATTGATTTAATTTATTTTCTATAATGTCAATTTTTATTCCTGTTTTATCTGTGTCGTTTTGTATTTTCCTAGCACTTCTATTTGCATTCAACCTACTACCGTTTACAGACATAATTTCCTGATATTTTGGGCACTCCTCTTCTAAAACACCTTTTACTGTTATAGGCAAACAGTTAATTATAATTTTTAACTGTTCGTTTGTATATTGAGAAGCAATATTGTTAAAGCTATCTGCGTATCTGTCTGTGTTTTTTCCTAATCTTTTAAAATGACTTAATATATTTTGTATTTCTAATTCGCTTACTTCATTTTCATTTTCTGCTCTATAGTTCACATCATCTGTATCTATTTTATAATACAGTTTAGCTTCTTTTTTTGATCTTGGTTTGTTAATTAATCTACAAACCTGTTCCATACTTCTATCGTTTCCTAAAAGTGCATTATAAACACCTATACCGAAAAGTTTAACCAATATAGAACTTCCTTTTGTATGCCTGTCTGTGCATATTAAAATTATTGAAGTTTCTTTTCCATGAATATCTTGAGCTTCATCGCTAATACTATCAAGTTTTTCAAAGATAAGTTTATCTATTGATTCATAATTGTTATTTGAAAATGGTTCTAAATCTTCGCTTATAACAATTCTGTCATAGCTCTTATCTCTTTGTATTTCTTTTAATATTGCGTTGAAGTAATATACATTTTTGTATGATAATATTTCCTTATATTCTTTTTGATACTTTTTAATTATCGCATCAGAAATGCTTTCACTACTAACGGCAAATAATACTTTCATTTGTTTAACCCCTCCAACCCATTACTACTATTGCAAAAACTAATGGTAATACTTGACAAATTAATAATATTGTTACAAACGTTATTATTAATGACAAGCCTTTATCTCTAACATCTAATTTTCTAATACCTATTACATATTGAAAAATTGAACCTATTGCTATACCAACAAAGCAAAATGGTATACTATATATTCTTAAAGCATTTAAAATATATGCTACTAATCCATAAACTGCTGAACCATATTTTTCTTCATATTCGACAAGTTTAGCTTTTGTTCCCTCTTTAATTGATATTAATTCACTTGCTTGATCTGAGCTCAATATTTCTTCTCCTGTTGTTGCATACACTGAAAAAAGCCCAAATAACACTATTAATATTAATATCATAATTACTACTTTTTTTAGCATTTTTATTTTAAAACCTCCATTATCGAATTTGTTCTCTACTTATTATATAATACAATATTATGAATAAAATATCAACCTTAATTTCTAAAATTTTTATATATTTTTTTACAAATTGTTGTACAAGTACTGTATCCATTTATATACCTGGTTTGCCCAGTTTGAATCACTTGCATATCTTACGTTTACTCCTGACAGATTACTTCCATTATAAAGTGTGCCGAATGGCAATATTTCCATCATAAATTTGTGTACCAGGTGAATTTAAGTAATATTTCACCAACACTCTTGCCACCATATCTATACATTCAGAATACGCCGAAAATGCTACTGCCCCTTCATATGGGTTTGAATCTTTAGCACCATATCCAAATATATTCATTTTATTTAATGCAATATTGGATGTTCCCCATCCGCTTTCATGAATTCCTATTGCTGCTAAGGCTACACCATTAATTTTATATTGCTTTTCAGCATAATAGAAATACATTGCATTTTTTTCAAATATTCCAAATTTATCATAAGAATTACCAGATAAAATTTTATTAAATTCTGCCAAAGACAACCCACTCTCTACATTTAAATCCATACCAAAATCAGCACTGGTAATTGATGTTTTGCTGTAATTCCATTCATCTCCACCTGTTCCAATCTCTACAATCTTATTGTGAGCTACTGTTATTAAGGTTTCAGATATTATTTCTTCCGAAATGGCCTCTCCATTTTCAAATCTCTTTATAGAAACTATTTGTCTTTTCCCATCTTTACCAGGCTCTATTACTCGTATTATTCCATTTGGCATAATATTGTTGTTTACATACAAGGTAGTATACTCTTCGTCTATCTCTTCAACAATCATTGCCTCTTCTATTTCTATACTACTATTTTCATTTAAAATTCGCTCTAAATCAATTGGATTCTGATTTTTGAAGAGTGTCCTATTACCTTCTAACTTAATGTTATTGGTTCTGTTACCTGCAAAAATATAAATAACTACAACAATAGTAAAAATAACCAATATAATGCCAAAAAATGCCAATTTCTTCATGTATTCCTCCATGCAACAATTCTATTCCTAATATAACATTTTGTCAATTTTAATTGATTAAATATGAAAAATATATTATATTATTAAATAACAGGAGGGAATTATTTTGAAAATTTTTATTAAATTACTTATTACATTGATTTTGCTTATAGGAATGGTGACACTCTTCTTTTCTAAGGAAAGGGTACTCTCTTCTTTCTATGTAGCAACATTACGCCGTGAAGAATGTCCCCAACAAGGAGCTGAAGAATATTCCCACGAAAATTCGCCATTCATTATTAATAAAATCATTCTTTACAGTAGTGCTTATGGCACCAATAAAGGAAGTGGCCAAAACCAATCTAGCTGGTTATTAGATATATACCAATATACCGATATAGCCATATTTATAGATAGAAATTTTAGTGATTTAAATGAAAAAAACACAATAAAAAAATTGTATATTGAGAATATTAATTTTTATAATTCTTCAGAAACCGGAACCCCTTCACTATATTATTTAGATGCAAAACATTTTGGTAATGCAGATTATTTGGAAGATTATAAAATACTTGACAAATTGGAATTTACTGTTTTAAACGATAGCAATGAAAACAACTCTATTCAAACAAATACTCCTGTATTATTTTCTGATTTATCAAACCCAATTACTTTAAAATATATAAATAATAATATATATAACAGAGGAAATTATTTTGAAGCGCCAATAAACACACCCATAATCTTAGATGGTACGTTAATAGATATTGCCAAAATTTCTGTTTCTTCATTAGAAACATCTTTTAATTTTGACATTGTTTTAGAAAATAACAATAACGATACTTTCAGATATAAATTGAATATAAATATTCCACTTACTAATGTTTATATGGGGTATGATAAGGAAATACTAGAGAATTTGAATTATGTTTTCCTAAAAGAATAAAAGAAGATGTCCTAAAGTGAACACCTGGGGACGGAGAAAAGTGAACATGGGGGACGTGGCT
>Ga0082212_10013858_pt1 | contig 10063 bp, 7 predicted proteins | sample TergutNt197P3_FD_71548 | JGI IMG/M metagenome (GOLD analysis project Ga0082212, IMG submission 71548) | Neocapritermes taracua P3 segment gut microbial communities from Petit-Saut dam, French Guiana - Nt197 P3 | ecosystem: Host-associated > Arthropoda: Insects > Digestive system > Gut ... | reverse complement strand
GCCGGAGTATCTCCTTTACGGTAGCCAGCGGCACTCCACTCATTACCATATGTGATGCCGCCGTATGCCGTAATGTATGGAAATTCACGTCGGTCAGTTTCGAATTTTTCACAGCTTCTTCGTACTGCCGCTTGAGATCCCAAAAAGGCTGTCCCTTCACTTTTCCGGGAAATACGTAAGCGGAATCCAATCGTCGCGGAATAGACCGAAGAATTTCGATAACTCGTTCGTCCAGTGGAATTGTGGAATACTCACCAGAAAAGCAGTTCCCGCCCTAAGCGGTGTTCGCCATAAAGACCTGCGTTTCGTGCGATGTCAACACACTGAAGCGTCATCGTCTAGCAACCTCTCGCTGTTTCATCCACTTCGCAAGTTCGGACGGACGGACGCGGAAAACGCGACGGTAGGAGCTTTGCGACACGATAACACTGGGAATCTCGCCGCTGGCAATCATCTGGTGAATCTTGCTTCGGCGGAGATTAAGTATTTCCGCAACTTCTTTCGGCCCAAGTAATTTTTCAATAATTTCCATGTGTTTATCCTTCATATTGTTCTGCTTCTTCCTTATTCACTACTGTTTACTGTTTTTCAATACTATTCTGAAATTTCCGTAATTTTACTCTTGACAAGGTTTGCAAAACTGCGTTGCAGCCGCAGAATAAGGACTTTCAGAGTATGAACGATTGCTAACCGTGTTATTATTTGCAAATGCGTATGTTGAAATATCTCATGAACAAATTAGGGGCTGATCCAGGCTTTTCTGAAAACCGTGCCGTGGCAGGGAGTCAACAATATGCACATGCCGGAAATGATCGATAATGTGAGCAAAACTGTCAAAGATGATTTAGAGGCGACAATAGCAGCCAAAGGCGACAGGCTGTCCGTGGCGGCGGCCTGTTTCTCTATATACGCGTACCAGGCTCTAAGGAAACAGCTTGACGGCATTGCCGAATTGCGCTTCATTTTCACTTCGCCGACTTTCCTTCAGGAAGAAACGCCAAAGGAAAAACGGGAATTTTATATACCCCGCCTCGGCCGTGAACGCTCCTTATACGGAACAGAGTTTGAAGTAAGGCTCCGCAACGAACTGACGCAGAAAGCAATCGCCCGCGAATGCGCCGACTGTATCAGGAAAAAAGTCCAATTCCGTTCCAACCTCACAGGCGGCAACATCGTCGGGTTCATGAATGTCGTCCGCGCGGAAACAGCCACGACTTATGTGCCGCTCCACGGTTTCACCACCGCCGACATCGGCTGCGAGCGCGGCAACAACATTATCAACCCGGTCAATAAAATGTTCGCGCCGCTGTCGGGCGAGTATGTTCGCCTTTTCGATCAGGTTTGGAATGACAAAAAGCTGCTTGAGGACGTAACCGGCATCGTTCTTGACGGCATCGCGACGGCTTACAATGAAAACGCGCCGGAATTTATCTATTTCATGGCGATATATGGCATTTTTAACGAATTTCTGGAAGACATATCCGAGGATGTGCTTCCGAATGAGGCGACCGGCTTCAAAGAAAGTAAAATCTGGAAAATGCTCTACACTTTCCAGAAAGACGCGGCTCTCGCGATTATAAACAAACTCGAATCGTACAACGGGTGTATCCTCGCGGACAGCGTGGGGCTTGGCAAAACATTTACCGCCCTTGCCGTCATTAAGTATTACGAAAACCGAAACCGCTCCGTGCTTGTGTTATGCCCAAAGAAACTATCGGACAACTGGAATACATATAAGGAAAATTACGTAAACAATCCCATCGCCGCCGACCGTCTGCGGTATGACGCGCTATACCACACCGACCTTTCGAGAGAACGCGGAAAGTCAAACGGGCTTGATCTGGACAGGCTTAACTGGGGCAATTACGACCTTGTCGTTATCGACGAATCGCACAATTTTCGCAACGGCGGCGAGGTCTATGGCGAAGACCGCCGCGAAAACCGCTACCTGCGGCTGATGAACCGCGTTATCCGTACAGGCGTGAAAACGAAAGTTCTGATGCTTTCCGCAACCCCGGTCAACAACCGTTTTACTGATTTGCGCCACCAGCTTGAACTCGCTTACGAAGGCAATCCAAACCTGATTAACGACAAACTTGGAACGGAGCGTACGATTGACGAGATTTTCCGCAGCGCGCAAAAGGCGTTCAACCAGTGGAGTCGTCGAGCCGACGGCGAGCGAACCACAAACGCCTTATTGCAGTCGCTTGATTTTGATTTTTTCGAGGTGCTTGACAGGGTAACCATTGCCCGCTCCCGCAAGCATATAGAAAAATACTACAATATGGACGAAATCGGATCGTTCCCTGAACGGCTGAAACCTGTCTCCATGCGCCCGCGCCTGACCGATTTAGAGAGCGCGATAAACTACGGCGAGATATACGAACAACTGATGAAGCTTAATCTATCGGTCTATATCCCCACGAATTTCATATTCCCAAGCAAGCTCCATAAATACGTGGACACGTCGCGGAATATCAATCGCGCCGGGCGCGAGATGGGCATACGCCGCCTGATGAGCATAAATCTCCTGAAGCGGCTCGAAAGTTCCGTTGAATCCTTCAGGCTTACCGTCGGGCGCGTCAAAAAATTGATTGAAGACACGATTGCCGATATCGACGCTTACGCCGCCGGCGGCGGATCGGTTATTGACGGCCGGGAACTAACGGGCGACTATGCGGATTTCGACGATGACGACCGCAACACGGAATACTTCGCCGCCGAACAAAGCATCAGAATAGACCTTGCCGATATGGACTATAAAACCTGGCGCGACAGGCTTGCGGAAGACACCGAAACGCTTGAACTGCTGAAAATGATGATTGACGACATCACGCCGGAACACGACACAAAACTCCAGACGCTCTTCGGCCTGATAGATGACAAGCTGACGAATCCCATAAACGAGGGGAACCGCAAAATCCTTATTTTCTCGGCGTTCTCGGATACGGTTGAGTATTTGTACGCCAACGTAAGCGCATTCGTGAAGTCAAGGTTCGGGCTTGATACCGCGATGGTTACGGGAAGCGTTGACGGCAAGACCACGATAAAAGGGCAAAAGGCGTCGATAAACGAAGCTTTGACGCTGTTTTCTCCTTTATCGAAGGACAAACATTTACTGATGCCGAACAATACCGCCGACATTTCCGTGCTTATCGCCACCGACTGCATATCCGAAGGTCAGAACCTGCAGGACTGCGACTACTGCGTAAACTACGACATTCATTGGAATCCTGTGCGGATTATCCAGCGTTTCGGGCGTATAGACCGAATCGGCAGCCGAAACGCCGTCATACAGCTTGTAAATTTCTGGCCTGACCTTGACCTTGACGAATATCTTTCCCTCAAGGGACGGGTGGAAACAAAGATGCGGATTTCCGTAATGACCGCAAGCGGCGACGACGACCTTATCAACGCCGAAGAAAAGGGCGATCTGCAATACCGCAAAGCGCAGTTGAAGCGTCTTCAGGAAGAAGTCGTGAACATTGAAGACATGCAGTCGGGCATCTCCATTATGGATTTGGGACTGAACGAGTTTCGCCTCGACCTGCTTGAATATGTGAAGCAAAACGGCGATATGGACAAAGTCCCATTCGGGCTTCACGCCGTAGTTCCCGCATCGGAAGACTGCCCGCCGGGGATTGTGTTTGTTCTAAAGAATCGCAGCAACAGCGTGAATATTGATATGCAGAACCGCCTCCACCCGTTTTATATGGTTTATATCGGAACGGACGGCGAGGTGGTCTGCGACCACCTGTCGCCCAGGGAACTGCTCGATAAAACCCGTTCTCTGTGCAAAGGCAAAGCCGCGCCGGTTATGGATGTCTGCCGCGAATTCAACACGGAAACGAAAGACGGGCGGGATATGCGGAAAATATCCGCCCTGTTGTCGGACGCTATCAACTCCATAATGGAAGTGAAAGCGGAAAGCGATATTGACAGCCTGTTCAGTTCGGGCGGCACGTCGGCTTTGAACACCAGAATCAGCGGATTGGACGACTTTGAATTAATCTGCTTTTTAGTAATTCGCAATTCGTAATGCGCAATGCGTAATTATTTATTTACGAATTACATATATGGAGGATAATGTGCAAATATTTATGAATTCTAAATTACAAAATAATTGCGAATTACGCATTGCGAATTACGAATTATGCTAGGGTTGCCCCGCTCGACCGAGGTGAACCGCCGCGTGGCGAAAGAAAAACTATACGCCAACGCGACCCTCACGCCAAAAACGCGCGATATTATAAAAGAACAAATTGAAGCGGTCGTATGGCGAAACAAGCTTGCCGCCGGCACGATAGGAATAAGCGCGGGTGAAGCAGTCAGGGAGATTCAGGTATTTGAGGTGCAACTGCGGCAGCGCGAACTCGATAAGCGCGTTCTGCCCGCCATCGCCAAAGCGATACCGTATAAAATCCTGTTTGTCCTCATATTCAATGATGAGGCGCAGGTGTGGATGGAAGTATCCGGCGTGTTCTATAACACGGACAGGCTTCCTCTTGACGGATTCACGCTGAAGCTCGAAGGTTTGAATCTGGATGCTGTATACGAAAATCTGGCGCGGCAAATTGCGGGCGGGCGGCTGGGAACCGGCGGCGATATTGACGAAGCCGTAGAACGCGACAAACAGCGGCAAAAACTCGAACGCGAGATTGCCGCTCTGGAAAAGAAAATACTTCATGAAAAGCAGTTCAACAGGCAGGTTGAGCAAAATGTCGAGTTGAAACGGCTTCGGGCTGATTTGGAGGAATTACAGTGAGTGCTGATCAAACCCAACGTGAAATAAACCAACTTGATAATAAAATTGCCGCTTTGGAGAAAAAACGTGCAAACATTGAGCAAAAAGAGGCTGATAGAAGTCGAAAAATAAATGATATCCAACGGAGTATTACAAAAAATACATCTGCTTCAACATTATCCTCAAAAAGCAGACAAGTTCAAGGTTATCAAAATGAAATCGTAAGATTTTCAAAAGATAAAGCAGGCGTCACAAAAAAGATTGCTGATAAAAGAAAAAGCCGAGCGGATAAGGCTGTAAAACTCCAAAAAGAAGAAATCGCCGAACGTCAAAAAAATAACAAGGCACAACAAACAATCCAACGCGGATATGAACGAAGAATCGATGAATTGAATGCTCATATTCGTAATCAAGTATTCACTACGCCGCCATTCCCATCTTCATCACTGCCGTTTTATTCGGAAAACGATTCGGCGGAGTATGATGTTTTTATATCCCACGCATGGGAGGATAAGAAAGATTTTGTTGAGGAGTTTGTAAATGAATTAACCGAATTAGGCGTAAAACCTTGGTACGATAAACAGCGGATTAAATGGGGAGATTCAATGCGTGCAAAAATCGACGCCGGTTTAGCAAAATCGAAATTTGGGATAGTCATTATTTCGCCTAATTACATTGCCGATGGTAAGTATTGGACAAAGGCTGAACTTGATGGATTATTTCAACTCGAAAGCATAAACGGAAAAACGATACTCCCGATATGGCACAATATCACAAAAAAAGAAGTAATCGCATTCAGCTCGATTATCGCAGGGAGAATAGCTATGACAACGGCTTCGATGACCCCGAAGGAAATCGCCGTTGAGCTTGTAAAGCTACTTGAGCCTGCAAATTTACATGGGCTGCATGAAAAACAATTCAACAAGCAGGTTGAACAGAACGGCGAATTGCACAACGTACGCGTAGGGGCGAATAATCATTCGCCCAAATTACCAAATCACATTAATAACGTAAGGGCGAATAATTATTCGCCCCTACAGGAATTATTGGGATGATTGTGTACAATCCGGATATCCATCATCGAAGAAGTATAAGACTGCGAGGATACGACTATTCCAGCGATGGTGCGTATTTTGTAACAATTTGTACACAAAACAAATTGTGCCTTTTGGGCAATGTGATAAACGGAGAAATGGCAATAAATGAAACCGGAAAAATAACGGAACAATGCTGGCTGCAAATCCCAATTCATTTTCCGATTGCAAAATTAAACGCATTCATAATAATGCCAAACCATTTACACGGAATAATTGAATTATGCGATGATCAAAATATTGTTGGGGCGAATAATTATTCGCCCATACGCGCACGTGGGACATCGCTCACAATCGGTTCAATTGTGCGCGGATTCAAAATCGGTGTAACAAAATTAATAGGTCGTTCCATTTGGCAACGCAGTTATTATGAACATATTATTCGCGATGATGAAGATTATTACCACATTGAAGAATATATACGAAATAACCCCATTAATTGGCAGAACGATAAATTGTATAACGCACACGTAGGGGCGAATAATTATTCGCCCAATAATTATTCATCCAAATATCCCGGTGATAATTTAAAAACGGAGAACCCCAAAAATGTCAAACACAGATGCGAATAACGTAGGGGCGAATAATCATTCGCCCAAATTACCAAATCATATTAACAACGTAGGGGCAAATAATGTAAGGGCGAATAATTATTCGCCCCTACAATTTGAAACGCGGGATGGGAATGCGGTGAATGTTGAAAAAATTGCGGAATTATTTCCCGGGGTGGTTGTTGAGGGGAAGGTTAATTTTGAATTGCTGCGTTCCATGCTTGGCGATGAGGTGTTCGGCGATGAGGCATACGAATTTACATGGGTGGGCAAACGCGCCGCCATTGCCGAAGCCGGGCGTTCTATCCGTAAGACGCTCCGTCCCTGCGTGGAAGAAAGTAAAAATTGGGATACGACCGAAAATCTTTACATTGAAGGCGACAACCTCGACGTACTGAAACTCTTGCAGGAAAGTTATCTCGGCAAGGTGAAGATGATTTATATCGACCCGCCGTATAACACAGGCAACGATTTCATTTATCGCGATGATTTTTCACAAAGTCGCGAGGAATACGATGAGGAAGCGGGTGTGTATGATGAGGACGGCGACCGCCTGTTCCGCAATACTGAAACCAACGGACGTTTTCATTCTGATTGGTGCAGCATGATTTATCCACGCCTTGTATTGGCACGGAATTTGTTATTGTCAGATGGAGTTATATTTGTGAGTATTGACGATAATGAAGTCCAAAATACCCGCAAAATTCTTGATGAGGTCTTTGGTGAAGCCAACTTTGTAACTCAGTTTGTTTGGTCGGCGGGGCGAAAAAACGATTCAAAACTTGCCTCAGTATCCCATGAATATATTCTTTGTTATGCAAAATCCAGAGCTTATTTGCAAGAAAATCAAATCACATGGAGAGAACGAAAACAAGGACTAGATGAAATTTACGCAACCTATGACAAATTAAAAAAGAAACATGGCGAAAAATATTCAATCATTCAACAAGAACTGAAGGAATGGTTTAAAGCACTACCGAAAACTCACCCGGCTTGTAACCATGCACATTATTCTTGCGTGGATAAACGTGGAATTTATTTTCCTGATAATATTTCTTGGCCGGGTGGCGGGGGGCCTAAATACGAAATTCTTCATCCCATCACAAAAAAACCTGTTAAAGTCCCTTCACGCGGTTGGATGTTTGGTTCGCCTGAACGGATGAGAGAGGTTATGGATGACGACAGGATTCATTTTGGGTCAGACGAAAATAGCGTTCCGTGTATAAAATCATATCTTGCTGATAGAGAATTAACTGCGCCTTATAGTGTTTTTTATAAGGATGGGCGCGCATCAACAAAAAGATTACGTTCGTTAATGGGTGCTGATGTTTTTGAAAACCCAAAAGATGAGGAGGTTATTCAAAGCATAATTGAGTTCGTTAATACACAACAAGGCATTATTCTCGATTTTTTTAGCGGTTCTGGTACAACTGCTCACGCTATGTTTTTGCAGAATGCTATTGATAACGAAAATCGTAAATTTATCATGGTTCAATTACCCGAAGACTGTGATGAAAAAACTAATGCAGGAAAAACCGCTATTAGTATTGGATGGGAAACGATTGCTGAAATAGGCAAGGAACGTATACGACGCGCCGGAGAGAAAATCAATTCGCAATTCGTAATGCGTAATGCGCAATCAAAACAATTGCCGCTTGACGACAAGAATTGCGCATTACGAATTACGAATTGCGAATTAGACAAATTAGACACCGGATTCCGTGTATTGAAACTCGACGATACAAACATGACCGACGTGTATTACGCGGCGGGCGAATACACGAAGGAAATGTTGCCAATGATGGAAAGCAACATCAAGCCCGACCGCACGGATATGGATTTGCTCTACGCCTGTCTGCTCGACTGGGGTTTGCCGCTTTCCATGCCGCATACCCAAGAGAAGATAGACGGCTTCACCGTCCACACGTACAACGGCGGCGACCTGATAGCCTGTTTTGAGGAACGTATCGGCGAAAAGGCAATCCGCAAAATCGCGGCAAGAAAGCCTCTCCGCGCCGTGTTCCGCGACAGCGGATTCACGAGTTCTCCCGAAAAAATAAACGTGTTTGAAATCTTCAAACTGCTCGCGCCAAACACAACCGTGAAGGTGATATAAAGAAACGACATGAAGGTAATGGCAATATTAATGAGCGAGAGAGCATAATGAGCAAAAATGTAATTATTTCGACAGGGGCGAATAATTATTCGCCCCTACACATGTCGCCGAATGGCGATGATACAGACTTTTACAAACAGGTTGCGGACTTGCTGGCTGCGGCGCGCCGCCACGTAAAACGGCAGTTGGACAGCACAATCGTCACGGTCTATTACGAAGTCGGGCGTATGATTGTCGAGCGTGAACAGCGGGGAAAAAAGCGGGCGCAGTACGGCGCAAAGCTGATAAAAGGACTGTCCGAATATCTGACCGCGCAGTATGGTAAGGGGTTTTCAGTTCCAAACCTTAAAAACATAAGGCAATTTTACCAAGTATATGCGCCGTCAATTCAACAGACACTGCCCGTTGAATTTGAAAAAAGCCAGACGCTGTCTAGCCTTTTAGATACTGCTGCAATCGCAGAAAAAAGCTATTCACTGATTAGCGTTTTTGACGAAAATCAAAAAAGCCAGACAGTGTCTGGCCAATTCAATTTGACATGGACGCACTACCAGATTCTTATGCGAATCGAAAACGAATCAGCCCGACGATTTTACGAAATCGAGGCAGCGAGCCAGCAATGGTCAGTCAGGCAGTTGCAGCGTCAGGTCGGCAGCTCGCTCTACGAACGTCTGGCACTCTCACGCGACAAAGAAAAGGTTATGGCGTTGGCGCGCGAGGGACAAACTGTGAAAAATCCCCGCGACATATTCAAAACGCCATATGTATTGGAATTTACAGGGCTTGAGGAGCGGTCGGAGTACAGCGAGACCGAACTGGAACAGGCTCTTATAAACAACATGCAAAAATTCCTGCTCGAACTGGGTAAAGGATTTTTGTTTGAAGCGCGGCAAAAGCGGTTTTCGTTTGACGAAAAATCGTTCTATGTCGATCTCGTATTCTATAACCGGCTGCTTCAATGCTACGTCCTGATTGACCTCAAGGTTGCCGAACTGAAGCATCAGGACTTGGGACAGATGCAAATGTACGTTCATTACTTTGACCGTTATGTCAGGCAGGAATTTGAAAAACCCACTGTAGGCATTTTGATGTGCAGCCGCAAGAGCGACAACATTGTCGAATTGACCCTGCCGGAAGATTCAAACATCTTCGCAACGGCGTACAGCCTGTATCTGCCGGACAAAACGTTGCTGCAAAGCAAACTGGCGGAATGGATAGAAGAATTCGAGGAAGCTAAAGAGCTGCGAGAGTTGGCAAACGGAGGCGGCGGCGAATGAAACTGCAATTCCGTCATCAGCCTTTTCAGGCGATTGCCGCAAATGCGGTCTGCGACGTGTTCGCGGGGCAGCCGTTCCGCGCGCCGAGCTATATGATGGATTCCGGTCTGGGTAAAAAGCTGCTGACTCACGCGGCGGATTTCACGGGCTTTGGCAACGCGCCTGTCGCTATTGCCGACAACAAGGTGCTGGAACATATCCAGACGATTCAATGCAACAGCGGTATAAAGCCGTCCGACGCGCTCGCCGGGCGGTTCAATCTCACCATCGAAATGGAAACC
>Ga0082212_10013857_pt1 | contig 10064 bp, 10 predicted proteins | sample TergutNt197P3_FD_71548 | JGI IMG/M metagenome (GOLD analysis project Ga0082212, IMG submission 71548) | Neocapritermes taracua P3 segment gut microbial communities from Petit-Saut dam, French Guiana - Nt197 P3 | ecosystem: Host-associated > Arthropoda: Insects > Digestive system > Gut ... | reverse complement strand
GATTATTAATACCTTGTTTGAAAGCTTTTTCATATTCCATTACAGCTTCGTTCATTATAAATTTCTTTACTGCAAAGGATCCAAATTCTCTAAGTGCATCTAAATCGCCATTATCAATCCTATTTTTATATTCTTTTATTTGTTTTTTTTCTATTTCAACTGCTGCGTTACGTTTCTCTATTTCCTTTATTTCTGCTTTGCGTTCCTCCATTTCAGCTGCCATATTACCTCGTACAACTAAAATAATGATACACACTATCGGTGTAATAAACAACGAAACAATGGTCCACTGAATGGCATATTTTTCCGACACTGGCCATCCTTTTGCCACAGAATATACTCCCCACATTAGAAGAATATACACAATTACAATTACAATTATCATTTTTTAATCCCTAATTCGTGTCGGGCGCAACTTCTAAATTTTTCCCGCTCTAACGGCTTCGCGAGTGTCTTGCCATACTGTCTGTCGTCGCAGTCGTTCGAGTCCGCACGTCGTTTTCGACAACGCACGTGTCCGCCCGCTTTCCTACAACGCCCCGGCGGCTTGGCGCAGCGGCGGCTTCCACTGCACGTTCTGCGGGCTACTGCCGTTCGTGTTCGCACGTCACTTTCAGCGGAGCTACTGCCGCCGTTGCGCCAAACCGCACGTTGGCTGAAGGCATTTCTGTCCGCTTGCTCATCTTCAAAGCCATAAAATGCGGTTACTTCTTGATATAGGTAAACTCATTTACCCATACACTTACCCAAGAACTCATTCCGGTAACACTTCTGCATGTGCGTTTAGCGGGAAACCCCGCGCCGTCAAATTCGTATATATATTCCGCAGAATGGCGAATCCATCTTTCTTCAGTTCTATTATTCTTGACACCAAAATAATTCAACTCTAAAAACAAGTACCATTTCGGTGTTTTGCAGTGATACAGCGTACCATTTTGGTTGTCATATTGGTAAGTCTCACTATCTACATCCGTATAGCCTGACTTCGATGTTGCTGTCATTGTATATCTCGTCAGATTTCCGTCCTGATACCCATAAGTTTCAACGTATGTATTGCCATATTCGTCTTCTCTTGTCCGTTTAACAGGTATCCCGTCGCTGTCCAACTCTATGGCATAGGTGTTAACAAAATCATAAGTGCTATTAACACCATTGCGGGTGTATTTTTCAGTGATTATGTAGCCGTCTTTTGTATATTCATGCGTTTCTATATCACCACTGCTATGGCTCCACAAAACCAGAATCAAATCATCCCCTGCGTATGTATATGTATTTGTATAATATAAATCTTCAGAAGAGAAATAACAGGACATTTTGGTTATACGATTATGTTCATCGTATTCAAACTTATATTTATCGTAGCATCCGCTATTGTAATCAAGATTATCGTAATTTCTGAAACACTCGATTATGGTTTTCAACAACTTTATCTGGTTGGGGTCTTCTTTTTCAGGTTTTTCATTGCACGACGTAAATGCAGCCGTTACTGCAAGGGCTGTGATAACTAAATAATTCGATACTACTTTTTTCATTGTATTACTATTTTTAATTTAACGATAAATTTTCCCTTCTATTGTGCTTAACGTTCAAAATTTCACGTCGTTGTCCACCGCGCTCTCACCGCTTGCAGCCAACGTGGTGGCGACTTGGCGAAGCGGCGGCTTTCACTAAACGTTCTGCGGGCTACTTCCGTTCAATTACGCACGGCACTTTCAGCGGGGTTACTGCCGCCGTTGCGCCAAACCGCTCGTTGCACGCTGGCATTTTTGTCCGCTTCATTATTGTTCATTTTCCGCAGTTCGTTTAAGGTTCCAATTAACCAATGGCAATTTTCTTTTCTGATTTTCATTCCAAATTCCGATTTGAATACCACTTAAATTATCCGATTTATTGAATAACCCAATTTGTAATCCTTTCGTTTTTTCGGATGAATTTATCAGAAATCCAATTTGAGCCCCATTTACTTCAGAACTACCGTTAATAAATCCTAATTGTAAGCCATTCATGGTATGTGAAAAACTAAAACCTGACAACATTATACCATTCTGTATGTGTGTCCAATTCATAAACATAGCAAACGAAACTCCATTTACTTGATAAGTGATTTGTCCAAAACCTGCACTTATTCCATTTGTTAAGCAATCACAAACTATTCCCAAAGTAGACAAAGTCATTCCATTAATTTTTTCTGAACGTTGATTACCAAATTCTGGATAATCAGGCATCATGGGAGCAAAAATTCCAAGACCGATTAATTCCAACTTTATTCCGTTTGTGTTCGTGTTTCTCTCACTTATAAAAGTAGAGAAAAGACCAACGGATATTCCATGAATATTTACATTTTTTTCATGAAATGTCCAAATAGGAAAACGGTTAATGTTTTGTGCATAAGAACAAATTGTCAGAACAAGAAATATGATGCTCGCGTAAGTCCTTTTTTTTGAAATATTTTTGCTCATAAAATTTTGTGTTTCGTATTTGTCATCTTTGATTTCTATTTTCTCACTGCATTTTCCACCGCACTCTCGCCGCGCTTGCGTGCAACTCTTAAATAGACGTAAAAATACAACTTATTTCCTATATCTGTAATCTTTTTTGAAAAACTTTATCATCAAAAAGTTAAAAACTATCTCAATACAAAATACGCAATTATTTTTTGTATCTTTACCAATAATTTCAATTCAAAATACGCATGTTATTCAATAAACAAAATTATCGGTTCGCAATTGGCAAACACCATGACAAAAATGTTATTTTTGTTAATTTTCCTTATAATCAGGTTTTGAAAACGGAGTTGAGACAAAAGTTTCCTTCAGCAAAATGGAGTACATCAAAAAAAACATGGTATTTACTTGATACAAAAGCTATTAGAAATGAAATTGGTATTAAACCTAAAACAGAAGCAGGAAAAATTGTTATTAATCAAATACACCCTGTTAATCTTGCCGCACTGAAACGGATGCACGAACAACTTCTGCTCAAGGCATATAGCCCAAGTACCATCAGAACGTATTGTGGAGAATTTGCACAATTGCTCTATCTGATTAAAGATGTATCCGTTGATACACTGACGCCAGAACGCCTGCGTTCTTATTTTTTGTACTGCATTACCAAACTCAAACTTTCCGAAAACCTGATACATAGCCGGATAAATGCTATAAAATTTTACTATGAACAAGTGCTGCATCGCGACAAAATGCTTTTTGAAAACATTCCTCGACCTCAAAAGAAATCTATTTTGCCCAAAGTCATCAGTAAAAACGATATTGCAAAAATTTTCAACTGCGTTGATAATCTTAAACATCAAGTAATGCTTAAATTATGCTATGGAATGGGTTTACGTGTAAGCGAAGTTGTTAACCTTAAAATTTCTGATGTTGATAGCGGGCGAATGCTCGTACATATCGAAGCCGCCAAAGGTAAAAAAGACCGTTATGTAACCTTGCCGACATCCATACTTGACGACTTGCGGAATTATTATCGCACCTATCGTCCCAAAACGTACTTGTTTGAAGGACAATATGGCGGACAGTATTCTATTCGCAGCGTACAGGCTGTTTTCAAAAATGCGATGCAAAAAGCAAAAATCAATAAAAAGGTAGGGATTCATGGATTGCGCCATAGTTATGCCACTCATTTGCTTGAATGCGGAACAGATATGTATTTTATTCAAAAACTACTGGGACATAAGGATATAAAAACTACTGAAATCTATGCCAAAGTGAGTAATCGCCAATTTGGAAAAATCAAAAGTCCATTAGACGATTTTTAACCCTTATTTTATCAATTTCACATCGCTTTCGGGGAGAGTAATTCTTACGCCGTTTATCGTTACTTCAACATCGTCTCTGTAACCGATAACAAGCGTTAAGTTTCCTTCTTCGTCATATTTTCTCCAAGTTCTTTGTTTTAAGCCCATTCGAAAAAACTGCTCCTCTTTTACCCTTCCGTTTTCATAGTAATACCTGTGTTCGCCGTCGGGATTATCCTGTATAAAATTTCCTCTAAACAAAAGTTTTCCGTTAGGATAATAAGCTCTCCAAACGCCGTCTTTCAAGCCGATAATATACTTTCCTTCTTCGATATAGTCACCCGAGCGATATTTCCAATCTCCGTTTTTTTCTCCGTCCGTATATAATCCTTCCGTTAGCAAGTCGCCTGTTTCCGAATACTCTACCCGCATTCCGTCCCGCTGACCGCGAAAATACTCTTCCTCTCTCAAAAGTTGTCCGCTTTCGTAGTACCATTTCCACACTCCGTCGGGTCTTTCCGCATTGTACGAACCTGTTTGCTCAACGCTTCCGTTTTTGGTAAAGTACCTCCAAACGCCGCTTTTTCTGTTATCCGTATATTGACCTTCTGCCTGAGTTTTTCCATCGGGATAAAGATCCTTCCATTTTCCGTTTCGGTTGCCGGCTTCGTCAACTATGCCCTCGGACAAAAGCAGTCCGTTGTCGTCGTAAATGAACGAATTTACAACCTTTCCGTCTTCAAACTCCCTGTGAACGCCGACAGGTACTCTATCTTTGAAAGGTCCGCTGTAAACAAGCCTGCCGTTCGGATCGTATCTATTTTTAATTTCAACATTCGGAGTATTTTCAACATTCGACCTTACAATTGAGCCGTTTTCATAAAGCATTGTCAATGACAGCCTTCCCCGTTCATCATATTCCTTGTAATAACCATGCAAAAGATCGTCTTTATATGTTTTTTCTGATTTTATGTTTCCATTAGGATAAAATTCTTTCCATTCGCCCTGTTTTAATCCTCTGCCGTCGGTTCTGTTTACCTGCTCTCTATTTAACAGTATATCATTACGATACTCAAGCAATGTTAAAATATTCCCCTCTTGGTCGTACTCTTTCGAAAGTCCGTTTCTTCTTCCTTCGCTGTACAATATTGTTTGCTGCACTTTTCCATCGGGAAAATATAGATAAGAGGTTCCTTCTTTTCTGTCGCCGACAAACAGTTCGCTTGAATAAATATAAACGCCCCTCATGGGATCTTTTTTATATTTATAGTAATACCCGTTCTTTTTACCGACCAAGTAGTTGATTTTCTCAATGGTATCGCCCACCTGATCGTAAAAAACCCACACGCTGTCGAGAAGAAAATTGGTTCGTTTTCCTTCCGATTTTATTACTCCGGTAACATAGTAACTTTTCCAAAAACCATCTATTCTTCCGTCCCTAATTATTCCCTCGCTCGACACAACTCCGTTAGGATAATAAATTTTATGAAAACCATCGGCAACATTAAAAATCTCCTGAGCTGCCGCAAAGCGAAATAGAAAGGCAAAAAATATGACAGATGTGATTTTTTTCATTTGATTAATTTGTAAACAAATTTTCTCCGGCTGCTATTTGGGAAGGGCGTTTTGCATACTCTTCTATAATATTACCATTTTCATCTATCAATATATACCACGGGATAGCCCAAGCCGGATAATACGGGTATATGTCATGTAAATTTTTTGAGAGTTCTCTATTGGCGCGAATATGTATTCCGGTCAAATTATAGTATTTGATAGCATTTTTCCAATGCTGGTCGAAATTTTCCATATCCGTAGAAATATAAAGTAGTTCAATATCATTTTCGGCAAGTATTTTTTTCAACGCTTCTTTGTGTGTAAACTCATCTCTACAGGGACCGCACCATTGCGCCCAAACGTCTATGTAAACTTTTTTGCCCCGAAATGGTTTGACAGCATCTGCCAATGTATTAATAGTTTCGTAATTGTCCATAAACAACACGGCAGGATCAAATGCCAGTTCGCTAATTCGATGATATTCGACCAATTCGTCAATGTGAGGTTTCAGGTATTTTGAATATTCGCTTGTTGGGTAATCTTTTTCAAATTGTTCGAACAATGATATCAATTCTTTTTCGCGACTGCTAAATTCTAAATACTCACAGGCAATGAATCTTGCCTGAAAATATTCAAGTGCTTTTCCGCCCAAATATTTTTTTGCTTCGTTGATAAAATGAGTATTAATCATTCCTGCTTTTCTTAAATCTTGCGACTCAAAATTCCCTTGTATAAATGGTTTATAGTTTGTTATATAAAAATAAGCATATTCAAACCAAAAAGAAGAAATCAGTAAACTTTCATCATTGATTAGATATTGATTATATATTTCTTCCAGATATTCGAGTAAACCATCATCGTTTTTAAATCTTAGCTTATACCTTTCATCTGATTTTATAATTAATAATAATGCTTCTAACTGTGCATAATAACAATCTCTGTCTTTTTGAATCAAATCGAAATATGCTTTTGTGATTTCCTTATTATCCAATAATTCTTTGAATTTTGTTATGTCTGTCTGTTTTAAGTCGTTGATTTGTTGATGAAAAACAGGATATGGCACAGTGTCGTTATTATAAAGCCATTTTTCGAGTTCCATTTCAACATAGAACGGATCGGGTAATGTTGCATATAACATTTGTCCCTTTTCATTCGTTCCAGTAATTTGTACATTTTTCAAGGAATCCATTGAAACATGGTAATTACCCCCGGGTTCAACAAGCAATTTGACGCCAAAACGAGCCCTGTCCTTAATCTTCGCATCCGTACTCCACATAGAAATAAATGAAGGTTGTGTTATCTTCATTTTCAGTTTAAACTTTCCTGTCTCGTTTCGTTTTAACGTATCGGAAATACTCCAATAAGTTGTTCCCGATATAGGTATTAAATAAACAAGCGTATCTGTTTCCGGTTGGTCGGGAAGCTCTATTATAATATTAACGTTTTGCCTGTTGCATCCTACAATAATCATGAGCAGTAATGCACTTAAAAGTTTCAATTTTTTCATAACGATCTTTTTAAATTTTTTATCAAAAGTAAACAATATTACAGTAAATTAAATACCAAGTTTTTCTGAAATTTCCAACATTCTCTTAATCGGCTTTTGCGCTTTTTCTATTATATCGCTGTCAAGCTCCATTTCCGGCGATTCGGTTTCAAGACATTTATAAATCTTTTCAAGCGTAATCAGTTTCATAAAATTACATTCGCCGCATCCGCACGTTGAATCTTTCGGCGGCGCCGGAATAAAAATCTTATCAGGATTTTCCTTCTTCATCTGATGTATTATTCCAACCTCTGTGGCGACAATGAATTTTTTTGAACTATCCTTTTTCGAATACTTCAGCAACTCCGCAGTTGATCCAATAAAATCGGCAACCATTCTTACCGGCAGTTCACATTCGGGATGAACGAGTATTTTTGCGTCCATGTTTTCTTCTTTCAATTTTAAAATTGCTTCAAACGAAAACTCTTCATGCACATGACACGCGCCATTCCAAACAACAATATCTCTTCCTGTTTTGTTAACAACAAAATTACCTAAATTTCTGTCAGGTGCAAATATTATTTTTTCTTCTGGTGGCAATGATTTCACAATCTGAACAGCGTTTGAAGAAGTGCAAATAATATCCGACAACGCCTTGATTTCGGCGGTCGTGTTAACATAAGTTATTACAGTTCTTCCCGGATTCTCGGTAAGAAATTTCTTAAAATCATCGGCGTTACACGAATCAGCCAACGAACAACCGGCATTCAAATCGGGCAAAAGAACCTTTTTTGAAGGCGAAAGTATTTTTGCCGTTTCTGCCATAAACTTAACTCCGGCAAAAAGAATTATATCAGCATTGGTCGAAGCCGCCTTTTGAGATAAAGCAAGGCTATCACCAACAAAATCAGCAATATCCTGTATATCGCCGGTCTGATAATAATGTGCCAGAATTACCGCATTCTTTTCAGCTCTCAAACTTTTAATTCCATCAATAAAATCCATTTTGCCGTGTAGTTTTTTATCCATAATTTGCAGACATAAATTTAATCAATAAAATAATTCCGTAGTCAAAATATGTCGGTTTTCAACATTTATTAAATTAATAATATTTTAAATATATAAAATTAAAATTCTTTATGATGATATATATAGCTTGTTAATTGTGTTAAAATTTTTATTCATTTTATATTGATTTTTTGATATTATAATTTTAGCTAACATATTATTAACACCACAAAAACCGTACCATTTTTGATTGTCAATTAATTGACAATTTAAATAACAACTGTTAATTGAAAAAAATTGATATCAATTATTGAAATAAAATATGGTTTGAAGTGTTTATTATTTGGTTTATTTTTGATAATAAAATTATAAAAATTCACTGAAAACAGAAAATTTTTGAAACGAACGATAAAAGCGAGGATAAAAATTGAAAAATTATTATTTTTTACAATGTTTTTTACATAGTTATCAACAGACAATTTTTAGTTAGAAAGATAATTTATTACTTTGTAGAGTTCGATTTTTTAATTCAATAGGAGAGAAGTTGAAAGAAAAAAAAATAGTTATTGCGTCTGATCATGCTGGATTTTTTATTAAGGAAAAGATAATCAAATATCTTGTAAAAGAGCAGTATGAGATAAAAGATATCGGATGTTTTTCCGCCGAACTGCCTGTTGACTACCCTGATTATGGTCATCAGCTTGCGTTGGCAGTTGCCTCGGGAGAATACGATTTTGGCATAGCAATTTGCGGCACAGGTAACGGAATTAACATGGCGGCAAACAAACATCATGGAATAAGAGGCGCATTGTGCTGGAATGAGGAGATTAGCAGACTTGCCCGTGCACACAACAACGCAAATGTGTGCGCTCTGCCCGGACGGTTTATAAGCGAATCGGAAGCAATTCTCATCGTAAGAACTTTTTTAAATACGCCGTTTGATGAGGGAAGGCATATTCCGAGAGTAGAAAAGATTTCTTTGAAGATGTATTAGGGCTCAAGGTATAAAGTTTTATTAGCTTTTTTGCTAACGCATAAAGTACGATAGCGCACCACTTAGATGGGTTATTTTCGAAAAAGTTGGCGAAACCCTTTACTGAGTTGATTTTTTGGTTTTGTTAGTAACTATACCTATTATTACGACAAAGGCGCAACAAACAAGTCCCCAAAAAAAACCACTGCTTAAGATTGTTTCCATAATTATTTCTTTTTTGAAAGTTCGTTAAAATATATACCTGACAAAACAAATGCGGCAACTACCACGAAGCTCATTACATAAAGCATGAGCGGGTTGTCTTTAAAACCACCTAAAAACGATGAAATAATGATTGCCGAGACAACATATTTAGCAATATCCCAAAACCACTTTGAAAGGTCTTTAAAGTCCATAATAAGTTTATTGTTTTAATGCCAGTGTAAAATTAATGTTTTTTTTAAAAAGAATAGGCAAAAATAGTTAACAACAACAACAATCAAAAAAATCTTCGAAATGATTTGGAAAATTAGAATATAATTGTTATATTTATACAAAAATTAGAAATTATGGCAAAGGTAGAAATGTATAAAGAAGGTATCAAAGAAGGAATGACTCCTGAACAAAATGAAAAGTGGGAGAAGTTAATTGAGATGGGATGGCGAGATGTAGCAAGAGTATGGAGAGAATGGTGTGATAATGACAATCAAACAGATGAGTTTAAAGCAATGTGTGAGGCAGGATTGATAGCAGGTGTTGGAATGGATCGTGATTGAAAAAATGGAAGGTTATAGAGATACGATAGAAAAATGTTTTTCTGATGGGCTTCAAAAGGCAAGAAGCCATTTCATACTCATTTTCAGGACACTCTATCTATGTATTATATTTCAGATCTGCTACACCACTCTCCGCCAAAATGCCAAGTTTTACCAAACGTATCATAATCTTCTTTTGATATCTCAATGAGTTGATTACCCATATCTCCGTAAGCTACTTTACTTTTGGGACTTGCCAGAAATTCTTTTTCAAGTTCCGGTTTTTCACCATTTCTAAAAAATCTAACATACCTTCGACCATTACTCATTACTTTTATAACGGCGTCTTCGTAATCGTTTCCTAAATACTCTTCTATTTTCATAGCTTAAATTTAATTATAAATTTGATAATATTTGCTCATATTCCTTTTTATATCTTTTCACACGTGCAAAATCCTTTTTGGTTGGATTTTCGATACGAGATAAATCCATATTATTACGCAAATCATTAAGTTTGACATTTTTTGCGGTTTT
>Ga0082212_10013856_pt1 | contig 10064 bp, 4 predicted proteins | sample TergutNt197P3_FD_71548 | JGI IMG/M metagenome (GOLD analysis project Ga0082212, IMG submission 71548) | Neocapritermes taracua P3 segment gut microbial communities from Petit-Saut dam, French Guiana - Nt197 P3 | ecosystem: Host-associated > Arthropoda: Insects > Digestive system > Gut ... | reverse complement strand
TTGCTCCTTTTTTTGAAAGGAGTGCCCGCCGTCTTGCAAGACAAAAGGGGACGGCAGAGTGTGTGAAAATAGCCTGGAGGCAAATACGAAACCCTTGTTTTCGGCTTTTCCGGCAGGGGGAAAACGAGATTATAGAGTTTGACCCTGCGTTTTGCGTATTTTTTGCGGTTGTGAATTGGATTCATTGGGTTTTAGCCCCGAAAGCTCCCGAAACAGGCCGTTATCTGCCATAATAAGGAAGAAACGCTAACTATATTATGCGATAATGGAACAAATATACATTTCAATCGTTCACAAGTGGAAATTTTACGCAAAACTTGCGGTATTAATCTAGTAAGGCTGCCAATTGGTCACAAGCTGACGCGTTGGGGTACCACAGCCTGACGGTTCCTGCGTCTTGCAAGACAAAAGGGGACGGTTCTTCGCCTTTGCGCGGGACGCCGAGGGCGGCGTCCCCTACGGAGACAAAAGGGGACGGTTCCCGCGTCTTGTTTTGTCTCGACGCCGGGGGCGGCGGCCCCTGCCGCCGCCTATAGTTTCGGCAGGCAGTAGACCGTGCAGGTTTTTTTGTCTTTGTCTGTGCCGGCGGTTTCGAGGGGCTCCGCCGAGACGACGGCGTAGCCGAATGCCCGGACCGTCACCTTGCCTTTTTGCGTTACTGTCGCGACCGTGCCGGGCACGGCAGACTCGTAGCCGGTTCCGGTCCAGATGTATTCCGCCTCGACTTTCCAGGCCGCGTTCTTGTTCGCGGGCGCGGGGTACAGGTTTTTGCCTTTGGCGTTCTTGCCTTCATTGAAGGCTAGCTTGAGGGTTTCGCTCTTGCCGGGCAGCAGCCATGTCGCCGTCTTCGCGAGGCGCATGTTTTCGACCTTTTGCGCGGCTTTCGCTACGGTCACCTCGATCGTGGCCTTTTTGCCGCCGGGGGCAGTGGCGACAATTTTCACTTTGTCGCTGCTTTTCAACGGCGTCAGGTTGTCGTTCAACGCGCGGATACAGACCGTGTCGCCGACATCGTCGCCTACGATTTCGACTACGCCCGGCTTGGACAGGGTCCATTTTAGCTGTTCCATGCCCGGCGAGAGCAGGGCCTGCGCCGGGGATGTTACCGCGCTGAGCATGGCTGTATCGCCCTCCTGCCCTTCCGCGGGTGCCTGCATCTTGAACTTTGCCTGCTCGATCGCGACTTTCGTCGCCTGCACGCTCACGATTACAAAGAGTTCGGCCATGACCGCGTTGTCGTCCTTTGACTTGACCGTGATTTTCGCGACACCGGCGCCAACCCCCTTTATGACTCCCTTTGAGCTCACGCTCGCGACCGCCTTGTCGCTGCTCTCCCAGGCGAGCCCCTTGTTCGTTGCCGCGGGATACCCGTCGTTCAGCTTGGTTTTCGCCGTAAACGTCTTGCCTTTTTTCAGCGCGAGAGGGCTCCCTTCGCTGTTGCCTTCCGGCGTATTCGTGATTTTAAGCGCCTTGGCTGGCTGCACGACCGTAATGTCGATTTTGGCCGTCCTCTTTGTCCCGTTCAGATACTGGAATACGGCGCTGACCGTTGCCTTGCCCGCCTTTATGGACTTGACTTCAATCATCTCAGGATCCCGCGACGCGTCTTCGCCGCCCATGTAGGCCTGGGCGACCAACGGCTTGGAACTTTTCGCTTCCGTCATGATATATCCATCGTCCAGCGCCATTGCCCAAAGCCATGTGTCGGCCAGCTCCGGCGCCTCGCCCGCGCGCAGCGTTATCGGCAGCCTGTCGGGCCCGTCGAACCTCAGCAGCTCGACTGCGGCAGGATTGGCGACCTTCACCTTGACCGTGGCCTTCTTGCCGCCCCTCGCGGTTGCCGTCAGCGTCGCCGTGCCTTTGCCTTTAGCCTTGACCGTTATCATGTCGCCGGAGGGCAGGGCCCCGGGACTTCCCTGCACGATCTCTACTATCTTTTTCTTCGTATCGCTGCTCTTCCATACAATGGTTTCATCTTCCGTAATGCTGTTGTTGACTGCGGACAGATTGAGTTCCGAGTCGATGAGCATTACATCTTCAACATCGCCAATATAAAACATTTCGTTTCCGGGGGTCGCGAGCCTGAGCGTCCGGCCGTTCACTTTTTCGAATTCATCGCCGGCCTCGCCCTGTTCAATCCTGAAAATATCCATGGCCGTCGAAGGGACAAATACCGGATATTCGCATTCGAACCAGCCGCCCCCGGCGATTGCGTCCCTGGCGGCTGCCGCCGTTTCGTCATACGCGAACGGCATGGCATAGAACGAAATGTACGCTGTTCCCGGCCCGACCGCCGTCACCTTCCCCGTTACCGGATTGACCTTCGCGACCTCCTCGTTGGACGATTGCCATATCGCCTTTTCAATTGAGACATTTGAGGGCGAGTACGTGACTTTCGCCGTAAACGACTTGCCGGCCGCAAGCTTTTTCTCCTTCGACTGGTTCAGCTTCATGCCCTTCATGCCGGCAACGCTTTTTACCGTGACCGTGGCCGTAAGCCTGTCCCCCGAGACCGGAGTGCCCGCCTTGCCGGTCAGGGTCGCGGCGACTACGGTCGTTCCGGGCTTCTTGACCGTCAGCTTCCCGGCCTTTGTCAGCTTGTCTTTCACCGCGGCAAAGCTGATATCGTAAAAATCCTTAAGCGCGTAGCCTTCGGGATCCGTGCCGAGGTATTCCGTCATGTCATACGCGGCCGGTCGCGCCGGAAGGACAAGGCTGCGCGCCGGGACGAGAAGGTCGTCCTCATAGGCAAAGTATACGCCTGCCAGGTTTTCCTGGGGCGTTACGGGGCTTGATTCTTCAGAGGCCGGCCCGGCGCCGATGCCATTCACCGCCTTGACCGTGAATGTATAAGTTTCCCCGTTCGCGAGGCCTGTAACGGCTATCGGGCTCTCCGTGCCCGCGGCCGTAATCCCTCCCGGCCATGATGTAACGGTATAGCCCGTTATATCGCTGCCGCCGTTTGCCGCCGGAGCCGTGAACGCGACAGTCGCTTCGCCGGCACCCGCGACCGCGGTCCCTATGGCAGGCGCGCCCGGAGGCCCAGTCAGGGCGGACGCATTGGATCCGTCGATCGTGCCGCCGTTATTGTTCACGGCGCCGCCTTGCGTTACAGGCCCGTTTTGCATCCATATCCCGCCGCTTTCGACAGCGAGGAAGCCGGCGTTCGCGTTTTCGAAGGTCCCGTTGATCGTCGCCCCGCCCTCTACCGTGAGTTTCGCGGCATTGGCGAGCGTCGCGCCGGCAACGACAAAGAGATCGCTGGCATTGCCTATCGTGTAATTGTTTGCCAATAATAGCGTCCCGGCATTGACTGCGGTAATCCCGGTATAGGTGTTTTCGCCAAGCAGCGACAATGATTCCCCGCCGGATTTTTCAAGCGCGCCTGCCCCTGAAACGATTCCCTCGTATATACAGGCATGGCCGGGATAGAACACGACCTTCGATCCCGCGACAGTGCCTATATTCCCGGTAACATTCCCGTCCGCGGCGCCGTTGCCTATTTGCAGCGTGCAATTCAGCCCTGTAATGCTTCCGTTAAAATTGCCGTTGACATTGATAAAGCAGGTGGCTTCCGTATCCAGGCTGCCATTGTGATCGAACGCGCCGCCGTCGTTGATGGCCAGGCTGCCTGTGCCGGCAAGGGCAATCTTGCCGTTATTCGTGAGCGTTGCCCCGCTGCCTATGGCAAGCGTCCCGCCGCTGCTTGCCGAAATTGTTTTCCCTGCAGGAAGGGTATAGCTTGCTCCAAGAATCAGCGTTCCCGACTCGATCTTCGTTTCCCCCGTATATGTGTTCGCGCCCCAGAGCGTCACGTTGGCGCCATTTTTCACAAGCTCGCCGGCGCCGGAAATGACCCCGTTGTAATCAAGGGCGTTATTCGGGCTGAATTCCAGCGTCCCGCCGTTCGCGATATTGCCCGACAACGTAGAGGCTTTATAGACGAGCTTTCCGCCCGACGCTATTGCCAGGGCGCCGCCGGATGAGCTAATGAATCCCGGCGAGATGACTGTCAACGCGCCCGTGACCGTAAGCGACTCGCCGGGGGCAAACGTCAGTTCATCCGCCAGGGAACCCGTGCCGGAATAAGTATAGCTGTTCTCACTCCTGGCGAGGAGCGTTTGGCCGGCGTTTTCCAGGTTGAGCGCGCGGTACCACAAGTCGAGCGAAACGTAGGGCCCTGAAATGCTTTCAAACCCGCCCGCGTACGCGCCGTCGATTGTCCCGTCATTATTGACGAAGCCGTTATTCGTTACGGCGGCGTTTTGCGTCCAGGCACCGCCAGCGCCTATATTGATCGTCCCGTTGTTTGCCGTCGCGCTGTCCTGCGTCCATGAAGCGCCCGCGCCTATATTGATCTCGCCGTTGTTTATCGTATTCGTGCCTCCCTGCGCCCACGAGCCGCCCGGGCCTATGCCGATCGTGCCCAGGGAGGTGTTGTTCAGGTTGCCGTTTTGCGTGAAAGCGCCGCCCACGTCAAGCGCGCCGCTGTTGCTGATATTGCCGGTGTGCCCTATCGACACGCCGGACGGGACCGTCAGGGCCGCGCCCGCCCTGACCGTGATCGTGCCGCTGCCTGCGGAGCCGTTTGACCCGAAGACAAGGGCGCCGGCCTCGACGGTTGCCCCTCCCGTGAATGAGTTGTTCCCCGTCAGCGTGAGCGTGCCTTCGCCGAATTTGTTCAGCAGGTTTGTCCCGGATATCGTCCCGCTCAGCGTCGCGGAGACGCCGCCCGGGACTATGATCCCGCTGGTCGAACCGCCGCTAAGGACTATCGGGTTCGCGATGGTCACGTCCGCGGCAGCCTGTACCCTTGAGTAACTGCCCAGCTGCAGGCTGCCCGGCCCTATGCCGCCCTGGCCGCCCAGCAATAGAATCACGCCATTCACCGTCGTGCTCCCTGTATAGGTGTTGTTGCCGGTGAGCGCCGCCGTATTCGGGAGGACGCTGGATGTTTGGTCCCTGTGCGATATCTGGACAGCCCCCGTGCCTGATATGGCGCCGCTGTAAACAAGGTCTTCATCGTCCCAGACTCTAATGCTAAGCGTGCCGTTGTTTTCTATGTCGCCGGCAAGATAGCTGCCGCGGCAGCGGAAGACCCCGCCGGCGGCTACAGTCAGCTTGCCTTCGATGTTTATAGGCTCTTCGAACCCCAACGTCCCCGTAATGGTGAGCGTTTCGCCGGAGGCGACCGTCAGGCTCAGGCCCTCAGGGGCGCCGATGGCAGCCCAGGTATAATTGCCGCTGCCGTCATGGGTGAAAAATTCGTCCCCTTCCGCGGCATGCCACTGCGCGACCGAGCTGTACGTCGCCGCGCTTGCCTGGATCGTGGACGCGGGAAGCATGGCAAGCGCCATCGCTGCCGCGATCAATACGGCCAAAAGCCTGGATTTGCCCGGCCTCGTTTTGCTATACCTGATTTTTGCCCGCGTTTCGCCTGCCTGCATTTGTTTTTCCTCCCATTCTATATGGACAGTGTAAACGCGGAATAACCAAAAAATGGCGGAGGTCGCCAAATCGTTACCTCCGCCCGGCTTAGCCTGCGCGGTCACTCCCGTTCCAGGATATATCCCTCGCCGCGCCCCGCGGAAACCTTGTAACCGGAGCCGGCAAGTTTTTTCCGCAGCTTCGATACCGCGTTTTTCAGCGCGCCGCCGTCCTTTGCCATCGGCGCCTTCCAGACCTTCTCGTAGAGGTATTCCGCGCCGATATAACGGCTCTCGTTCTGGACGAAAACCAGCAACAGGGCAAATTCCTTTTGCGTAAGCAATAAGTCGGTCCCGTCCAGCCCCGCTACGCCTGCAGTCACGTCAAGGGAAAGGCGGCCCCTCGTTATCAGCTCCGGCACCCGCGCGGAGCGGCGCAGCAGCGCCTCGACCCGCGCCAGCAGCTCGTCAAAGTCGTAGGGCTTTGCCAGGTAGTCGTCGCCGCCCGATTTCAGCCCCAGCAGGATATCCTCTTTTTCGGCCAGGCCGGACAGGAAGAGGACAGGTATGGCGGAATTTTCGCCCTCCCGCAATTCACGCAAAAAATCCAGCCCGCTCCCGTCCGGCAACATGATATCAAGGACGATGGCGTCCAGCCTGCGCCCGCTTGCCTGCGCGCGGGCGTCGGCGAGCGTCAGCGCGGCGATGGCATCATATCCCTGCCGTTCAAACAGCCATTTGTTGCCCAAAGCGATCCTTTCATTGTCCTCGACAAGCAGGATAGTTTTCAATTCGCGGCCCCTCCGAACTGCCCTTCGTATACGGGGAGCGTGAAACAGACCTTCGTGCCTTTGCCAGCGCCCGCCCCCTCGCGCGCGCCCATAGCCGCTCCTTCGCCCTCGCCCGTGCCCATAGCCGCCCCTTCGCCCTCGCCCGTGCCAGCGGCTTCGCCCGGCCCGTCCTCTATCCATATTTCGCCGCCGTGGGATTCGATGACGGTCTTGCAGAAATATAGGCCGAAGCCGGTCCCGCCGTCTTTCCCGGTGACCCCGCGCTCGAAAACACGCGGCAGGAGCCCGGGCGGAATGCCAGGGCCGTTGTCGCTGACCGCTGTCGTGATCGTCCCGCCGTCGCGGACCACGCTGAGCCGGATAACGTCGTGCTCGGTATGCGCGTGGGCGTTCTGTATCAGGTTCAGCAAGGCCTGGGAAAGCAGGTCGGCGTCGCCGAATACGAATAGCCCGTCCTCGGCTTCCATCTCCAACGAGTTGCGGCGCCTTGCGAGGACCAGTTGCTGCGTGTCAGCCGTGCTTCTGAAAAGTGCCGTCAGGTCGGTCTTGCCCCTCTCCGCGCTTTCGCTGGCATGAGCCAGTTTCAGGAGGCCGTCCACCATCCGCGACATACGCATTATCTCGCCCTGCGCGTCCGCGAGAAGCCCCGCGGCCTCCGGCTCCCGCACTGCCTCGCCCATATCTTCCAGTATTGCCGACACCTTTTGCACATTGACCGAAATGACGGTGAGCGGCGTCCGCATTTCGTGGGAAGCGTTCGCGAGGAACTCCGTCTTGGCGCGGTTGGCCTGCGCGAGCATCGCGTTCTGCTCGCCGACCCGGCGCTGCTGCGCCCGGTACAGCCTGACCTGCGCGTACATGGTCACGCCCAGCGCGACGCTGACGACAGCCAGGTCCTGCATATTGCTGGCAAGGACGCCCCCCTCGGTGGGAAACAGCGAAACGCTTCCCGGATTCATGTACGCGAAAGCATACATGCCGAGATACAAGGCCAGCTCCAGCGCGGTCACGGCCAAAGCCATCCTGCCCTCAAGCATGAATACGGTAAACACGATGGCGAACACGAGGAAAACCGGGATCCCTCCATGATAGCCGCCCATCCTGAAAAAGAGAATCGGGAAGAGTATAAAAAACGCCCCCACTATGAACAGGAGATGGCAAAGCCGGGCGCGCTCGCTGTGCCTGGCGAAAAACAAAAGCGCGAAGCAGCCAACCGCCGCCGCCAAGCTGATCGACGCCCCGGCAAGCTCCGCGTCGGTAAAAAAGCTGGCCACGGCGATAATTACGCAAAAACAGCCGCTGACCGACACAAGCACATTGAACAGCCGGATACGCAGGTCGAGGCCCGGCCCAAAATACCTTTTCATAATGTCCATAGCGGCCTCCTTCATACCGAAAATATACAAAACATTGTATGCATCTGCAATCTATTTCGTGATACAATCGCTAGATGATAGTCTAACCGAATGGGAGGTGTTAATATGACTATGACAGACAAAGCGGCAGCGCTACGGGAAGCGCAAAAGGTCGTCGGCTTCATTGAGGCGGAAACGCTCACTGACGCCGAAAGGAAGCAAATCCATGACGAGTCAATCGAAAACTTCAATGAGAATGTGAACCCGGGTTGGCTCGAATACCGCAAGTCCGTATCGACGGACGCGGCATTCATAGAGTGGACGGACAGTGTAGACCACTTCGAGGACTTGAACGGCACAGAGTTCATCGACTGCCTGGGGGGCTTCGGCATCTACACATGCGGGCACAGGAACCCGGCCATCCTGAAAACCGTGCAGGCCCAGCTCTCGCGCTACGCGCTGCACTCGCAGGAACTCGTCGACCCGCTCCGCGGCTATCTCGCGAAGATTACGGCGCTGGCAACGCCGGGCGACCTGCAGTACTGCTTCTTCACGAACGGCGGCGCGGAAGCCGTCGAGATGTCGCTGAAGCTCGCGCGACTGGCCACGGGCGGCCGCTGGTATATCTCGACCGTCGGCGCGTTCCACGGCAAGTCGATGGGCGCCATATCGATGGGCGGCAAGGGCGCTTACCGCGAGGACTATATCCCGCTGATCCAGCAGGTGCAGCATGTCGAGTACGGCAACGCGCAGGCGATGGAGACGGCCATCAAGAACCTCGTCACGGTCGGCGAGAAGGTCGCCGGCGTCATCATCGAGCCCATCCAGGGAGAAGCCGGCGTCGTCATCCCGCCGGACGGCTACCTTACGGAAGTCCGCGCCATCTGCGACAAGTACGATGTCGCGATGATAGTCGACGAGATCCAGACCGGCATGGGGCGCACAGGCACGCTCTGGCGCTGCGAGGTCGAGGACGTCACGCCCGACATCATGACCTTCGGCAAGGCTTACGGCGGCGGCATCATGCCGATCACCGGCATCATCGCGAGGCCGAAGATGTGGATCGACAAGCTTATCGAAAACCCGTGGATACTCGGCAGCCCGACGTTCGGCGGCAACCCGCTCGCGTGCGCGGCCGCGATCGCGACATTCAAGTTCACGCTCGAAAACGATATTCCGGGCCTCTGCAAGCAGCGCGGCGACTACTTCATGGAGAAGCTCGGCGAGCTCCACGAGAAATACCCGACCGTGCTGACAACGTTCCGCGGAGCGGGCCTGCTCATCTGCATGGAATTCCCCGAAGCCGAAGTCGGCTACGCGGTCGTGAAAGGCATGTTCTCCCGCAATGTCATGACAGCCGGCACGCTCGTCAACGCGAAGACGGTACGTATAGAGCCGCCCGCGGTCCTGTCGGACGAGAGCATCGCAAGGGTCATCCAGGCACTTGACGAATCGCTCGCGGAGGTGAAGGCCGAGTTCGGGCTGTAAGACGATCCGCCCGGGGGCAACCCGGCCTGCCTGACAACCGCCGCGGTTGATTGCCTTAAAACAATAAAAACGACCCGCTGCGAAGACGCATACTACGTCTTCGCGGCGGGCTTTTTTTATGCCGAAGAATATTGGTTTTGTGTTGCTGACCACACATTGTTCCTGTAACACAAAAAGAACCGTCCCCACTGTGTTCTAACACAAAAAGAACCGTCCCCACTGTGTTCCTGTGTTCCTGTGTTTTGTGTTTTTTCGGCGAACTTTGATTGAAGCCCGATACAAGGCAAGGAATGTCATGTATACTATTGATACTTTGGGAAGCGGGGAAGCGCGTGCAACTTCTCCCGGAAGCATCATCGGCCTGGAATCGTTAAAATGCGATAGAAACAGAATGCTTTGTTACATTCATATCGCAGCCAGGCTTGGAGGACAGGACAATGAAGAAAATCACAGGTTTCATACTCATCATTATGTTGATCGTCGGCATGGCGCCGGCCGCGGCGTTCGCCGAACCCGCTGGCGGTAACGCCGCTTTTGAGGGGGAGGGGTTCTTTGACGGGCAGACGGGGATAAACAACTTGTCGACGGGCGGGCAGACACCGCCGGGATCAGAACTACAATCGCAGCCAGAGTCAGAATCGCAACCTGAGCCGGGGGAGGCAGGCGAGCCTTCGACGCAGCCGCTATCGCAGCCGGGAACAGAGTCGGGATCGCAACAGGAACCGGAATCAGGCGCAGTGTCCGAGCCGGGAAGTATCTCGCCCTTTGCCGACCCGACATTCGACCCCGGCGACATAGCGGCCATCAACAGCATGATCGACAACAACAACCTGGGCTGGACGAAAGCCAGCCCCGCCGACGGCTCATATGTCCCTGCGGACTGGACAAGCCCGAATGAGGGCGTAACGTGGTCTGTCGTAGGGACCGTCATGCGGATTACCACATTGAAAATCTACGGCGGCGGCAGCTTTCAAATGACAGGGGCCCTTGACTTTACCGCCCTG
>Ga0082212_10013854_pt1 | contig 10064 bp, 12 predicted proteins | sample TergutNt197P3_FD_71548 | JGI IMG/M metagenome (GOLD analysis project Ga0082212, IMG submission 71548) | Neocapritermes taracua P3 segment gut microbial communities from Petit-Saut dam, French Guiana - Nt197 P3 | ecosystem: Host-associated > Arthropoda: Insects > Digestive system > Gut ... | reverse complement strand
GGAAATGCACGAGAAAGCACAGGCGATTCTCAATGGCGAAATCGTAGACCCGACTTTCTACCCTGTGATTTATTCGGCTGATGATGAGGAGGACTGGACTTCACAGGAAGTGTGGGAGCGGGTGAATCCAAGCTATGGAATCACAATCGGCAAGGAGGCATTTCGCACCGAGTTTACCAAAGCGGAAATCAATCCCGCTAACGAGAACAACTTTCGCAGACTGCATTTGAATCAGTGGGTGAAACAATATTCGCGATGGATGCCGATGAATAAATGGGATAATTGTGCGTTTGATATAAATTTGAACGCTCTCGAAGGGCGGGAGTGTTACGGCGGTCTCGACCTTTCGGCTACTGGCGATATGACGGCGTTTGTGCTTTGTTTCCCGCCCGATGACCCGCTATCTGAAGAAGAGTGCGAGAAATTCACACTGCTGCCATTCTTTTGGATTCCCGATGATACCATTAAACAACGTGGAACGCAGGAGCGATTGTTGTACGAGCAGTGGGTGAAATCGGGACTTTTGCGAGTAACGAGAGGTGCGGTTATCAGCTACAACCACATCCAAGAAGAAATAGAGTCATTGCGTGAAAAATATTCAATTCGTGAGATTGCGTTCGACAGATGGGGAGCCCATTTATTGCGACAGAATTTAGAAAATGCTCGATTTAAGATGATTGATTTTGGGCAGGGGTACACCGATATGTCCCCCGCCAGTCAAGAGATTTTCAAACTTGTAATGGAGGGCAGAATTGCCCACGGCGGTCATAGGATTTTGCGTTGGAACTTCGACAACATCAAAGTCATGATGGATTTGGCTGAGAATATCAAGCCTGTAAAAGTCAGCGATACCGAGCGGATTGACGGTGCGATTGCGGCGATTATGGCTCTCAACAGAGCAATCAAAGGCTCGGCGAAAAAGCGTGGCGGCAGTGTTTCGGTTTATGATTTTGATAATAACACGGTTACTCGAAATGGCAAAACAAAGAGTATAAATCGCAATGACAGGTTTAATTTGAAACCCAAGGATTATTATCCGCCCGAGTAAGTGGATTTTCTCGGATAAACAAGAGGCGGGTCAAATTCAAACATTTTCCGCTCATCGTCTGTTAACTCGGATTTCTTAATCCCTTTTTTACGGCAATATCTGCTTATTGCGGCATAATCATAATCTAAGATAAGTTTTTTCTCGGGAGAGTAATCCACATATCCTCCCGCTTTTGCGGCGGCATCGTCTAAAGAAATGCCATTCACTTTATCATTGAACATTTAAATCGCCCTCCAGTGTGTATTTTTCGATTAACTTTTGTGCATCATCTTCTTCGATTTCCATGCGATAATCATGAACTCGAGTCATAAGGTGCTGAGCCCCGAAAGCCTTTGTATAGTGGTCAACTAACTCTTGGTTTTTGGCATCAAAGAAAACATATCCGCCGAATCCCATCGCATTTGAAAGTTTAATCGCAATTGCAAATAAATGACCGCCAACTCCGCTATATTGCTTATTGTGTGGTTGATTATGCGGAGCGGATTCGGCAAGGTGAATATATACTGCACCACGCACAACTTCCATTGCAATAAGACCTTGAATTACATCATCGTCTTTCAGTTGTAATTTGTATATATTACAATAGGCGAGACTCTCGTCAGCCCAATCAAAGTGCCAACCTTTGTCTTGTAGTGCCTTGATTTCAAAGGGTTCAGCAACAGAAAAAGTCGTTTGAAAAATCTTCCCTGTTGCCACTTCTTCAAGACAGGGTGTGAGTTTATCAATTAAAATATCGAGTTTCATGAGCGACTCCTTATCCGTAATATATCCATTATACATCAAAATAACGAATTTGTAAATAGGGAGGCGAAAATTCATGGGATTATTTTCGAGACGAAAATCTAAATCAAAAGTTAATAATTCGCTGTCGACTTCAAAGAGTATATTTTGGGGCGGCGGTTCATCTGCGGGGATTCCCGTCAACGAAATGTCGGCACTGCAGAATGCGGCGGTTTACGCTTGTGTTCGTGCGATTTCCGAGAGCATCGCCTCACTCCCGCTCCATGTATATAAACGCAGTGCGAACGGCTCGGTAATCGTTCACGACCATCATCTGTATCGTTTACTGCACAATTCCCCCAACCCCGAAATGACGGCGTTTATATTCATCGAAACACTGATGTCGCACTTGCTCTTGCACGGAAATGCCTATGCACAAATAATCCGTGACGGTAACGGGAGGGTGACTGGATTATACCCGCTACTTCCAAATAAAATGGATGTTCATCGGGGTGAGAACGGCGAGTTGTATTATACATATTGGCGGGAATCGGACGAGCGAAAAAGCAACGGAAAGTCTGAGGCGGTTGCATTTCGCAGTGAAAATGTTCTGCATATTTGCGGGTTGAGTTTTGACGGATTAGTCGGGTATTCCCCGATTGCACTTGCCAAAAACCCAATCGGAATGGCAATCGCTACCGAAGAGTACGGAGCGGGTTTCTTCAAAAACAACGCCAACCCGAGCGGGATTTTAGAACATCCCGAGCATTTGGAAGACCATGAAAGTCTGCGGGAAACGTGGGAGGCTTTGTATAAAGGCACGAAAAATGCAAGCAGAATCGCCATTTTGGAGGACGGCTTGACGTTCAAGCAAGTGAGCATTCCTCCCGAGCAAGCACAGTTTCTGCAAACCCGAAAATTTCAATTAAACGAGATTTGCCGACTGTTCCGTGTCCCGCCGCATATGGTGGGCGATTTGGAAAAATCAAGTTTTAATAATATAGAACAGCAGTCGCTTGAGTTTGTGAAATACTGCATCAATCCGTGGGTTTGCCGATGGGAACAGGCGATGTGCAAGAGTCTAATATTGCCGTCCGAACAGAACACGCATTATATCAAATTCAACATTGACGGACTTATGCGGGGCGATTACGAAACCCGAATGAAAGGCTACGCAATCGGTATTCAGAACGGTTTTCTCTGTCCCAACGATGTGCGGCGGCTCGAAAATATGAACTTAATCGAATCGGAGTCAGGGGACAAATTTATGGTGAACGGAAATATGAAATCTATAGAGGAAGTCGGATTTCAAGTGGAGGGGATAATTGCTAATGAAGAATAAGTTTTGGAATTTCGCAACCACTGGTACGGAGCGTGAACTTCGCCTTGAGGGTACGATTGCAGAGGAATCATGGTGGGGTGATGAAATCACTCCCGCCGAATTTAAATCAGAGTTGAACGGCGGCTCGGGTGATATAACCGTGTGGATTAATTCATCGGGCGGTGATGTTTTTGCGGCGGCTCAGATTTATAATGCACTCAAAGAATATGCGGGAAAAGTCACTGTCAAAATAGATGGACTTGCGGCATCCGCCGCCTCGGTAATTGCGATGGCAGGTGATTCGGTGATGATGTCACCAGTGTCGTATTTGGTAATCCACAACCCCGCAACAATCGCAATCGGGGACTCTGACGAAATGCTCCGTGCCAAATCCATGCTTGACGAAATCAAGGAGGGCATCATAAACGCTTACGAGGCGAAGTGCAAGCTCCCCCGCTCAGAAATATCGGAGATGATGACCGCCGAAACTTGCTTTAATGCGAAATCTGCCGTCCTGTACGGTTTTGCAGACGGTGTATTATACAATTCTATAACTAATAAAATCGGAGGGAATATTACAATGAACAAATCAGTAGAACTGCTCGAAAAGCGTGCGAAAATGTGGGAAAATGCCAAGAATTTTCTCGAAAGTAAGCGGGGTGAAGATGGCTCGGTTTCTCCCGAAGACATGGCTACTTATGAGAAAATGGAAACCGATGTCACTAATATCACTCGTGAAATTGAGGCACTCGAACGGCAACACGAAATGGACTCCAAATTCGCAAATTCAATTGACAAGCCTGTGCTTAACAACCCCAATCCCGCAAATCGACAAAACCCGTATGACACGGCGTTTTGAAATGTTATGCGTTCTAATCTAATCAGCAACGATTTGAACGTCGGGACTGATACGCAGGGCGGGTATCTCGTCCCCGATGAATTCGAGCGGAAACTTGTGTTGGCACTTGAAGAGCATAATATTATGCGGCAGTTGTCACGAATTATCCGCACAAATAGCGGTGAATTGCAAATCCCTGTAGTCGCTACCAAAGGGACTGCCTCATGGATTAATGAGGCGGCTGAAATCCCCACAAGCGATGCGGGGTTTGGGCAAGCGACTCTTTCGGCGTACAAACTCGGCACGATGATTAGAGTTTCAAAAGAACTGCTCAACGATTCTGCGTTTCCGCTTGATTCGTTTTTGGCACAAGACTTCGGACGGCGAATCGGTGTTCTTGAAGAAGAGGCATTCGTGGCGGGGGACGGTGTAAACAAGCCGACTGGTTTTCTCACGACCGCTCCTGTCGGTGTGACTGCGGCGAGTATAAATATAACTTTCGATGATATTATGGACTTATATCACAGTTTGAAATCGCCTTATAGAAGTAAAGCGGTATTTATCGCCAATGATTTGACGGTGAAGGCTTTCCGCAAACTCAAAGACTCGAACGGTCAGTATTTATGGCAAGCCTCGGTGACTGCGGGGACTCCCGACACGATTCTCGGCAGACCTGTGTATACTTCTTCATTTATGCCGACCATTGAAGAGGGTGCGAAGGTACTTGCTTTCGGTGACTTTTCATACTATTGGATTGCCGACCGCACTGGCAGAACTTTCGAGCGTTTGAATGAGTTGTTCTCTGCGACTGACCAAGTCGGATTCAAAGCAACTCAGCGTGTAGACGGCAAGTTAATCCTCCCCGAAACAATCAAGGTTTTAGCAATCAAAGATGAGTGAGTTGTTGCGAAAAGTCAAACTGAATTTAATTATTGAGCATGATGCCGATGACGAGTTATTGTTGCAATATATCACGGCGGCGGTGGATTTCGCCGAGACTTTTCAACATAAAAAGTGTGGGCATTATAACAAGCGTAAAATGTCCCCGACTACCGAGCAAGCAATCATTATGCTTGCGAGTCATTTTTATGAATCACGTGACGGCTCGACTGCGGGATTTTTCGCCGACAATGTCAATGCGAGTGAACAAGTTTGGGTGATTGTCAAGCGACTTCTGCGAATGAACAAGAACTGGAGCGTGTGATATGTCATTCGGGAAAATGAACGCTTTCATTGATATAGTCGAAACTTCGCTGACCAAAGACTCGGAGGGATTTTCAACTTCCACCGACACCATAATCGCCTCCGTCCGTGCCTATCAAGAAGAACGTCACGGCACAAAAATATGGGCTAACAGAGCCGCTTTCTCGACTGCGACTTGTATGTTTCGGTTTAGAGTAATTCCCAATGTAGAAGTCACAACTAAACTACAAATCCTCTGCGGTGGGAAGCGGTATAAAATTCTCAGTGCGGAAGACGTGCGTGGTCGTGGAATGTATAACGAAGTTTTAGCGGAAATTATTATTCCGAGTAAAGGCGGTTAATATGGCATCTGTAAAATTCACTATGCCCGATGATTTTCTTGATTCTATTTCCAAACTCGAAAGTCGCACTGACGAAATAATCCCGAAGGTGCTTGAGGCGGGTGGCGAAGTTGTACTCGCAAAAGTGCAGAGCAATCTGCAATCGGTCATCGGGAAAAATCTCAAGTATAAATCCCGCTCCACTGGCGAGTTGGTTTCAGCTTTGGGAGTTTCCCCCGCTCGTCTCGACAAAAACGGAAATTTCAATGTCAAGATTGGGTTTGCGGAAAATCGGAGCGATAATAAGTCAAACGCTATGCTTGCGAATCTGCTCGAATACGGCAAGCACGGTCAGCCGCCGAAACCATTTCTGAAACCCGCAAAGGCGGCGAGTCGGACTGCTTGCATTGAGGCGATGAAAAATAAACTTGATGAAGAAATAAAGAAAATATGAGTATATTATCAGAATTAACTGCGTTGTTGGAAACGCTCAATGTTGCAGTCGAAACTGGAGTATTCAACGATGTTGCTCCCGATGAATATGCGGTGATTACTCCGTTATATGATTCTTTCGACTTGCACTGCGATAATCTGCCCGAATATGAAACGCAAGAAGTGCGGCTGTCGCTGTTTTCAAAAGGCAATTACATGGAGTTGAAATCCAAAATAATCACTGCATTATTACAAGCAGAATTCACCATTACCGCACGGCAGTATATCGGTCATGAAGACGATTCGCAATATCACAATTATGCCATTGACGTGGCGAAAATATATCAAATTTAGGAGGTCTATAGAATGGCAACAATCGGCATGGATAAGCTATTTTACGCAAAAATCACAGAGGACTCAAACGGCAACGAAACCTACGCAAAACCTGTCCCATTGGCGAAAGCAATCAAGGCGGATTTGTCAATCGAATTAGCCGAGGCGGTGCTGTATGCAGATGACGGTGCGGCATCCATTATCAAGGACTTTAAGTCGGGGAAATTATCGCTCGGGGTGGACGATATCGGCGTGACCGCCGCACAGGATTTGACTGGTGCAATTGTCGATGATAACGGTGTTCTGATTTCCGCAAGCGAGAACGACAGTAATCCTGTGGCGGTCGGATTTCGTGCGTTAAAGCCGAATAATCGCTACCGATATTTTTGGTTTTATCGAGTGAAATTCGGCGTCCCCGCAACCAATTTGCAAACCAAAGGGGACTCCATTACGTTCCAAACGCCGACAATTGAGGGAACGGTTATGCGGCGAAATAAGGTTGACGGACTCGATAAGCATCCGTGGAAAGCGGAAGTCACCGAGGGTGAGTCCAATGTTTCTGACGGCACAATTTCGGAGTGGTTTTCCGAAGTGTATGAGCCTGTTTTTGAGGAGGGAGTTTAAATGATGGATAATGAGCGTTCTGCTACAATAAAAATCGGCGGCGAGGATTACGAATTAATTCTCACCACGAAAGCGACTAAAGCAATCGCAGGGCGGTACGGCGGTCTTGAAAATCTCGGTGAACGGTTGCTTAAAGCTGAGAATTTCGAGTTAGCATTGGATGAGATTGTGTGGTTACTTACGCTTTTAGCGAACCAGTCGATTATGATTTACAATCTCAAAAATAAAGAGACCCCGAAAGAACTGCTCACCGAAGAGGCGGTTGAATTGCTGACTTCGCCGTTGGAATTAGCCTCTTATAAATCTGCAATCACCGAGGCGATGTTTAAGGGAACGGCTCGGAACGTGGTCAGCGAGGGCGAGGGTGATTCAAAAAACGTAACAGCCGAGTAACTGACTCTGAAACTTTTACTCGGCTGTATTACTACGGAACGGTTCAAATGCGGATGAGTGCTGATGATTTTTGGCTTTGTCCGCTTGGGTTGTTCTTGGATTTGTGGGCTTGCCATAAGCAGTTTCTTGGGATTGAGAAAGCGGGGCGGGAGTTGACGGTGGATGATATTATCCCGTTGTGAGGATTACGGTTTGCTTATTAGTGGTAGTTATTCTATAATATCAAAGATAAACTCACATGGTTTTTCACCGTCAGAATTTGCTTTTGAAGAAATGATTTCTTTCAAACGTAACTTTACGCCAAGAGCAAACTCGTGGGTATACCGCACATGAGCGGCACAACAACCGCAATATGTAAGCGGGAAATCATAAGGTTTTAATTTTTTAATGGGCGTGCATGGACAATACCAATCGCCCTTTTTACCGTCAAGACCCATGATAAATGTTACAGTCCCGTTGTCATTCAAAATACATTTATCAACTTTATGATGAGAATCAAAATCATTTAAAAACGTAATTCGTTCCTCGAGTGTCTTATCTTTGTGCAATTCTCCCAATTTACGGAATTGGGCGGAATATTTATTAGATTTATTACAACCTTGCTCGTCCATAACCGCAATACATTGCTCTTTAGAAAGATGCTCGTCCATTCCTTTGACAAAAGCCACGATTTCTTCTGGGGTTGCTTTTTTAATTCTTGGCATAGGAAGTTGTGATATAATTATTTCATCTATTCCTTGTTCACGCATTGTTTGCATCATATTCTCAATTTTTGGCATATATAAATCCTCTTTCGGCACACTATATAAAATCTCTGAACTTCATTATACCACAATCCAACGCAAAAATCAAGCATTATTTTTTGGCAAGGAGGTAACCACTCATGGCTAATTCCGACTTCGGCTTACGCATAGGAATCGAAGGCGAACGTGACTTCAAGAACGCACTTCGAGACATTAACCAAGCCTTTAAAGTCCTCGGAAGTGAGATGGCATTGGTGACCTCCCAATTCGATAAAAACGATAAATCGGTGAACGCTCTGACCTCCCGTAACACCGTCCTCAACAAGGAAATATCCGCACAGAAAGACAAAATCGAAACGCTCAAATCCGCATTAAACAACGCCTCGACTTCATTCGGAGAAAACGACAAGCGAACCCAAGAATGGCAGATTAAGCTGAACAAAGCACAAGCAGAATTAAACGGCATGGAGCGGGAACTCGGCGATAATAACAAGGCTCTTGAAAAAGCCGACAAAGCCCTTGACACTGCGGGAAAAGAGACTGATGAATTCGGCAAATCCGTAGACAAAGCGGGGGACGAGATTGACGAGACTGGCAAGGAAACCAACAAACTCGGCAAGGAGATGGACGAAACCTCCAAGAAAACGTCCATATTCGGCGATGTTCTGAAAGCCACTCTGCTTGCCGATGCAATCAAGGCGGGTGCGAAGGCTCTCGTTGACATGGTGAAGTCGGTTGGGGCGGCGGTTTCTGACTACATATCCGACTCTTCCGAAATGGCTACCGAGGCGGCGATGTCGCACACGCTACTCACGCAAGTTATGACAAACATGATGGATGCCACCGATGACGAAGTCGATAGTCTTGTGCGACTTGCAGAGCAACAGGAAAAACTCGGAGTGGTGTCAAAAACCGCACAAACCACGGCTCTTGCGGAGTTGGCGAGTTTCGTGGAACGGAAAGAGTCGCTCGAAGATATGCTCCCAGTGATGAACGACTATATCGCCTACCAATACGGTGCGACTGCCTCATCTGAACAGGCGCGGAACGTAGCAACCTCGCTCGGTAAGGCGATTGACGGCAACATTGACGGACTGTCAAAGCAAGGATTTAAACTCACTCAAGCCGAAAAAGAGTGGTTCAAAACCGCCACCGAAATGGAGCGGGTGCAGTTTGTCACCGATATGGTCAGCGAGTCGATGGGCGGTGTCAACGAGGCACTTGCGGCTACCGATGCGGGGAAAATGGCGAATTTAGCCACGGTCATGGACAATACGAAAATCTCAGTCGGCATGATGGCAAACGAATTCAAGGCTCAGATTTTGGGGCAGATGTTGCCGTCACTTTCTGCGTTGTCGGAGGGGTTTGTCGGGGTCATCAGCGGTGAGGGTTCTGTTGAGGAAATGGCGGGGGCATTCGATGACGTATTCAATGATGTTGTCGCTCTTATCACGACTTTTCTGCCTCGGCTGATTGATGTCGGCAGTAATCTGATTACCGCACTCGCCACGGGAATTTCCGCAAACATTGACACGATTGTCAACGGTGCGATTGATATTGTAAATCAACTTCTCGGTGCAATTTTGGATTTACTGCCCACGGTTTTGGAGGCGGGAACGCAGTTGTTATTCGGCTTGGTTGACGGAATAATTACCATGCTCCCTGCGTTAGTTGAGGCGGCGGTTCAGATTGTGGTGTCGCTCGTGCAGGGTCTCGGCGAGGCTTTGCCGAAGTTAATCCCCGCCGCCGTTGATGCGGTCATCACGATTGTTGAAAGTCTGATTGATAATTTACCCATGATACTTGATGCGGCATTGCAACTCGTTCTCGGACTCGCTGACGGAATCATCGCCGCCCTGCCGAGGCTGATTGCGGCACTCCCGAAAATCATCATCGGAATCGTGGATTTTATCATTAAAGCAATCCCTCAAATCATAAACGCAGGGATTCAATTATTGGTGTCGCTCGTGGGTGCGTTGCCGCAGATTATAACTTCGATTGTCCGTGCAATTCCGCAAATCATCACTGGATTAGTCAACGCAATTGTGAACAACATTCCGCAGATTATCAATGCGGGAATAAAACTGCT
>Ga0082212_10008469_pt1 | contig 10064 bp, 12 predicted proteins | sample TergutNt197P3_FD_71548 | JGI IMG/M metagenome (GOLD analysis project Ga0082212, IMG submission 71548) | Neocapritermes taracua P3 segment gut microbial communities from Petit-Saut dam, French Guiana - Nt197 P3 | ecosystem: Host-associated > Arthropoda: Insects > Digestive system > Gut ... | reverse complement strand
AGCTTGTCAAGATAAGCATAGAGATGAATCCTAGCGCCAGCTGTTACATACGACCCTATGACCTCGTTTGTATGAGGCAAGTTAGGAATCTCTCCCTCAGCAGCATACTTCCATGAAATCCATACAACATGATCGTTAGCGAATAATAGATTCACGACCTCGATCCCCGGCGTCGCTAGGAACTTATACAACTCCTGCGGGTTGGAAATGAGTTCGGTCATTGTGCGATGGTTCGATTCAGTCAGTTTACCCCACATAGAGTTTAGACATAGCTTGGCCAGTGCACGTTTCGCTGCGTTGGGACGTATATTGCTCCTATCTAGTAGGATGCCTTCGCTTGCCACGAAAGCGTTAATATAACTGTCCTCATCTTTAGGGGTTCGAACCCAGGACGGGTACCCACTAGCCTCTGCCTTCAGCTTCAGAAACGTGTTGATATAATCAACGAATAGTCCCCCTTGACCTGTAGTGGGATCATATTTGGTGACCTGGTATTCGTACACCTCGTACACCTCCATCACTCGATACCCCTTCTCGACCGCTAGCCTAATCTCATCGATAACCCATGTCGCGGTTAGGGCCCTGTCAGCGACAGCATCGTGAGAACATACGTCTTGTGTGTTCTGCTCAGTGGCGCACGTCCTACATAGACAGAATAACAGTCTACCATTACACCTAAACGGTAGCACTGGGTGATACAATGTCCTAGGCGGTAGGATACAACATTTCATGATTCCTTCCTTTTGCAGCATAGATTGTATGTCTCGACACGCATCGCCCACGTGAATAATAGGGTGCCCTAAGGGAAACTTGAAGTATTTACACACGAACGGATATAGGCTCATGACGTCAACGTATTGAATCGACTCTCCCTCTTTTACTTTGTAGTGAAGTCTTAGCGCCTCGGTTCGACCCCCGTATAGTGCGTCCCGGGTGTTGAGGGGGCTATGTAGGACCAGGGGGTGCGTCTTCAAGTGGGGGTGGTGGGGAATGATTTCACTATCAAAATGGCATTCCCATTCTACTTCCACCTGATAACCGGCTTGCGTTATTCGCTCTAGTCTAGCCAGCGTCTGTTCATATCTTTCGGACAGGGTGTCCTTACACAAGGTCTTAACATCTCGAAACGGTAGACAGGTATGCCCGTGCCAGAAACAGCCGTGGAACTCGTACACCGTACGCGTGGCGTGGCAGTAACCATCCACGCTTAGGGAGGGTTCTTCAGGTAGTCTGAATTCGCGGCCATTACGACCGTGTGCAATTTTACATCTATCGGTACTTTCCCTATGTACGAGCCACATTAGAGCTTTCTTACTCTGTGTTACGTTACAGCTGTATCCACCAGTAGGTATGAGTCCTATTGTGTTGGGTCTTAGGAATCGTTTTCGCAACACCTTATTGCAAGCAGAGGCGATCGTAACAGATTCCGTGAATACGTCGACATTGCCTATCTCCATAAACTCCCGTCTGAATACTGTGCACGCTTGTCTAAGCACAGTGACGTCATCTTGGCAGTAGGACTCTAGAACGCTTCTGTTATCAAAGACTGCAGACCTCTGACCCTCGTACCATGCGAGAAACTCTGTCCTCTCCTTCGCACTCATCGTGTCCGCGCCATAATACGAGACATCGGGTATTTCTCCGACATAGTTCATGTTTTCTCGAGTGTTGAAGTAATGGGGATACCAAGACTTTGTCGCGGTCAGTCCAAAGGCTTCAGGCAATTTACGCAAGGAACAAGGCATGAAGGATATGCTATCTATAAACGTTAAATGTTCCATAGTCATACAAATGATCTTGAGTCCGTTCAGAATTAGCTTAGGTTTCCACTTTAAGAAGATGGCCCTGTCGAGTATAAAGTGCAGATCAAACGCTTTGGCGTTATGAGCGATTACCACTATCTTGCTGCACCAAGGTCTCGATTTGCACAGGTAGGTTAAAAGATCCCCTACGGGATCGTCCCAGAACGTATGTTTCCGCTTCCCGCACTGTTCGCAGTCTATACTTATATCCGTGGCGTTCTCACATTTGGAACAGAATTGCTGGATACAGACTAGGTTTGGTACGTGTACAGTGGCCGAGTCTGAATACCGGGTATCCTGGGTGGTCTCGAAATCGTAGAATACGAATAGAACCGTATCACTTTTCGGTAATGCGTTCCGCAGAGGTCTCATGAAACATAGGTGACCTACGTCTCTCATGTCGCCACAATTTTCACACCAACGCCTATTACATTCGTGCTTCCTCTTCGTCGCGATGATTAGAGCACCGCATTTACCGCAACATCTCTTCTGTTCGCATACGGTCCTACGCGAACCTGTCTGGTGAGGAGGAGGATTCTTGTGATTATTGTAGCACGACATGCTTCTAAAGTGTCTGTTACAGTCTCCACAGGGTATTCGAACCCCGCTAACAGAGGCGCAGGGGGGACTAGCCATGCAGTCGCTACACGTCTGATCACATAGATGACTGACGCCCCGATCGCACCCCCTATTACAAGCTCTACATACATACCTTTTTGCCATGGCCCCCGTCAGATTCGTAATCACGTGATAGTGACGAGTGACGTCATCGTATAGCAAGTTGATACGTTTATCGGACCCCGTCTGTCCTTGGAATATTATGTTATCGCAACGCAAACCGTCGTATACCACTAGCTTATAGTCGTTATAGTGTTCCTGAAACTTTATGAGCTCTGGTACCCCGCCTCCATTGGTCAGGTCTATGCCGGTTGTCTCTAATAAATGTGTCACTACAGGACGAATCTTATTTCCTTTGCGGTACGATTGGTAGTTGGGATCATTTTCCAGCCTCGCTATTGCTACAATCAATGCGTGGGCCAAACAGTTATTTTCGGCCTTTATTTCGATAACACTTCTTTTCAGGTGTGCCAGATTAGCTACGGTCCTCCCTTTGCTCCTCTGAGCGGTGCGTCCAAACCCTACGGGCATCTTTACCGTATGCACGACAACTATCAATCTGTCCAGGGCGTTAAAACGGGCATTAGATTGAGCGACTTTTTCAAACATACTCCAGATAACCTCTTCGCTTATCTGATCCTTCCTTCTAAAGCTGATCCCTAGGGGCTTGTCCTGCTCGTTGACTTCATTACTAATTGTGATGCCTACCATATCGGATTCACTGCAATCTCTCAGAGCGTACTCAAACAGTTCAGACATACCATTTAAAAAGTGTGTGATTGGATCGGAGTCGGGAATGATTGGAGGTAATAGACGCACCGAGAGCTGTGTCCCTGTGGCATTGAAGCGTCTGTACAGTCTAGTTATTTCACCTTCTATCTCGAATCTCTGACTCATTTTGGTTTATTATAACGCCCTGTAAGCAGATTTACGTACTAGAAACGATATAATCATTGTCACCTGCTGTACTTCATAGGTATAGTGCTTGGCTATACTTTATAAAACCTAATGTTATTACTCACTGTGATACTCTAGCTCCCTCTTCAGCAAGTAGAAATAAGGCACTACCTACATACCATTATATACTATTGTCTTTATTCCCCATCCTACATGAATGATGACTTTGCTTTTCTCATTCCTGACCTCCGACCCTTCATCACTGCTGTTTACCCACACGTGTCTAACTTCTTTACCCACACGTGTACGTTTATATAAAATGTCTAACCTATTAATCATAGTGCTTAAGATCTAATTACGTCATATCTCTCTCTCATTTCATTTCTTCTCCGGGTGTATATAAGAGCAGTCCTCCGTAGCAACCCTACCACTAAAACGACGTAAGAAGGTCTGTCAACACCTGTTCTCTACCTCGCCAGCGCAAGACGTCAGAGCAGCTCAGCATATCAACAGTAAGTAATTCCTACTCCCTCTTCAATCACGTAGCGCGTGTTAGGAGGATAAGGACACTATCACTTAGGTGTGCGAATTACTTTTATTTCAGATGGCCCACCGTATAGACAGAGTTAATATGATCGCCTTGGCTGAGCGCTTTAATCATGTGGCGAGGCAGCGGGGGTGTCAGTATGCAGGGATAGCTACTAATATACTATATACAGTATTGTATGTGAGCATTGTGGAGGGGGACCAGTTGGCCATTTCCCTAATGATGGGGGAATCACTAGGCCAACTGGTCTTGCCTTCGCGATACACAACAGTATTCTACCCGTCTGATCTGTATACGGTGAATGAGGGTACGGTGGGGCTCGGGCTTACCATCAGGCAAATAGATAACGGTCCTTGTCACTTGGAGTTATCGGTCTTGGAGGAGGAGTAATGTTTCCTCCGAGGGCAAAACCGTGAACGATGACCTCACCTTACCCTCAGATCTAGTGATTAAAATACATTTATTTGAGGGTACCTCTCTGACTTATTTACTTCATCCTATTCCGTCATTCACCTACTTTGTTATTTCATTATAGATGGATCTTTCGCGCAAAATTCAGGAGCTCGATGCGTGCTACTCTATGAAGCTCGGCTCTCTACAGGTCGATCGGAAATACCCTATTACACATGCCGAAAGGATCGGTACTAGGTTCGGGCCTGCGGTAGTGCTAGCCATTCGTGATGCACCGGATCGTGTACTCAAGATCTTCATGCCTAGGCGGTTATATTCAGCATTTTCGGATCAGGATATTGTTGATATTAACTCGGAGAATGTTACTCTGTATCTCGTGTATAAGGGTCAATGTGTCCACACCCACGCATTTAAGGTGGCGATTGAGACATAGTAAATACAAAGATGTACCGACGAAACCATCTCTTTGTTTTTTATTTATTCATCCATTGTCATGTCGTGTACGAGGTCCCTCTCTCTCTTGTTACAGTTGGACGTTGCGAGATATATTTTATCACATTATGAGGATCAACGACAGGGCATTTGACGGTTCCACCACCTATCTGCTGACGGCACAACGCCTACGCAACGTCGTCGGAGGAATCTCTGGTTTCTCGGAGTTTACACCTGTATACTTTCCCCATAGGGAGGCGATATTCATGCTCATGAGGGCATTCCTCATGGGTGGAAATTGCTTCTTTATCACAGGGACATACGTTTGTCATGTGGCGGGCGTCTTGAGCGGGTACAGAGGTGCCTGTCTATATATATGTCTAACAGATACACACTTGGTACACCTTCTCTTCCAGAGGGTCGTTACACCTACATTCACGTATGCAGACTTTCATTTTGAACTGCTACACTCTGTTCCTGGCGAAGACCTATTCATTTACACGGTTACGAGGGGCTCCTTCTCTATGAGGTTCTTCACCTTTGGGATCGACGTCTCAGCGAGATGTGGACCTCTAGCAAATGTGAACCTGGTATACTTCGTCTGGGACAATTACGAGCGCATGAGTACGAAGCAGTATGCGATCACACTCGTACCAGCAGACACAGACACATTTTCAACTCCTCCATGTTTGGTAAACGCAGCTTCCCTCGTAACCCCCACGATGATATGTCTCAAACACTATAGAGCGGGCAGCGACGGGTGGAGGGATGGGTCTAACTGTGACACATGTGTGGAGAGCTATAGGTCACGTGTGGAATCAAGGTGTGGTTGTAGTGGGGCTGAGGATTGTGCGTGTAGGATATGTCTACGGCAGCCCCCTTCGCTATTCTCTACGGCGTTGGACGTATATACCCGACTGGTACACCATCTCCCGGACTATGAGCTAACTAGTAACACTACGTATGAACAATATATACATGCAGTTGAATCAGAGCAGACCAGCATCGACTTACTACTACCTCCCGAATTCCCTGAAGTACGAATATGGTTCCGATTCGCAACCCCAGACTTTGATATACGGTTTCACCGTGATTGTCCTGGCGATGGTGAGTGGAATTCAGAGACCTGCCGTACATTTACGGACGTTTTCGATGCCGTCGATGATCTCGTGAATGAGGAGTCTACCTACTGGTGCCACTTTTGTCATCGAGGCCTCTTCTTTCCCAACGCGTGCCCCGATCCCCTACATCTAAACTGATCACCCATATCTGTCTACAGAGAGATTTTTATTACAGATGGACCAGACACAGATTTGCGAGATTCTCGTATCTGGACAGGTAATGTGTCCTACCGAACTACACCCTGACAGACGTTATGCCATTTTACGCGCTCAGGAACTGCCCATGTGTGGACGTGAGCCGTGCATCCTAGTGCACATCTGGGACTACGCATCTAGGGATGGATACTTAATGCTACCGCACCTCACCCTGACACCTGCCGATATAAATCAGATCAATACATATGAACGTATATTCAAATTAATTTACAGAGGTGTCGATTCCTCTAACAAACCTATACTGGATATCATGTAGCGGAAAACCTTGCTCAAGCTCCTCCTCTCACACACACACACATCATTTTATATACTAAATGTGATTGCACTTACGTATTTTTATCTTTTCCATAGATGACTACACGCAATCCTCTACTTGTGGCGGAGCGACTCCTCGGCGATGTAGATACATGGCCGTCACATATAATTGGATTTCTGTTTCTACAACTCCCCACACGACGTATTATTAAGCTCCTTGCCGCATTCTTCTATGGGAACGATATCTGTCCTTCCCTAGCTGAAAGCTTGTATGAGCTCTGTAATGCGGACTACACTCCCCTTGTTGGTTCCGCCATGCGCAATTTTTACCACGAGTGGCAGAGAAAGAGGTTTACTCCTCACCTATCCCAGTACTACGATGTTCGTTTGCGGCAGTTCTTTTGGATAAACGGCTGTTGTCTACATCAGAGAGAGGTGGTACAACCCGTCGCAACTGTAATAAACTACGGCTATGAAGCCTTTTTTTCACCTGCACAGACCAGCCTGATAAGAAATAAATTATTATTATTGAGGTGGCGGTAAGGCCTAGTATAGTTTTTGACGATGGGTAGTACCACTTCTTCTGCTCCTTTTTATTCAGTTCTCTATGTTCAATAACTATGTACATGCTTTGACACTTAATAAATACATAATGTTCTTAATGTTACCATCACTGTATTGTCTTCTCATTTACCGTTTATGCTCACTCTGACACGTGCACGCCTTCCCCCACTACCTTCCTTTTCCACATACGTCTTGAAACTAACGCGTCGTCTCCTCAGACCACTTAGGACACGTGCCTTCCCTCTCACTACGTCACGCCACCCATCCCTCTACTGCGCATGTCTTCTGTCGCACTGCGTCACCCCTTCTCCCTCTACTGCGCATGTCTTTCTGAAACCCCCTTCTTAACCCACCTACACAGTCATCTCCCCCTCACTTCTACTGCGGCTGCCAACGGGTCAACACGTGTCGTCGCCAGTGCTTAACGTTTTCTCCACTACCAATCTTGACGGTCGCACCCATCTACATCATCTATATACCATTTCCCTATACCCACTTATCTACCAATCACCACGGCAGCACACACACACACACACAACTCCCATATTCCAGAACTTTCCATCTCATGTTACGTCATCGGTCACATGACTTTCGGGCAGGGCATAATACCTCAAATTACACGTTCTCCTCCTCAACGTCCTCAGATGCACAACGGCCGTCGGACCGAGCACAGCACCACTGAAGAAGAAGAAAAAGTTCATCTCCACTACCAATCTCGACGGCGGCACTGCACACTTTTTTTTGGACATCCCTTCTCCTCCTCACTACCAATCTCCACGGGGGCCCCACTAACACACACTCTTTGGACACCCCCTTTCCTACTACCAATCTACACGGGGCCACAAATACACACTCTTTTGGACACCCCTCATCCAATACCCATCTCCACGGGGGCCCCACAAATACACTCCTTTGGACACCCCCTATTCATACTACCAAACACCACGGGGGCCACACACTCTTCTTCTTTGGACACCGCTCTTCCATCTACCAATCTCCACCAAGGCACCATATACACTCCTTTTGCACACCCCTATACCCATCTACACTACCCAGCTATGGTCGCTCTTACACTTTCGACTATTTGTCTAGTTTTGTCTAGGGCGCAGGCGGGCGTGGCGGCACCCTGACAAAATACACTAGACTAGTCGAAAGCCCAAGACCGACCATGGCTGGGCCTTAACTACTCACACTCCTTGTCTCATTTTCTCCTCTTGCTCTCTCTGTCTCTCTTAGCCACATTTATGCTATCTTTACCATATTCTCAGAGGTATTTCTACCAAAATTCCTTCGGCCTGTGTATTTCTTCTCTTCTTCATCCCAGTTTCCTGCCCTGCCCATTGCAACTGCATTACACCACTCAATGAGCAGTCGGTGACCTGTAAGCCGAACAAGTTCAACATTCCCTCATTGTTCGGAACTGTTCTTCTCCTAGCCATAGATATTCTTCGTCACAATTTTCATTTAAACTTATGTCTACCACCCCGAAGTGTTTGCAATATAAATTAAGACAAAGGATTTATTCATATTATAATTCTTTTATGAATATTATTAAAGCCTGTTCTGTTTGACTGGTGTGATCCTTTATCTCAATTTACGATTTTAATTACTTCCAATTCGTTCTCTCCCTGCAGTAACAGACCGCCTCTCAGCCATTATGTGTGCCTGCTTACCCTGTGTAGACTTACTTTGTGTCTCTACCCGACCCATCGAGCCAACAGAATAGACCGAAGTATTTAGTGTTGTAATTTGAAAAGAAAAACTTGAGAAACATAACAGATATGGGCGTCTTCTGCGTACGGATCCAAAATAATGGATCAGTGCATAAAGGATTGTTAACTGTTTGGGAACAGGGTTAAAGAAGGCCAAGAATATTTCCTGGGTGACGAAACGGACTAGCCGACCTTCCGTGAAGAAGAAGAAGAAAAAGAAGAAGAAGAAGAAGAAGAAGAAGAAGAAGAAAAAGAAAAAGAAGAAGAAGAAGAAGAAGAAGGAGGAGGAGGAGGAGGAGGAGGATAATAACAACAACAACAACATCAACAACAAGACGAACGTATCACGGTACTGACGATGTAAGTAATTGTTTTACATTGCTGATTCCAACAGCCCACACGAACGCAACATGCAATACAGTGACCTTATGGCACTTTACACGAGGAATGTGCAATCAGCTACACTAAATTCCAAAAGGTACAGATAAATCTGGGCCTTAACCTTGCATGTTGGCGCCGCCTGGTTCATTTGCACAGTTTTTATTTAAAGGTAAAGGTAAAGGTCACCCTAGTACAGGCACTGAGGCTCTGTACAGGCCGTACGAACTATAGGGGGAGTAGAGGTATAGCTCTACCCTTTCATGACCACGGCTCTAGAAGGGTGTGAGGGGTCAGCGTCACGCACCGGCCACTATTTATCCCCGGGAAAGACCCGGTACCCAGTGTACAGGAGGCTGGGTGGGCCCCAGGGCTGGTTGAACAGGTGCGAAAAATCTAGCCCCCCACCGGGATTCGATCCCTGGATCGTCTAGCCCGGTAGCTCAGTCGCTATACCAACTGAACTACCGGGCTCACAGTTTTTATTTACTTACCTGCAAATAAAAGGTGAAGATCTTAACGACAATACTTGATTTTTTCTTCGCGCAGTACGCAGTCCGTCCATCGCTACGCATAAAAGTCACCGCGCTAGCATGTCATGCAGGCACAGTGCGGTAGAAGAGGTACAGCTCTTCTTATTCTTCACCTGTTGCTAGATGGCCATAGGTCGTCAACGTCACGCTCTGGCATCTTTATTCCTGGGAAAGCGCCCCTATTCCCGTTGAGTAGGAGAAACGTTGGACCGCCAGGATTGTTTTGACGGCCGTAGAGAAGAGAAAATCTCTTGCCACCACGCTATCGTGGCGTCCATCCCACAGCGAGTTGCTATACGGACAACATTCTCCCGGTCTTCGTCCATGGGTAAAAATTATGTCGGAAATGATCGCGTAGCGTTTCTTTTGGAACAGCATGTCTGTTGTGAAATGATGTATTTCTTCGTTCATTGTGCAGTGGTCAATGACCTTCAAAGAGCATAATGTGCCTCAGAGGGTGGATAACCTTTAGCCTTTAACCCTTTGGCCCTGGAACTGGACATTTAAATAGTAGCACATCATTTATGTAAAATGTGAATATTTTACGAACCAAAAAAGGTAACGTTATGAAATACACG
>Ga0082212_10013853_pt1 | contig 10065 bp, 8 predicted proteins | sample TergutNt197P3_FD_71548 | JGI IMG/M metagenome (GOLD analysis project Ga0082212, IMG submission 71548) | Neocapritermes taracua P3 segment gut microbial communities from Petit-Saut dam, French Guiana - Nt197 P3 | ecosystem: Host-associated > Arthropoda: Insects > Digestive system > Gut ... | reverse complement strand
AGTGCCTCGGTGAGGTCGTTGCGATCACGTTCCGAAAAGCGGAGGCATGGATGCCGGAGCGCGCGAGTATGCGCATGGATGCGCATTCGAGCGAAAAGGAACGTGATGTAACGGCCGAACTAAGGTGGCACTGAATAGTAACCGGAAACCGTGCAATCTATCCCCATAATGTTATACTTTTCCTTTACCGCCTCCACCTCAGAAGACGGCGCGGGCGGTAAGTCTATTTCACATTCCATATTCAGCGCCTCATACTTCGGGGAACCAATCCTGTGGTACGGCATAAGTTCGAGCCGGGGGTTACCAAGGCTCTTCAGGTACTCCGCCGTTGCCTTAACCTCCCCATCCCCGTCGTTTACGCCCGGGATCAGCGGTTTGCGAAACTGCACGTTAGCGCCGCTCCGTGCGAGGCGCTCCGCGTTTTCCAGGATCAGCGTGTTGTCCATGCCTGTATATTCCGTATGTAGGCTGCTATCCATTAGTTTCAGGTCATAATAAAAGATATCCGTCAGCGGAAGGACGCGCTCAAACGCGATCCATTCCACCGCCCCGCATGTCTCGATGCAAATGCTTATACCCTCCGTGCGCAAGCTTCCGGCTGTCTCCGCGATAAAGCGCGCATAAAGCAGCGGCTCTCCGCCGGAAAACGTCACGCCGCCGCCCGAGCTGTCATAGAACATTTTGTCCCGACGCGTCTTCCCGTACAGTTCGCTGCTTGTCATGACCTCGCCGTAACGGACAATCGCCCCGAAGTAACAATTGTCGACGCATCTGAAACACGCGACACAGTTCGCGCGGTTGATTCTGTATATTCCCTCTCCCGGAAGTATCGCCTTATGACTGCAGGCCTTAACGCACCTGCTGCAGTTATGGCACAGGTTCTTTATAAACCCAACTTCAACTCCCGCTCTGAGGTTCTCCGGATTTGCGCACCATTTACAGCGCAGCGGACAGCCCTTTAAAAACACTACGGTCCGAATTCCCGGCCCGTCGTGTATTGAGTATCCCTGTATGTTAGTGACTATCGCTGTTTCCATATCATCAACTCCCCGGTATCTCCCGGACAGAGCTCAGTTCCCGCAAGCGTCGGAAACTCAACTACGCGAGTTGTGCGCCTCGCTCCTGTACGCGGCACATATCGCGGTATATGCCGGGCTTGATGGATAGCTGCTCATGCGAGCCCTTTTGCACGATCCGCCCGTCCTCAAACACAATGATGCAGTCCGCCATGCGTACCGTACTCAGTCTGTGAGCGATAACTATGATCGTACGGGTGCCCGCAAGCTCCATAATAGCGTTTTGGATGTACGCCTCTGTCTGCACATCCACCGAAGCAGTCGCTTCGTCCAGTATGAGCACAGGCGCCCTGCAGATTATAGCGCGGGCAATAGCGATACGCTGCTTCTGCCCTCCGGAAAGCCGCGCGCCGCGCTCGCCTACCTTGGTTTCATAACCCTCGGGCATCTCCATAATATCTTCATGTATGCGAGCGATACGCGCAGCTTCCTCGATCTCATCGAAAGGAGCGCCCGGCCGCGCGAAGGCTATGTTCTCGGAAATCGTTCCGTTGAAGAGGAATGTGTCCTGCAGTACCATTGCTACGTTTTTGCGCAGGTTTTCCAGTTCAATATCCCGCAGGTCGTGTCCGTCCATTTCTATAACGCCTGACACAGGGTCATAGAAACGCGCAATTAGCTGAGCCAGCGTGGTCTTCCCTACTCCTGTCGCTCCGACGATAGCGACCATCTCTCCCGGAGCCACGTCAAACGACACATCCTGCAGCACCGGCACGTCGTCCCTGTATGAGAAGTCGACGTTTAAGAAACTTATCGCCCCCTGCGGCTGTACCAGAGGCATAGCTCCGGGGGTGTTATGTATAGTTTCGGGCGAATCCAGCACTTCAATCACACGCTCTGCGCCCGCAAGAGCGTGCTGCATCTGTTCCAGCAGATTTGCAAGCCCTGTTATCGGAGCATAGAAAAGTGTGAGATAAAGCAGGAACGCAACGATGTCTCCAACGTCAAGCTGGCCAAGATATGCCAGATATCCGCCGAACCCGACCACGATGACGACCCCCAGCGCTGTAAGGAACTCCACGCCCGGGTGGAACACCGCGCTGAGGTTCAGCCCGCGCAGCATGAATTTTGTGAAAACACTTGCCTTCTCATCAACTCTTTTGATCGCGTCCCTCTGCTGGCCGAAAGCCTGTATTTCCTGCATTCCTGAGTAATTATCCTGTAACTGCGCTGATAATGTGCCGAGGGACTTCTGCGTTTCTCTGAAAAACGGCCGTATTTTCGTGGAGAAAATCCATCCGCTCACAAGGATAAGCGGAATGGGCAGGCACGTCATCAGCGCCAACCTTGAGTTGATTGACAGCAGTATTACGGTAACGCCCACCACAGTTATAACGTTCGTGACCGATTCTGGAATAAGATGCGCGTAGAGCTGTTCGAAATTTGCGGTGTCGTTTACAGTTCTGCTTACGAGGTCGCCGCTCTCGTGATTGCGGTAATAGTCCATCGACAGCGCCTGCAGCTTGCCGTATACTCTGAGCCGCAGCTCCTGAACCAGGTTCCATGCCGCTTTATGCGCCAGATAGTTGCTCAGATACCTGAGCAGTATACGCACAAGATACAGCCCCAGCAACATTGCGGATATTGTCAGTATCCGCCGCAGTTTCTCCTCATCAAGCCCTCCTGCAGCCACGAGCGACGTTATGTCCCGCATAAACCATGGCGCAGTCAGGTTCACCACAGTGAGGAGCAGCGTACTGACTGCCGATATTATTAGTAAGACTTTGTACTTTGCGGCTTCTTTTGCTACACGAAGTATTATCTTCATATGATTCTCTCTCCGATCCTGGTCAATGATTCTTTTGGGAAATAATACCATATACGTCAGTAAACTTCCACCATGATATAGAAACCAACTACCCGGTTTCAGTTCCGGGGTTACAGTTGATTTCGTTTGATTGTACGCATCGCCCATGGTATACTGATTTCTGCGAAATCAGTATACATTTAATTTAAGTCCTTTCGCTCCTCGCTGCGCGAGAACCGCGAAAGATGACACAGTATACCATTCGCTGCGCTCATGGTATACTGATTTCTGCGAAATCAGTATACATTTAATTTAAGTCCTTTCGCTCCTCGCTGCGCGAGAACCGCGAAAGATGACACAGTATACCATTCGCTGCGCTCATGGTATACTGATTTCTGCGAAGCCGGATCACATGGAGTGCGCAGACGCAATACGCGCGTTGGCGCCCCGCGGCACACTGTCACAAAGGAGGCGGTCAATCATAGTTAAAATACTTTGCGACGTGACGGGTATGACATGTTCCGCCTGCTCGGCGAGGATAGAGAAGACTGTATCAAAACTTGAAGGCATCGGCGAGGTCAGCGTTAATCTGCTGACGAACAGCATGTCCGTATCATACGACGATGCTCTGCTCAGCAGTGACAGGATCGTTAAAAGCGTTGAGTCGATCGGATACGGCGTTTCCGTGCTCAGAAGCGCGGAAGGGGCAAAACACCCGGCTGCCGGTATAACTACAGGTATAACCGCTGTATCGCCTGCGCACGCCGAGGCCCGTTCGATCAGGAACCGTTTCCTGCTCTCCCTGATCTTCACGATCCCGCTGTTTTACATTTCCATGGGATCAATGCTCAAGTGGCCTGTCCCCGGCTTCATTGCGGGTATGGATAACGCTATGATATACGCGTTCACACTTTTTCTGCTCACACTCCCTGTAGTCATTACCGGAAGGCGATTCTTCATCACGGGATTCAGAAACCTCTATCAGTTATCTCCGACAATGGACTCTCTGATCGCAATCGGATCCGGAGCAGCCCTTGTTTACGGCATTTACGCCATATATAGAATCGCATGGGGAATGGGACACGGCGATATGGACATGGTCCACAAGTTCTCTATGGACCTCTACTTTGAGTCCTCGGCGATGATACTGACGCTCATTACTCTGGGCAAGTTCTTTGAGGCGCGCGCTAAAGGGCGCACGACGTCGGCGATAGAAAAGCTGATGGATCTTACTCCGAAAACAGCAGTGGTCATGCGTGGAGGCATTGAGAGTGAAGTTCCGGCGGCTGATGTGGTACACGGTGATATAGTGATCGTCAGGGAAGGCTCTTCGATACCGGTGGACGGTATCGTCACTGAAGGATACGCGTCTGTCGACGAATCCGCGGTGACCGGCGAGAGCATGCCGGTTGACAAGAATCCCGGAGACAGTGTGACCGGAGGCACAGTGAGCCGGTCCGGTTTCTTCAAAATGGAAACAAGGGCCATCGGCGAAGAGACAACGATAGCGCAGATAATCCGCCTTGTCGAGGAGGCCACATCCGGCAAGGCGCCCATAGCAAAACTCGCAGACAGGATCAGCGGAGTCTTCGTCCCTGTGGTAATTGCGATCGCAGTCTGCGCCGCTGCCGTTTGGCTGCTCGCGGGGCGGAGCTTTGAGTTCGCGCTCACCGCGGCTATTTCGGTACTTGTTATATCATGCCCCTGCGCGCTGGGCCTCGCCACACCGACAGCGATCATGGTCGGAACCGGCAGGGGCGCGGCCAACGGAATACTGATAAAGTCAGCTGAGGCTCTCGAGTCGCTTCACTGCGTTAGCACTGTTGTACTGGACAAAACGGGAACGATAACCGAAGGTTCCCCATCAGTGACGGATATCATCACCTGCAACTCAGACGTTCCCGAACTTCTGACTATTGCGGCTTCATTGGAAAAGATGTCCGGGCACCCGCTTGCAACACCTATCGTCGCGGAAGCTGAAAGATACGCGGAGGAGTTCCCTCTCGTTCTGAAAAAAGTATCTGATTATGAGATGATACCCGGGCAGGGTATCACCGGCGTCATTGGCGGCGCAGTCGCCGGGTGCGGTAACAGGAAACTCATGGACGCCCTTGGCGTCGACGTCAGCGAACTCTCCGAAGCGTCTGACGATTTGGCGCGCAAAGGCAGGACTGTACTTTATTTTTCTTTTGACAGCAGGCTTATCGGCATAATCGCTGTAGCGGATACGATCAAGCCCACAAGCGCAGACGCGGTTGCAGCGCTCCACGGAATGGGTCTGGATGTGATCATGCTCACAGGCGACGACGCACTTACAGCCGCCGTGATAAGCGCTCAGGCCGGGATAACTGATTACTCCGCAGGCATATTGCCCGTGGACAAGGAACGTGTGATCCGCGATCTTATGGATAAAGACCGGAAGGTTGTTATGGTCGGCGACGGTATAAACGACGCTCCCGCCCTTGCGCGCGCCAATATTGGGATCGCAATCGGCGCCGGCACGGACATTGCCATTGAATCTGCGGACATCGTGCTGATGAAGAGCGACCTCAACGACGTTGTGACGTCAATCAAGCTTAGTAAAGCCGTTATGCGGAATATAAAGCAAAATCTGTTCTGGGCATTCATATACAATATCATCGGTATACCGGTAGCGGCAGGAGTTTTCTATACTTTGTCCGGGTGGCTGCTGAACCCGATGATAGCGGCGGCTGCGATGAGCTTCAGTTCAGTTTCGGTAGTGTCAAACGCTCTCAGGCTGAACTTCATCCGCATTGACCGAAAAGTGCGCAGCCAGGCAAAAAGCGGCGGGCGTAACCAGCAGGGACGTGTCGGACTGACTCAGCCGGAACATGTCGGGCTAGCTCAGCAAGAACATGTCGGGCTAGCTCAGCAAGAACATGTCGGACTGGCTCAGCCGGAACGTGTCGGGCTGGCTCAACAGGAGCTCAGCCTGCGCAACCAGCCGGGACAGCAGAATACACAAGAAGGAGTGATAAATATGGTCAAACTGGTAAGCATTGAGGGAATGTCCTGCGAACACTGCGTCGCGGCGGTAAAAAAAGCGCTGACGGCTGTGGAAGGCGTCAGCAATGCGGAAGTCGATTTGGAGAGCAAACAGGCGAAAGTCGATGCAAGCGCATCCGTGACGGACGATATGCTGCGCGCGGCTGTCGAGGACGCTGGCTACGAAGTCGCGAAAATAGCTTAAAACACAGTTCTATTCATCTCACCCTACTGTGTCCTGCCGTATTCCTCGGAAGAGAAATACAGTTCTATTCATCTTGCCCTACTGTGACCTGCCGTATTCCTCGGAAGAGAAATACGGCTATACTCATATCACTCTACCACGACTTGCCGTATTTCTCTTTCCTTGCCGGATCAAATACCTCGGCAGCATCATAGAATATCATATAACGATTTCGCTCATTCCGCAGCGAGATACCATCTGCGTGCATTCTGTCGCATATAACTGCAGAAATGTCCGTCTTTATCTTCGAATATGATTCACGCCCGACTGACGCGAATATTCTGAACCCAAGCTCCTGATAATAACGAAACGCGGAGCCGGTCTTATTGACGTCATCACCATCCAGCCTTGTTCCAAAAGGATATATGAAGATTTTCGTTTCGCCCACAAGAGCGCCTACCTCATCAAGCCAGCGCTGTGCATCGGTTTTCACTCTTTCAAGAGAACTTGACGTCAGGCTTATATGCCCGTAACTGTGAGTGGCGAAGTACCAGCCAGTCTCTTTGAGCCTCTGTACAACCGGGCGTACGCGAACAAGCTCCTGCATACGGTTGAGCCTGAAAGCTTCAGATGTGTCATTTCTGTCGAACTGGGTCCTATAACCGAGTATACCCTCGTACCCGGTGAGCGCGATGCAGCCTTTTACTCCGCCAAGAGAGAAGTCGGGATGTTCCCTGATGAACTTGTCAAGAATAGTAACAACAGTATAGTCCTGCGATACGACAGGATTGCCTTTCGGATCAAATCCTGACGCCCAGATCTCTCCGTCATCGCCTATAATCAGTTTCTCCATGAACCCGTCGTTTCGCATGTACTCATAAAACGATATGTCATCAAAAGACAGCACCAGCGGCTTTTTCCCTTCGGGCAGCATGAGCGTATTCTTCTTCATACGCAGCTGCCCGTTATCATTTACGTACTCCGACCAGACATCGTTCAAATCCACAAGAATGTAACCGTTCCTGTACATGCTGTCAAGCATCTTGTTATACTCGCTGACTGTGACCATGTTGTCATCATAACCTTTTTCCATTGAATCACCGTCAAAGGCAAGCTCCGGGTAGGCTATTACCTCGTGGAAAAACAAATGCTCTACTATCCCATCATATGGAAAAAGTTCAACATCAGGACCGGGATATATCACAACGGGACTCGGATCCGGCTCAGGGTCCGGACTCACTGACGCTTCTTCCTGGCCTGAAGACTCTTTTACGTCGGAGTTCGGCAGATTCGGATCACCGGCAGGCTCCGTACTGCCGCCCGGCGATGCGTCTGACGTATTTTGGCTTGATTCCGGCTCCGTTTGGTGGTACTCCCTGACAGCGCCTTCTTCAGGCGAGCCGTCGCAAGCCGCTGCGAAAAGGATAATGCACAGCATGCATACGATGGCGACAATGTATTTGCTTTTGCTGCCGGTTCTCATCATTTTATCAAACCGTTTCCGTAATGTATTTTGTGGGGTATAATGTGTCATCTTTCGCGGTTCTCGCGCAGCGAGGAGCGAAAGGACTTAAATCAGATGTATAATGGTTGCAGCGGCGCGTCTCGCGCCACGGAAATCATTATACCATAATTTAGGGGGCGTTTCAACGCTTGATTTCATGCGGAAGTTCAGTATTGTTCAATGTTTACGCCGTTGTCAGGCTTTACCAAACCCCGCAAATCTTGAATTGATAGTTACACGTTAGTAACAAGAAAACCCCCTATTTTGCAAGCTGATTCACACGCGCTTGAACTGCGTTTGCGTCATACCCTGCGGCGGTCAATTTCTGAACCCGTTCTTGACCGTTCCCCCATTTTCCCGCGATGACTTCACGGGCAACTTCATCAAGTGACAGGGAAGGGGTCTGTGACGGCTGTGATTGCCCTGTGTTCGATGTTATGAAGGCATCATAACCCAAACCCTTTAATTTCGCAAGCATCGCGTCAGCGTTTGTTTTGACGCTGTACGCGCCGACCTGAACCTTGTGATAACCCCCTGTAAATGTCACAAAGGCATCAAACCCTTTGCTTTTGATTTCGGTCAACAGATTATCAGCGTTCGCCTTGCTTGTGAATGCCCCCGTCTGAACCCTGTAAATCACGCCTGAAGGCGTTTCGACGGGGGGCGGGGGTTCAGGTGTGGTTGTGGAAGGCGGCGTTGCTGTGGCGTTTCCCTGCGCCGCCTGAACGTCTTTCCTGAACTGCGCCATCGTCAAGCCAAATTTTCCCCAAAGGTGTTCAACATCGCCGTGGTTGCTTGCGATGCCGCGCTTGTACCCTTCAGCGTGGGAAATGATAACCCCATCAGCCAACGGGTCAAGGCTGAATTCTTTACAAAGCATCGCAAACAGTTCAACCGCTGATTGATATGTTCGCATCACAACGGCTTTTGTATTTTCGGGGTTGTTGTCCACCCATGACGCACCGCCAGTATATTTGATTGTGGCGGGTTCGCATATTTCAACGCCAACATGGGTATTATTGCCGCTTCCGTTCGCGCCGCTCCCACAATGCCAAGCGCGCCAGTTCCACGGAAGGGTTTTGTAAACATCCCCCGTGTTCCCGTCAATGAACCCGTGAACGCATACTTGCCGACCACCCTGTTCAGATGCGGGTTTGTTCCATTGATTGATGAATACCATCGCGGAAGGTTGCGGACAACCTACCGAATGAATCAGCAATCCCTTCACCGTGATTTGACGGTTCGCCTTATAGCAATCATTCTTTGTCAAGATGCTATCAATTATCTTCATGGTTTCCGTCCTTTCCTGAATTTGCGGCATCCGTCAAGCCTTCACCGATGATGTACGCTATCAATGCCGCGCCGCTCATAATGATTGCGGTCACTTGCGTAACCAGTTCAGCCGACCCACCGCTTGCAAGAATAAGCGGGGTCACAAACCCCACTACCGCCGCCCACAATTTGCGGCTTGTCAGTTTGCGCGTCCAGTCAATTTTGTTCATTTCTTTTCCCCTTTCAAAAATTTTTTATTAGTCATGGTGTCTGTGGTCAGGTAAATGCGTGTCTGATGTGTGAATACACGGTTTGGCTTTTATCAATTCGTACATCGCAACCACATCATTGTTCATGTATTCCGACCGTTTATCATGCCGTTCAAGCAATGCCGCCGTTGTTCCCGTTGTGGTTTCAATCAGGTTCAGCATTTTGTTTTGATTCTGCAAAAGGTCATTCATGTTCTTCAGCAATTCGGTTTGAATGCTTGCGCTGATTTCCAGTTTCTGAAGAACTGCGTTGACCGTTTTTCCGTTTCCGACTTTATCCATGACAAATACAACGGCAATGAAAATCAATACCCCTGTTTCTGCTACTACAGGGATTACACTTGCAAAATCCATTACGTCACCTTCTCCCATCTTTGCGGCGCGTTAGGCGGCGGCGTACCATCATCAACCGTGTCAACAATCACCCTGTACCACCCATCTTCTTCAGGTCTTTGCGGATTCTCCCAAAAGCGTTCAAACCCACGTTCACAGAATTCTTCACGCACCCACGGAAAACGCCCATTATTCCTGAACAGCTTGCAAAGTGAATTTTCAGGCGGCGGTTGATTATTTTGAATGCGCCCATCGCCTTGTAACAAGTATTTACATACATTGTCATCAGGCATCTTCAGAACTTCGCCGCGCTCATAGTTGCGTTCAGGGTCAGGAACATATTCTTGAAACAGAACTGCGGGGAATCTGATTAGTGCCTTGAAATTGTTGGTTGCGGGAAGAAATCGCAAAAACCCTATAGCTTCGCCTACTTGCCGCCCTCTTTCCCTCGCTTCGCTCATAGTCCTAACCCCTCTTTCAGCCCTTGAAGCAATTCCGCTGATTCGGAATCAATGCCGCCTTCAAAATTGGCGATTTGTTCAGCCATTAACAGAATGTATTCATTCTTTTCATACTGAACCATATCGAATTCAAACCCGTTGAATTCGTTTTCCCCATCCGATTCAGTAACGGGTTCAATGTTGCTGTGAACCCAAACGCTGTATTCATCGACT
>Ga0082212_10013852_pt1 | contig 10065 bp, 10 predicted proteins | sample TergutNt197P3_FD_71548 | JGI IMG/M metagenome (GOLD analysis project Ga0082212, IMG submission 71548) | Neocapritermes taracua P3 segment gut microbial communities from Petit-Saut dam, French Guiana - Nt197 P3 | ecosystem: Host-associated > Arthropoda: Insects > Digestive system > Gut ... | reverse complement strand
CTGTCTTGGTTGTTGCGCAGTCGATTTCGGAAATCCCGGAGGGACTTATGAATAACCCTGTATAACGAGGTCAATGATATTATTCAAAAATTAAGAAATAATAAAGCGCCAGGCCCAGACAACATCATCTCCGAGCTGAATTTGAATTTGAATTTTATTTCACATTCCACTGATCCATGGTAGGTAACAAGACCTTTGAATACCGAACTCTTCACAAATAACATACAATAGTTACAGTATAATATAGGTACATTCCATATGGAAATAGTCCATTTTCTTAATAATATTTAAGTATATCAAGAACAGTAATAATAACAACAATATATAAAGATTTACAATATTGAAGCGTACCACATTTACACATTTAAAAATTATATTGCGTATTTTCATTTCGTCATCATGAGTTCTCTTCAACAAATATACTCATCAGTTCTGGTAACTCTCTACTCCATATATGCAGTACGAGTGAGCCTCGTTTTGTGTACGGGTAGTAAAGCAGAAGTCCGTATATTCTTCACATGTACGGGAGGTAATGTAGGAGCACCCTTTGTAATCTCTTTGTGAATCCGTAAACCATTACAGCAATTTCACTTGTTCACTTTATCCATTAGCTGGCATGAACATTTGATTAAATGGCTGGAAACATGACGCAAAGACCTGAAGTTTTCGTGCCAATAATAAAATAAGTAATATTTTCTTATTTTTTTACTTTTGATAAAAAAAGGAAAGGTTTTTTGTGTTATTTTGCACTTTTCGTAAAAAAACGCTGTATTATTAGTATTAATTATAGAAAACATCGATTAGAAAACATTATGATTACGGTTAATCAAATTTTGAGAATAGAGGATGTGGAACATGTTTTGTTTGAAAATGACACTATTACATTATCGAGTGAGAGAGAATATCAAATAAATAATTGTTATAATTTTTTAAAACACTTTGTTTCCGACAAAATTATTTATGGCATCAATACCGGATTTGGCACGATGGCGCAATACCAAATTGATGAGAAATATCTTACCGAACTGCAATATAACCTTATTCGGAGTCATTCTACCGGTGTGGGCAATCCGCTGCCCGATTTGTATGTCAAGGCGGCAATGCTGGCGCGTTTGGGTACTTTTGTGCAAGCAAAGTCGGGCGTGCATCCCGATTTGGTAAATTTATTGGTAGAATTTATCAACAGAGGAATTTACCCGCTTGTTCCCGAACACGGCAGCGTGGGTGCCAGCGGCGATTTGGTACAGTTGGCACACATTGCATTGGCTTTAATCGGAGAAGGAGAAGTGTTTTACAAAGGAGAAAGAAAAAACACCAAAGAAGTTCTTAAAAAAGAGCAACTTAAACCATTTACTATTCATTTGCGCGAAGGCTTGGCGGCAACCAACGGAACTTCCGTAATGACCGGTATTGGATTGGTTAATTTACTGTATGCTAAACGTTTGTTGAACTGGTCAATCATTGCTTCGGTAATGATGAATGAAATTGCCTCTTCTTACGATGATTTTATGTCGGAGGCGCTGAACAATGCCAAACATCATGAAGGACAATCGGAAATAGCACGCATTATGCGGCAAGTTTCTCAAGGCAGCCAATGTATTCGTAAGCGTGAAAATGAGTTATATAACGGCGGACATAACGGCAAAAAAACCTTTGAACATAAGGTGCAACCCTATTATTCTTTGCGTTGTGTGCCGCAAATTTTGGGACCGGTTTTCGATACGTTGAAGAATGCAGTTAAAATTCTGGTAAACGAGTTAAATTCTTCCTGCGATAATCCGATTATTGATATTGAAACGCGAAATGTTTATCACGGAGGAAATTTTCACGGCGATTATGTTTCTTTTGAAATGGATAAAGTGAAAATTGCCATCACAAAATTGACGATGCTGGCGGAACGGCAATTGAATTATTTGTGCCACGACCGTGTCAATGAAATTCTTCCGCCGTTTTTAAATCTTGGCGTTTTAGGATTAAATTACGGCTTGCAGGCTTCGCAATTTACGGCAACTTCCACTACTGCTGAATGCCAGATGTTGTCCAATCCGATGTACGTGCATAGTATTCCGAATAACAATGATAATCAGGATATTGTAAGCATGGGAACAAACGCTGCCCTGATAACCAAAACAGTTATTGATAATTCGTTTCAAGTGATGGCTATCCATTTTATGGCATTGGCACAAGCGATAGATTATCTTCAAATTGAAGAAAAATTGTCTTCGGAAACAAGAACAGTTTTTAAAGAGATTCGTAAAATTTTCCCAAAATTAGTGGAAGACAGAACCTTGCATATAGAAATTGAAAAAATAATCACTTTTTTTAAAACCTCTCGTTGTAAGTACTTTGAAATATGAAAAACATAAAAAAAATGTTAATTATTAATTGTTAATTAAATATGAGATATGCGTTAGTAACAGGCGGTTCAAGAGGTATAGGAAAGGCAATTTGCTTGAAATTGTCCGAAATGGGTTATCCCGTTATTGTCAATTATGTTTCCAATAAAGAAGCCGCCGAGGAGACAAAATCACTAATAGAACAAAACGGCGGCAAGGCAGAATTGCTGCCCTTTGATGTGGCAAATGCCGCCGAAGTAGATGCTGCCTTGGAATGTTGGACAGAGCAACACCCCGATGATTACATTGCCATATTGATAAACAATGCGGGCATCCGACAAGACAATATGGCGGTATTTATGAACAACGACCAGTGGAACAACGTGATAAACACCAATTTACACGGTTTTTTCTACGTTACGAGGCGTTTGTTGAAAAATATGCTCACCAAGCGTTACGGACGTATCGTTACCGTGTCTTCGCTTTCGGGTTTAAAAGGGATGCCGGGGCAAACGAATTATTCTGCGGCAAAAGCGGCAGTTATCGGCGCTACCAAAGCGTTGGCTCAGGAAGTCGGTGCAAGAAAAGTTACGGTGAATGCCGTCGCACCCGGTTTTATTCCAACCGATATGACCAAAGATATTCCGGAAGAATATATGGAACAAATGAAAAAATTCATCCCGCTCGGTCGTTTCGGCACTCCCGAAGAAGTGGCAGCGGCGGTAGGCTTTTTGGCATCAGAATCGGCAAGTTATATAACAGGGCAGGTGATTTCGGTGAATGGGGGGCTTTATTGAGATATGAGATATGAGATTTTTAGATTTGAGATTTGAGACTTGGGACTTTGGGATTTTGGATTTTTAGATTAATACAAAAAGAAGATATAATATGCACAATTTTAAGGAGTTAAAAATATGGCAGTTGACGAGGTGTTTTGTTAAAGATGTTTATTTATTGTCAAGAAAATTCCCTGATGATGAACGCTTTGGACTAACACAACAGATACGCAGAGCAGCAATATCTATTTCTTCAAATATTGCCGAAGGTTCAGGTAGAGGTACGAATAAAGAATTTTCACATTTTCTTGACATTGCAAATGGTTCTGCTTTTGAAGTAGAAGCCCAGTTGATTTTATCATTAGACCTTGAGTATATTACACAAATAGAATTTGATTGTATAAACGAAAATTTACAAACAATTGAAAAAATGATTTTTAATTTTAATAAATCTCTCAAATCTCAAGTCTCACATCTCAAATCTCAAATCCATGAATAAAAGGGTAGTCATCACAGGAACAGGCATCTGGTCGTGCTTAGGAACAAGTTTGGAAGAAGTGGCAAAGTCGCTTTATGAAGGCAAATCCGGTATCGGCATAGACCCGATTAGAAAGGAGGTTGGTTATCGTTCACCATTGACGGGCATAGTGCAAGCCCCGCAACTGAAAGGAATCCTCGACCGCCGTATGCGTGCAGGTTTGGCAGAAGAAGGCGAGTATGCTTACATGGCAACCATTGAAGCCATGCGCAACGCAGGTATTGATTTGGATTACCTTGATAAAAACGAAATGGGCATTTTTTACGGCAACGACTCTTCGGCAAAAGCCGTGATAGAAACCCATAACACAATAGTGGAAAAGAAAGATACCATGCTCGTGGGGTCTGCTGCCGTTTTTCAAGCAATGAACAGCACGGTGAGTATGAATTTGGCAACTATTTTACGATTGCGAGGTATCAATATGACCATTAGTGCGGCGTGTGCCAGCGGTTCTCACGCTATTGGGCTGGGATATTTGTTTATACGGCAAGGTTTGCAAGATATGGTTTTGTGCGGTGGAGCACAGGAAACCAATTTCTACTCTATGGGCAGTTTCGATGCATTGAGCGCTTTTTCCACACGAATAGATAATCCCGCAGCGGCTTCGCGACCCTTTGATGCTTCGCGAGACGGACTGATACCCAGTGGCGGAGCAGCAAGTTTAATCCTCGAAGAATACGAACACGCCAAAAAACGCGGAGCAAAAATCCTCGCAGAAATTATAGGATACGGTTTTTCTTCCAACGGCAAAAATATTTCGCAACCCGATGATGAGGGTTGTATAATCGCCATGTCACGGGCATTGCAAGATGCGGGTATGAATCCTGCCGATATTGATTATGTTAATGCTCATGCCACCTCTACTCCACAGGGAGATATGATGGAAGCAATGGCACTTGACAAACTTTTTGGGCAAGCACGTCCACCTGTAAGTTCCACAAAATCAATGACGGGACACGAGTGCTGGATGGCTGGTGCAAGCGAAGTTTTGTATTCTATTTTGATGATGCAAAACGATTTTATCGCCCCAAACATCAACTTTGAAAAACCTGATGAATACTCTGCAAAACTCAATATCGCAACAAAAACGATAAACAAAAAATTGGACACCATACTCTCCAATTCTTTCGGATTTGGTGGGACGAATAGTGCTTTGATTATTAAAAAATGTAATTAAGAAATGTCAAAAAAAATAGCAATAATAGGCGGAGGTATTTCGGGATTAACAGCGGGCATTTACGCATTGAGAGCAGGGTTTGTGGTTGAAATTTATGAATCACATCAGGTAATTGGCGGTATGTGTGCGTCTTGGCAACGCAAAGGAAGCGCCTGCACCAGCGCCGTTCACTGGATGATGGGAACACGAAACGGCTCAGACCTGCACGAAATATGGAAAACCACCGGCGCCATTGACCACAATACCGAATGGTTTACCCTTGATTATATTTCGGCTTGTTTGGACGAAAATACTTATTGCTATCTGTATGCAGACATTAACAAATTGGAAGCAGAACTTTTACGAATATCGCCGCAAGACGAAAACGCTGTAACAGCACTGATTCGTGAAATAAAAATCTATCAAAAATTGCCCATTCCTGCGGGCAAACCTATGGAATTGATGGCACCTATGGAAAAAGCCATTGCATTTGCCCCCTATATCAAAGCCGAAAAATATACTTCATTAAATACTGTAAGCGTTGCCGAATACGCTGCACGTTTTCAATCGCCGATTATTCGCAATTTGTTATTGTCTGTTGTGCCTGATTCCCGACTAAGCGCCAATATGTTAATGATTTGGCTTGCTTCAAACTGCAATGGCGATGCAGCATTTCCGCTTGATGGTTTTTTTGCTATGGTAAAACGAATGGAACAAAAATTTCTATCTTTGGGCGGTAAAATCCACATAAATTCGCCTGTTAAACAAATCATTGTCAAAGAAGGAGTTGCAAAAGGAATACTACTTGCCGACGACAGCGAAGTAAATGCGGACTATATTATCCCCACTGTAAGTCCCGATGTATTATTGGAAAAATTGCTTGAAAATCAATTTAATGACAGTTATTTTGAACAACGATTTGCCTCGCCCGACCATTTTCTTACTCCTAAATTGACGCTTGTTAATTTGAATATTCAAACAGATATGAATCAATTTCCGCATACGCTGGTTATTAAAACAAAACACCCTGTAATCATTAACAAAACAAAAATAAACTATTTGAAAATAAACCATTACGCTTTTGATAAATCTTTTTGTAAAGATGGAAAAACCTTAGTACAGGTGGTTTTGCAGGAACAGGAATTTGATTATTGGAAAAAACTGAAAACCGCATCGGAAGCCGAATACAGACAGGTTAAGGAAAATTTAGCCCAACAAATCATACAGGAAATTGAAACGGTTTATCCTCAAACAAGTGGTAAAATAGAGTTGCTTGATGTGGCAACACCTCTGACTTTGCAACGCTATTGCCGTTCATATTGCGGTTCCTATTTGTCGTTTTGTGCGATAAATTGGCAAGGAACACGCGAAAATCACGAAGGCACAATTGACGGAGTGAAAAATATGTATCTTGCCGGTCAGTGGGTTTTTCAGGATGGTGGACTGCCTATGGCGGCGGTTGCAGGAAAATTTGCTGTGCAAAGAATAATAGATAATTAATAATTAATAAATTACATAATAAAATTATAAAAATAATAGAATTTATGACAAGAGTAAAAATTGAAGAATTAGTAAAAGAGTTCCTTGTAGAAGAACTTGAAATTGAAGAAAGCAAAATTACGCCCGAAGGAAATTTAAAAGAGGATTTGGGCATTGATTCACTTGATTTTGTGGACATTGTAGTAATTGTAGAACGCAAGTTCGGTTTTAAAATCAACCCCGAAGAGATGATGGGCGTTAGAACGCTTTCTCAATTTTGTGATTATATAGAAACCAAAGTCGGCAACAACTAATGCAAAAGCAGCAACGGCAATGGTCGGGTGTTACCCAAGGCGGTACGTTTGGACAAAGGACGTTATTTAAAATACTATCCACAGTAAATCCTGCGTCGCTGTATTGGATTTTGGCTTTGGTTGTGCCGTTCTATATGCTTTTTAACCAAAAGGCGTACCGTGCTATTTATGCGTATTTTCGCAAACAGTGGGGATATTCCGCATGGAAAGCCTGTTGCAAAACCTATCGCAATCATATTCTTTTTGGACAGTGTATGTTCGACAAATTTGCTGTGTATGCAGGGAAAAAGGATTTTTTTGAAGTGAAAATCACAGGAATGGAATACGCGAAACAATGTTTGCAAAATAAGGACAAAGGGCTGATTGTGGCAAATTCGCATCTTGGCAATTTTGAATTGACAGGCTACCTGTTTCAAATGAATTTGTCGGTTGAAAACAATCCTTTTGAGGCATTTCAAAAACAAAATCGTAATTTTCACCTCATGGTTTATGGCGGAGAAACGGAAACTATTTTGTCGAGCAGAAAGCAAAATCTGTCAAACAACGGCATTTCCACAATGCAGACAAGCAACGATTTAACGCATCTTTTTACACTTAGAGAAGCCTTGCAAAAAGGCGATGTGGTGAATGTGAGTTGCGACCGTTTTGAAGGTAGCAACAAGGGTATAACGTGCAATTTTCTTAACGGGCAAGCCGATTTTCCAACAAGTGCTTTTGCTCTTGCAGTGCATTGTGATGTTCCCGTGCTTTCCGTTTTTTGTATGAAAGAAGGCAGAAAATCCTATCATTTATACTATAAAATGCTTGATGCAGGAACAGAAGCAAACTCAGATGCCCGCGAAAAAGTGAGCAAATACGTGCAATCGTACGCCCAAACAATGGAAGAAATATTGCAAAAATATCCTGAACAATGGTTTAATTTTTATAATTTTTGGAAATAGTTAATCAAATAATAATTAAATAATGAACAATACAATAAAATCTTTTGAAAAGATGAAAGCCGTTGATGCACAACGCTTAGCACACGAAATTTCTTTTGGACCTGTAATATTTCAGGTTTCGCGTTTAATGGTAAAATTCGGTATTTTTCAAATGCTGCTTGATGCCAAAGAGGGTTTAACTCTTGATGAAATTCAAGAAAAGTCGGGGCTATCCCGATATGCGGTACAAGCCTTGCTTTACGCCTCGCTTACCGCCGGCACCGTGTTGTGTAAAGAAGACCGATACACTACCTCCAAAGCAGGTTGGTTTGTGCTCAACGACCCGCTCGTGCAGGTGGATATGGGCATGGTGCATGATGTAATTTACAACGCCTTGTTTCATATAGAGGAAACACTGTTAAGCGGAGAACCAACAGGTTTGCGGAAAATTTTCGGCAACTATCCAACTATTTACGAAGCGTTGTCGTCTTTGCCGCCCGATGTGCAAAAAAGTTGGTTTGACTGGGATCATTATTTCTCCGACCAATCTTTTGATGAGGCATTGCCCATTGTGTTTGCCGACAAACCCTTGCGTTTGCTTGACGTGGGCGGAAACACAGGAAAATTTGCCCTTCGTTGTGTAGATTACGATGAAGAAGTGCAGGTAACCATCGTGGATTTGCCGCAACAATTGGAAATGATGAAAAAATTTACGGCGGGAAAACAGGGAGCGGAACGAATTTTTGGTCATGCAGCCAATCTTTTAGACCAATCCGTAAAATTGCCCGAAGGTTTTGATGTGATATGGATGAGCCAACTCGTATCGGCATTTTCGGAAGAAGAGGTAACGAGCGTGCTTGCCCGTGCCGCCGATGCAATGAACAATGAAACAGTACTTTTCATAAACGAAACGCTATGGGACAGACAACGTTTCGATTCGGCAGCCTATTGCCTCACGCAAATCACGCTCTATTTTGCCTGTGCTGCAAACGGCAACAGCAAAATGTACCATTCGTCCGATTTGTTGCGCTGCATCCACAATGCAGGATTGACCGTAGAAACCATACACGATGGATTAGGTAAGGGGCATTCGCTGTTGGTGTGTAAAAGACGTGAGATTTGAGATTTGAGACGTGAGATTTGAGATTTGAGATAGAAAAATCATATAAACTACAATTCAGACAAAATGAATATGATAGATGTTGATATATTGACTTTTATACCGCAGCGTCCGCCCTTTGTGATGGTTGGCAAATTGTTGAGCGTGGATGACAAATCTGCCTGTACGAAATTGTTGATAAGCGATGACAATATTTTTGCACAAAACGGCACTTTTGCAGAGGCGGGAGTGATTGAAAATATGGCGCAAACTTGTGCCGCAGGAATGGGATATATCAATGTTTGCACGCATAACAATACGGTTAAAATAGGGTTTCTTTCTGCCATAAAGAACTTTAACCTCAAACGTTTGCCAAAAGCTGGGGAGACTCTAACCACTTGCGTTAGCATAATGGAGCAAGTAATGGATATGATTTTGATAAAATCAGAAGTAAAAATAAATGAAGAACTGATTGCAGAAGGAGATATGAAAATTTTTATAACAGACATTGATAATGAAGATGATACATGAAAAAATGACGGCATTAACGGCTTGTACAGAATTTTGTGTGCGGTTTAGCGAAGTAGATGCGATGAATATCGTATGGCATGGCAACTACGCACTCTATTTTGAAGATGCCCGCGAAGCCTTTGGAAGAAAATACAACATCGGCTTCGACGATATTGTAAATGCCGGATACGCCGCTCCTTTGGTCGAGATGTCATTCCAATACAAACAGCCTTTGCGGTATGGACAAACAGCAAAAGTCAATGTCTTTTACAAAAATACAGATGCTGCAAAAATCATTTTTGAATACGAAATTCGAGATATTGAAACCGATGCAATTATGGCAACCGGTCGCAGCGTGCAGGTGTTTTTAGACAAACAAAATCAACTTGTGATAACCAATCCGCAGTTTTACTTGGAATGGAAAAGGAAAAACGGAATAATGAACAATGAATAATTAACAATTAAATTTAGAATGGTTATAATTGGCGATAGTATTATTTCTTCATTGGGGTTCACTACTTTGGAAAATTTTGAGGCGGTGAAAGCGGGAAAGTCGGGTTTGCAATCCTACCAATTGTGGAATTTGCCCGAACCGTTCATCGCATCGCTCATTGACAGAGAACGCCTGCAAGATGCTTTTACCGATATTAAACCATTAAACAAAACATACACACCCTTTGAACAGGCTATGATTGTGTCTGTGCAAGAGGCAAATAAAGCAGCAAACATTGACCTTGCCGCTCCCAACGTGCTTTTTATTATTTCTACTACCAAAGGAAACGTGGAATTAATGGATATAAGATTATCAGATATGAGATTATCAGATATGAGATTATCAGATATGAGATTATCAGATATGAGATTATCAGATATGAGATTATCAGATATGAGATTATCAGATATGAGATTATCAGATATGAGATTATCAGATATGAGA
>Ga0082212_10013851_pt1 | contig 10066 bp, 6 predicted proteins | sample TergutNt197P3_FD_71548 | JGI IMG/M metagenome (GOLD analysis project Ga0082212, IMG submission 71548) | Neocapritermes taracua P3 segment gut microbial communities from Petit-Saut dam, French Guiana - Nt197 P3 | ecosystem: Host-associated > Arthropoda: Insects > Digestive system > Gut ... | reverse complement strand
CTGCAACATGACCCACTTCAAGCAGATACATGGCTAAGTCGGCGGCATCGTTAATCTGGCGTCCTTCGGCGCTCTTTCCGATATAGCAGTCAAGTTCGGGGAAGATGTAAAAAGCGCCTTGCGGGACATTCAGTTTAACGCCCGGTATTTCTTTAAACAGGCTCACAATCAGATCGCGACGGCGAAGGAAGGCTGCGCGCATCTCTTCTACACACGACTGGTCGCCGCTAAAGGCTGCAACCGACGCTTTCTGGGCAATCGAACTCGGACCTGACGTATATTGTCCCTGCAATTTATTACATGCTTTGGCTATCCACAACGGGGCTGCGATAAATCCGATACGCCATCCGGTCATGGCATAGGCTTTCGAAACGCCGTTGACAAGCACTACACGGTCTTTGATTGCAGCAAATTGTGTAATACTTTCATGTTTGCCGATATATATAATATGTTCATAAATCTCGTCGGAAATAATAATCACATCCGGATATTTTTCAAGTACGTTCGCAAGTCCTTTCAGCTCTTCACGGCTGTATACACTACCCGTCGGATTTGAGGGCGAGCAAAGTATGAGCGCTTTAGTTTTGGGTGTGATGGCTGCTTCAAGCTGGTCAGGCGTAATTTTAAAATCCTGTTCAATCCCGGCTGTGACAATCACATTGGTTCCTTCGGCCAGTTTCACCATTTCCACATAACTAACCCAGTAAGGCGCAGGTATTATCACTTCGTCTCCAGGGTCTATGATACTTAAAAGAACATTGCAAATGGATTGTTTGGCGCCTCCCGATACGATAATCTGATCGGTCGTATAATCCAGGTCATTCTCGCGTTTCAGTTTCGCGACAATGGCTTTACGTAAATCAGGATAGCCTGGAACAGGCGAATAAAAAGAAAAGTTATCGTCAACCGCCTTTTTAGCAGCGGTTTTTATATGGTCGGGTGTAAAAAAGTCCGGTTCGCCGACGCTCATATTAATTACGTCAATTCCCTGCGCTTTGAGTTCGGCGCTTTTTTGCGACATTGCCAGCGTCTCGGACGGTGACAAACTGTTTAAACGTGCTGATAAAAGTTCCATTTGTTTTAATAGTTAAAAATTAATAGTTAATTGCGTGCAAATTTACTCAATATTATGCAATTCATGCCCCATTTTTTCTTTTTTTGTTCGTAAATAAAATTCATTGTACTGATTGGTAGCAACTTCAAGCGGTATGTTTTCAACGACCTGAATACCATATGCTTCCAACCCTACCCTTTTTACGGGATTATTGGTTATCAGTCTCATTTGATGAATCCCAAGCTGGCGAAGTATTTGTGCTCCTACCCCATAATCCCTTTCATCTGCCTTGTGGCACAGATAAAGGTTGGCATCGACTGTATCCATGCCTTCTTCCTGAAGCTTATATGCTTTCATTTTATCCATCAGGCCGATACCCCGTCCTTCCTGTTTAAGGTAAAGGACTACACCTTTTCCCTCATTTTCAATTATTTGCATGGCTTTGTGAAGTTGTTCACCACAATCGCACCGCAAAGACCCGAAAGTATCGCCCGTCACACACGACGAATGAACGCGTACCAGCACCGGTTCGTCTGTTTTGATTTCTCCCTTTATCAACGCCACATGTTCAAGTCCGTTGCTTTTTTGTTTGAAGGGAATCAGTTGAAAGTTCCCGTACTGAGTAGGCATTTTAACTTCCACGCCTTTTATTACAAGCGATTCTGTCCTTAAACGATAGGATATTAAATCACGGATAGATATTATTTTGATAGTAAATTTTTCCGATAGATCCATCAACTGTGGAAGTCGCGCCATTGTGCCGTCTTCGTTCAGAATTTCGATGAGTGCGCCGGCTGGAAATAAACCGGCAAGCCTTGCCAGATCGACAGTTGCCTCGGTATGACCTGCACGGCGAAGTACCCCGCGCGAAAGCGCCCGAAGCGGATTGATATGTCCCGGACGACCCAGGTCGGAAGGCTTTGTTGCCGGATCGGACAGCGCCAGAATAGTCTGCGTTCGGTCATGTATGGAAACACCGGTCGTACAGCCGCCGCCAAGTTTATCGACCATCACCGTAAAGGGCGTCTCGTGCATGGAAGTATTATGAATCACCTGCATAGTCAGATCAAGTTCATCGCAGCGTTCTTCAGCCAGCGGGACACATAATACCCCCCGACCGTATGTCATCATGAAGTTTACTTTTTCAGGTGTGACTTTCTCGGCAGCAATAATGAAGTCGCCTTCATTTTCACGATCCTCATCATCCACCACAATCAGGAATTTCCCTTCCCGAAAATCAGCGATTGCCTCTTCAATTGTATTCAATTCATAATTCATAATTCAAAATTCATAGTTCATAGTTCATAATTTTTATCATCTCATCACAGACCTTTACCGTCGCAATCATTTCCTGATGCAATAATTTATTTCGATAGGCGGCGATCAGATAGACTGCGCCACCGACAGGAAAGCATACGGCCATTGCCAATCCCAGCTTCGCATTTATCCGGAAACCCGTCAGTTGATAATTGTTCATAATCGGGAAATCCATTGTTTTATTTAAAACAATGATTTGGTCGGAATTTTTCAAAACCTCTACTATTTCTTCCAACTGATTTGAAATGCGCTCCAATTCATGGTCGATCCCGCCTGATTTCCAAAAATGATAATAAGATAACCTTCGTTTATTATTTGCCATATAGTATAGGCAGGATTCCTTCAATCCAGCCAACAACCTTCCAACTTCATTGTAATCAGGATGTTCCATTATCATTTCTTTCATTTCTATCTTGCGGGATTCACGCTTTCCGATCAACCGTTTCAATGTATCAGCATAAGTTTCGGCGTTTAAAAGGACGGAATCATTAACGGCTTTATAGGTCAGGAAAATTCCTAAGGGAAGCAGTACAGCCGAACTTAACCACACGCCTTGCCATGGCAGCCAAATGGCATCGCGTGCAAACTTACCTCCTGTTGTATCAATAATATAGTAAAAAACAAACAGAAAAACCGACAAAACTGCCGGAGCGCCCAAGCCTCCCTTCCGGATGATTGCGCCAAGCGGAGCGCCGATAAAGAAAAAGATCAGGCAGGCAAACGAAAGCGTAAATTTCCGGTGCATTTCTATGTGATGCCATCGTATTTCCTTATCTTCAAATTTCAGAGAAGAAGATTTATAGCCGTAATTCATTTGTAGCGCTTCGATATTTCGTTTTGAATATTCCAGCAAAGAGGCTTTTACCTTTTCATCCTGCGCATTATAAAAACTATCCACTAAGATTATCTTCATCATTTCCGGCTTTTCCGGATCTACTATTTTCACTTGCTGAATTCTGTCAGGGCGAGCAAGCGTTTTCCTGTATGATTGCGCAAACAGGGCTCTTGATTCGTATTCATTGATACTGTCGAGCCTGACTGTCATAGAATCAATAGAATGTTGAAGACTTGCCAGATTTTTTCCAATGTAACGATCCTTGTATATATCCTCGTCCCTCATATTGAAATTACCGTCAAATTCAATGAACATTTCCATAAAATCGAATTTTTCACGCCTGTAGGGTACAGCATCTTTCGCTTCTCTTGTCCGTTCATTTTTTCCTTTCACATTTTCAAACGATTCGCCATTGTACAGGGTCAGGACTAAATACAATTTATCGGTAGACGTTTTAATCCGCCCTGAATCGGCGACAATCACGCGGGCGTTATTAAAACCTTCCAAATAATCATAAATCATGATGTCTAAAAGAAGTTTTTTCCTTGTATCTTTTTTTTTGACATACATGATTTTCCCGCTTATTTCAGTACAAAAAATTTTTTCCGGAATTTCCAGTTCCGGAGATTTTTGTTTTACGGAATAAAGCAATGTGTAAAATTTGACCTGCGAAACAGGTATAATATTATCCTGAAAATAAAACAGGGCAATTGAAATAAAAATGAGAAAAATAATAAGCGGCTGCATGATTCGGACCAGCGAGATGCCGGATGCTTTCATGGCCAATAATTCCATTTGTTCGCCCAAGTTCCCGAATGTCATCAGTGAAGCAAAAAGAATGGCAAGCGGCAACGATTGAGGTACAAATTTCATGGACGCATAAAAAAACAACTCGAAAATTATATTTAAATCAATCCCCTTCCCCACCATTTCGTCGACATACATCCATAGGAATTGCATCAGGAAAATAAACAGACAAATCCCGAATGTCATGACAAACAGCGGCAGAAAGGATTTTAATAAAAATAAGTCTAATCGCTTAACAGTGCGCATATCATTTTTATACTCCTAATGTTCTTTTCAACGCATCTACCTGCGAGTCCCAGAGGCTGATTGAATCCATCTTTTCCGACGGTTCAGCAAAATCGGTAATCTCCAGCGCTACACCGCCAGTCAACTCAATGGTATGAATACGAAATTCAAAATAAACATTTTCTACCTCATACTCCCATTTATAGCGTACCCAAAAATCAGGCTTCATGTTGAGAACCAACGCTTTTTCCTGCGTCTTATCCCATGAAAAAATATAGGTATCGCCAATAATGTTCACACTGTCGGCAAACCAGGACGACAGCCCCGGCGGTGTTGTCAGATGATTCCACAAGCTACGTTTGGACACCTTGTCAAACACATATTCAATATGAAACTTTTCTTTCTTCATAAGTTCGCGAAGATAGATATTATTTTTGATATTTCAAAATCCAAATATAATTTTTAACCTTATTCCACTTTTCGGCGTCCCGATATGGTCGCGGTATGACAACCTCCAGACATAATCCACACGTACCAGTTTGAAGATATTTGCCACTCCGGCGCCAAGTTCCATATAGGGCTTGTCACCCATCAGATGCGTATTTTCCGGAAAACGGTACAATCCCTCTCCATTCAAAAACGAATTGTTTTTATTGCTTAAATCACCATACCAGCCACGAAATGTAACGATTTCGCGCAGTTGAAATTTTTTGATCAGCGGTAAACGGTTAAACAGCCATCCGTTCAGATTATAGGTCGACTCCCACGAGACAAAACGGTCGTTGATAAATTCCATCGGATTCATCAATTGAAAGGTTTCCGATTCAATCGTGTACGATAAACTTACATTCGGAATATGTAATAACGGATAGGGCGCTTTATTCCAGACCTGGCCTGCCTGTCCGTATAAGTCCAGATATCCGAGCGGTGACAGCCAAAACCGTTTTCGAACGCCCAGTTCCGTACGGTTATAGGTATGATCGGTACCCAGTATCCCTTTGCGTGCCGTTGAATGGGTCAGCGTAATAATCGGAGCGTCGATTGTGATGGCATAGCGGTTATTACGGGTTTGGAAAATTTTCTCATTCGGCGCCCAGCGAAGAAAAAACACTAATTGCGCGGAAGTATAATGATGATCCGCCAATGGCTTGTCAGTTCCGTCGGACTGAATCAGCAGGAACGGCACATCCAGCGTAGCCCATTCCTTCAGATGACGAAACATAACGCTATACCCAAGCCCTTTAAAATTTTCCCGGTAATAACTTAGCTCCGCCTGCTGCATATAGGTAAGGAGGTTATTTTCGCTTCTTTTAAACATTAAAAACATGTTATCATCATTCGAATAGGCGTAATGCTGTCCAAGCTGGTTAATATCATATTTATATTCGCCCCTGAGATAATGCAGCGGATATTCATTATGGAAATTTTTCTTTTTGTTAAAAGAATATTCGAGTAAGGCATTACCTTTCAGTTTCTGATCTTTAAAGCCGTAAGCCAAATATCCGTCAAGAAACAACTGCCGGCTCAGATGAACCGTTGTTCCGCCTCCGGCCCGCAAGCGTAAACCCTCCAGTGCGTTCCCGCTGATGAACGAGTTAACCGGCCCCAACTCAAATTTACTGTTGGTTGCCGATGTACGGACATACCCGTTCGAAATAATGTCAATAACTTTCTCTCCCCAGTAATAAAAAGGTATTTCGCGCAACTGCATCATCATCTTCTCAACCGAAATCTCCTGCATATTGCCTGCGTTCCTACGCACCCCGTTCCAGTAATCATCCGTCTTCAGGCGTGCTCCCTCCGCCTCCGTTACAGGATTTTTTTCATCAAACACCGTCATATCAGGCGGTTTATCAAGCGAATGATCGCGATAGACGGCTATTCGATGACCATATGCACCCTGCATGTTTTTATACATTTCAAATATCATGGCAATATCATTCCGCGCAAGTATCCTGATGCTGTCTTCCACGCGGATATATTCCTGGGTAATTGACATTTCGCCGATTAAATTCAGGTTGATGTCGCGCGGCGTAATCATAGACACTTTTTTAACAAAGTATGTCGAATCCAAAGTTACAAATAAATGACCTACAAATCCAAAAGATTCGGTATTAAAAGGTACAAATCCGACGTCAACACATAATTCATTTTCTATCAATAAAGTATCTAAAAGATAATATTTATAATAGAGAGGCCCAATGGATGACAGCGGACTGACAAACCGGTTCAGAAAAAGCGAAATGTTATCCTGAAAAATGTCTACATCCTGAAATGCCTCATCAATTATCTGTTTTAGGCCCTCTTCGGGGATAAATTCAATCATTCCCGCCCGCCTGTAACCGGTAATGATCTTACGTTCGGTTTGAGGTGATTTTCTGTAATAATAATCCGCTAAAAATTCCTCATTGTATACAGGCAGAATTCCGCGTCCCTGCAAAGAAGTGGTATCAATATAATCCCGTATAAAATCCGCCTTTCTGTTCGACTGGTCCTGGTGTGTTGTTTCAACTTCAGGCGGTTTATTAGATTTTATTTGTCTGTTTACCAATGAAACGGTACGCTGTTCGTACATATTATAACTGAAATAGTCGCAGTCTTTCGGGTTGTTTTTTTCCCGCTTCGCTATCATTTGCTCGATAAACGACACAGCCGGATTATCCCGCCTGGAATATCTCTCTCTCCTGGGACGAACTGTTATTTCGTCCAGTGTAAATATGGCGGGTTTCAGATAAACGTCAATTCGATTATCCCCTGTATTAAGTGGAATGTATTGTGTTTCATATCCGATGTATGAAACGGTCAGTATCGTACTGTCCGAAGTCGTTCTTATGAAATAATATCCGTTTTCGGCCGATACGGTACCTGTCGAAGTGCCTTTCAAAGAAACAGAAACATCAGGCAATACATTATTTGTAACCGAATCTTTGACATATCCTTCTACCTGTAATGTATATTGTCCGAAAATCTTACCAAAAGCCACGGATATGAGAAAAAACAAAACAAGTAAAATAAATCTTTGCCTCATCGCTATTTTGTTACACATCATTAAAAATTGCGGCAAAGTTCGTTTTTTTTTTTGATTTGACAAAAGAGAACGTATCTTTGTGTCGAAAATTATAATACAATTTATATATGAAACCTACATTATTTGTACTTGCAGCAGGTATGGGAAGCCGTTACGGTGGATTAAAACAACTTGACGGTGTAGGCCCAAATGATGAAACCATTATGGATTATTCCATTTATGACGCCATCCGCGGCAGCTTCGGTAAAGTCGTCTTTGTAATACGCAAGGATTTTGAAGACGATTTTCGTTTAAAAATCCTAAGCAAATACGAAAACCATATTCCTGTTGAAACAGTATTTCAATCGTTAGACATACTTCCCGAAGGGTTTTCCTGTCCAGGGGAACGCACCAAACCATGGGGTACAAATCATGCCGTACTGATGGGTAAAGAAGTAATCAGGGAGGAGCCTTTTGCCGTTATCAATGCTGACGATTTTTACGGACGCGACAGTTTTGCCGCATTAGGCGCCGAACTCACAAATGCAACAGGTAAGCAAAACGAGTATTGCATGGTTGGCTTCCGCATTGGCAATACACTAAGCGAAAGCGGCTCCGTCGCGCGCGGCGTTTGTGCAACAAATGCGGATGGCTACCTGACAACCGTTGTAGAACGCACTGCGGTCGAACGCATTGACGGTGAAATACAGTTTGTCGACGAAAACGGGGAAAAGGTCATTTTGGATGAAAATGTTCCCGTTTCGATGAATATGTGGGGATTCACGCCTGATTATTTCGATTATTCAGAAGAATACTTTAAAAAATTTCTGCACGAAAACATGTATAATTTTAAAAGCGAATATTTCATACCGCTTTGTGTCAATGATCTTGTTACAAGGAACATAGCAAGCGTCAAGGTACTTGATACAACTTCCCGGTGGTTTGGCGTAACCTATACAAACGACCGTCCGGAAGTAGTCAAAAAAATACTGGCGCTTATTGATGCCGGCCAATATCCGAGTAAATTATTCTGATCAATTCGTAAATTTAATTCGTAACTGCGTCAGAAGCGCCCAACTGTTCATATGTCTCTTTCAGGGTTTTATCATTATCCGAAATGAGTAACAGCGTATCGCCGGGTTCCAGTTCGGTTGCGCCTTTCGGTACAAAATAGTGATCATTTCTTTTCACCATAACAGCCAGCGTATTTTCGGGCATCGGCATATCCATGATACGTTTACCATGCGACAAATGCTCCTCCGATAATGTCAGTTCCGTCATACTTGATTTTATATCGTCGGATAGCTCTATGTCGAATGTCTGAAGCTTATTTTGCGGTTTATTTTTCCCTGCCAATCCTAACATTCTTGCCACAGCAGGAACCGTAGTGCCCTGTACCAGCAATGATACCAGTGTCACAAAAAACACAATATTAAATATGATGCCGCCAACTTCTATGCCGGAAGTAAGCGGATAGGTTGCAAACAGAATCGGAGCGGCGCCCCGAAGCCCAACCCACGAAACATAATGTCTTGCTTTAAGAGTCATCTTCCTAAATGGAAGCAGACATATCCACACCGAAACCGGTCGCGAAATAAAAATCATAAATAAACTGACAGCCAGTCCTATAAGTATAATCGGGAACAATTCCATCGGGTTTACGAGTATCCCCAAGGTAAGGAACATCACGATCTGAAAAAGCCATGTCATCCCGTCCATAAACTTTTTGGATGTTTTTTTATGTACAAATTTTGAATTTCCTACGACAAGGCCGCTGATATAAACGGCTAAATATCCGTTTCCCTTAGCAATGGTGGTTACTGAAAATACAATAAACAATATGGTAAGTAATAAAACAGGGTATAATGATTCGTTATCAATATCAATCCGGTTGATAAGCCGAACAGCCAGGCGTCCAAGCAGATATCCCAGTCCCGCCCCGATAACAAGCTGTAATATAAATGTTATTGCAACAGACCATAGCCCGCCCTCCCCCATTAGTATCCATTGAATAAAAGTGATAGTCAACAGATAAGCCATCGGGTCATTACTGCCGCTTTCAAGCTCCAGAAGCGGACGAAGCCGCTGTTTCAGGACAAGCCCTTTTGAACTTAATATCGCAAAAACCGACGCAGAATCGGTAGACGACATAACCGAAGCCAAAAGAATTGCTTCAAAAAATGAAAATGTGATGGCCGTGAAAAAATGCTGCGTGAGGAAAAATATAAATAAACCTGTTATGATGGCCGTCAGCAGAACGCCGAATGTTGCCAGCGCTACCCCCTGCACAATAACAGGCTTTATTTCTGAAAATTTGGTGTCCATGCCGCCGGAAAACAAAATAATATTAAGCGCAAGTACGCCTATAAACTGAACTGTATTTGGATTTGCAGCCTCAATCCTAAACCCGAATATCATTCCAATAAACAAAAACAACACCAGTACCGGCACCCCGAACCGATAACCTGTTTTTCCTACAATTATACTGATAAACAGCAATATTGATCCTGCAAAAACAATGTATTCAATAGACAAATTAGCGAAATCCATACGTTCACCTTTAAATTTGATGACAAATATACGAATTAAATTGAAAGTTGAAAGTTGAAAGTTGAAAATTAATCAGTGGAAGCGAACTTTTTACTTTTTAGTTAATCATTAATTTTTATCTTCCGCTTTTTTCCGGATAAACCGTTGTCGTATACGGATAAATCAGGGAGGTATAGGCAAAAATACTCTTACAACGCAATATTTTCAGTGAAGGCATCGGCGCCAATTCTACCACTTTCAGGGAAGGATGCGTGCGGATATCTATCTCGGT
>Ga0082212_10013850_pt1 | contig 10067 bp, 4 predicted proteins | sample TergutNt197P3_FD_71548 | JGI IMG/M metagenome (GOLD analysis project Ga0082212, IMG submission 71548) | Neocapritermes taracua P3 segment gut microbial communities from Petit-Saut dam, French Guiana - Nt197 P3 | ecosystem: Host-associated > Arthropoda: Insects > Digestive system > Gut ... | reverse complement strand
TGTTATTCGGTTCTTTGTGTCGTATTCAAGCCGCGTAACCTCGCCAAGCGCGTTCGTGATTTTCTTCACGCGCCCGCGCCCGTCATATTCATCAAACAAGGTCGTATTGTTCAGAGCGTCTTTTACCTGGGTCAGATCGCCTGTCATGACATCATAAATGTACTGCGTCGCATGATTGCGCGGGTCGGTTGCGGATGTCAACTGACCTCGGGCATTGTACGCAAACGCTGTCGTTGCGCCGTCGGATGTTGCGCTTGTCAACAGATTGCCGTAGATGTCATACGTGTTGACAGTGTTGCCAAGCGCGTCGCTTGCCGTTAATATCTGACTGAATCCGTTATAGGTAAACGATGCGTTCTTTACGCCCGGAATTGATATATCGGTGACATTTCCGCTTGTATCATATTGAAAATTTGTTTCTACTCCCAACTGGTCTGTTTCTTTTATCAGATTCCGCGAAGCGTCATAATCTTTATATTTGATGGTCTGAGCCTGCTGATAGTAGGGGCCGGTTACTGACGTAATTGCGTTTTTCCCGCCTACATTTTTGAACGTCACGGTTGATACACGGTTCAGCGCGTCAACTACCTCTGTTTCCATGTCGCTGATATAGTCGATCGTATATTTTTCTACGCCATTGCTTATTTCCGATATCACGGCGCGGCCATCATCATCATATTCGTGATTTTCAAGAGTGTTGCCCAAAGCATCCCTGACCATATACAGACGCCAGGCCGAAGCCGAATATGTGTAAAAATATTCATACTTTGAACCGTTCGGGTATGCCGCCTCACTCAACAAACCATAAAGGTTATAATCGTAAACGGCAACATTGCCCATTGCGTCCGAAACGGCGATGACTTTATCGGATGCGTTATATGTAAAATTCACGGATTTGCCTGTCGGGGAAACGACTGACGACAAACGTCCGCTGCCGTCATAGTTAAAGGTCGTGGTGTTATTGTTCCTGTCCGTTTTGGATTGTATTTTATAGCTTGAGTTAAATACAAGTATCTCGCCCGTTTCCAGAGTAAGCGTGTAAGTGCCGTTCATATTTTCATTTACGGCGCTGCGGTTGTCCGGCGGCAGGTAGGCTTTAAACGAAGACGAGTTTCCAATGCGCCTGAAATACACCGCATGGCCGTCGTCAAAATTCACTGATAACGTCGAATCGTTGATAACTGTTAGCGTTTCCTCAAATCCTGTGTACCAGCCCAAACCGAAAAGACCTTCATAATCGCTTTTGCTGTTATACGTCCGTACCAGGGACAATTCGCGGGACAACCCGCCGATTGCATAGTCCACATGCTGAAGAAACATGTTTCCGGTTGTAAGATTTACCGGCTTGCCGGTACACTTGTCTCTATCATCGACACAACCAAGCTCTCCATCATCTGTGTTTACAACGTCGCCGGGGTCTTCTACAACACCAGCCAGTAAAGCGGCTTTCACCAGGGGACTGCTTGTTTCAATAGCGTAAGCCATGCCTTCTTTCGTAACAGACACTTTGTTGCCAAATCCTTCTATTACTCCGGTAACCATCGGGTTTTGCGGATCGCTCAGATTAACTATAATCGTCTTTCCGACTAAACCGACATACGCCGTCTGTCCAACCATCGCTACGGTCGATCCAAGACCGTCAAGCGCCGCCACTCCCGTTAATACAGGAGAACCCGGTATTGTCATGTCGTATACCGCAAGCGCGTTTTCCACCGAGCCGGAGATTCTGCCCGTAACCAACGCTACTGGCATATTTCCTATCCACCCCGTCGTTATCGCCGTGCCGCCATACAACGTGCCAAGCGACGTTGCTACGCTTTTCTGACCGTACAGTATCGCCGACGAACCAACACCCGAAGGATTTACCACCATCAGAGGAACCTCAATCATTCCCGTCGCCACTATAAGCGGCTGCAATACCCCGCCGTGTACATAATCAACCGCCGCTATTCCCTGCAATACCGTATTTAACCCGCCGTTTACACCCGTCGGTATATTGTTTTCTATCGAACTCCTGAAATTCGCCGTGTTCGCCTGTATTAATCTTTGCCTCGCCCCGCTTTCGCCATACAGACTCACTTCGTTCTGCCAATCGTAAATTGCCTTATTGATGTCGATTACAAATATGCCGGAAGTCGAACTTACCGTATATGCTTTGCCGCGCAACACCGCTATACCCGTTATCAGGCTGTTAAAGCTGTTGCCCGATAACTTTGACGCGCCTGCCGGCATCACTCCATTGCCTTCGTCGCTCACAAAGTACACAAATCCCGGAAACGGCAACCCATCATACAGAGGAACGGAGTAATTTACTGTAGACGCCAATAGCGGCTTGCCTGTTAATGCATACTCCGCCGTGCCTGTCAGTGAATTACCCCGCCCCGGCAAAACCATTGAATATAATTCAAACATTTGTGTCGGATCAGATACATCAAGAACATGAATCCAGCTTGGAAGGTTTGGTGTTGTCCTGGTATCGGTTGTATACACGCGGTTGCCCGTTGCGAATATTGATAAATTCCTGTATTCGCTAACCGTATTTGACCCTATTTGTTCCGCGTTGAAAGTCGAAAACTGTATCGTATATTTCGCCAGGGCGTTCGGCCCGGGATTGTCGTCCAGATCGTATATATTTTCCAACGTCAATTCATAACCCGCGTTGTATTTAAATCCGCTCAAAGGACGAATCGTTATCGACGTTACAGGCGTATCAAACGGCTCCAGGCTCAAATCCTCCATCAACTCGCCGTTAATCCCTATTGCCGTTATTACAAACGGTACGCTTCCGCCGTTTATTTCAACAAGACTCACGCCGCTTATTACATCTACAACCGGTTCGGTAAATGTTATCTGCGGATATATGCCAACCGGGATTATTTGCGCTCCGTTTTGCGGATAGCTCATATCGCTTATCACTCCCGGCGCTTCGCCCGGAAGTGTAATCCGGTTGCCCGATCCGTCGTCATGGATCGCCAAAAATGTCTTCGATACCGCTATCGACGCGCCGCTGGATATATTCTTCGCGGTTGCCCTCACCGTATAGCTGCCCGTCAGCACAGGACGAAATTCCTCAGCCAGGTATTGAATCTCAAGGCCTTGAGGAACGTAACTCACATCTAGGTTTGCGTAATACGGCCCATATACTTCCACTTCCGTTACTTCAAAATCAGGCGCAAGAGACACATCCGCAACAAATGCCAATGGCGTATTAACAAAGATTATTCCGCCGGCCTGTTCTCCATAGCTCCCGTTGCCGGTCGAGTTGTATACCTGAAGTTCTATCCCGGGGAAAAGGTTGCTGAAAAACGATCCCGTCTCGGGAAACGCGATGTCTGCATATCCGATATTCTGATAACTCGCCGAAAGGCTCTCCCACGGCGGCGCTGTCGTTCCGTACACCGTCGCTTCCATTTCCTCTCCGCCCGGCGTTGTCGCGAGTATCCTGACCGCCTCGCCCGCATACGCTGCGTCCCATAACGCAAACTTTCCGTCACTCTGGCTGTATGTTCCCGCGTCTTCGCGTATATTGCCCTCTGCGTCAAGCAGTTGTATTCGCGCGTTCCTTATCGGCGCATACGTTGGTTCATCTTTGCCTTCCGCCGGAGCAACCGTGCGATACACGTAGCCGTTTATTACTCCCTGTGTCGATTTGCCTTTCAATGCCGCGTCATACGACCACATCATTATGTAATAATTTGACGATACTCCGCCGACTACTCCAGAAAGCGGCGGCGCCGCCGACGTTACTACCTTGTCGCCTTCTGCAAACGCATGGCCAAGCGCTTTAAACCGTACCTGCCCGCTGGTTAAATCCAATACTCTTTCGTATACATAATAAAAACTGCCTTCCGGCGCGTTTGCCGGTTTCGGGAATACAAGTTCAACCTCGCGCTTTAAATTCGCATAAGGCGTCACCAAAAGCTCTATGCCGCCTCCAAAATTCCCGCCCGGAAAATCAGGCTTCTCATATAATGATTCCGCACGAATGCCTGCTATCTTAAACATTGCCGCGGTATCAAGCGCGTTCTCGGGTATTCTTATTTCTATTCCGCCCGCGCCGGTTATAACGCCGCCGCTCTTGCCAATGGATAAGCCTCCATTCATGCCTGCGTCGTTGCCATCGGAAATTGCAAACTCAATTCCGTTTGAATCCAGGGGCAAACCCGGCAATGTCACTGCCGCCCTCGTTGCCGCTGACGCGGTTTTCCCTTTCTTGTCGCCGACCGTTAGACGGACTGTATACGCTCCGGCAGCCTTATATGTATGTTTTACGCCGCGGCCGCTTCCCGTCGTTCCGTCTCCGAAGTCCCATAAATACGTCCAGTTCGGCTCGCCTATGGCTGTGAACTGTATCGCTTCGCCGATGCCTCCGATGTATGGCCCGCCGGGGCGCGCTATTAATAGACGATTAGCGTCCAGATCGATGTTTTCCGATTTGCTGTAATTGCCAGTGTAGTTATTGCTGCCGTTGCCTTTCGCGCCGGCCGTTACGTAATGCTTGAAGTTTTTAGGGGTTCCCGCGTTGTCTTTGTCTCCTGGGGAGAGTGTTTTATCGTCATCGACCGGCTTTACGCCAATAGCGGCGTAATCATCGCTGAAATTGCCATATACAGCCGCTGACCATCTCCAGCTAAGTTTCAATCCAGGAGTGTCGCTCAGGTATTCAGAAACCCAGCGGACGTTCTTTATTCCGCCTGTAAATCCGCCTTCCGGAACCTGAAACGCAACACCGCTCAGAAATGTATTGCCAGACGAGCAGCAGGGTTCAGCCTTCACTTCCCATTCGCCATTGTTATATGAAGCCGTTGCCGTCCCATGTCCGGGCGTAAACGTTACATTTGAATCCGGTACTGATATAAAGTATGACAGGCCGTCCGCTTCAAAAGCAATGCCTGCATTGCGGACATATATTTTCGCAGGGTGATTGCCGACTCCCATCAACTGGGCAGCGCTGCTGAACCAGATGTATGTGCCTTCGGCTATTGCCGTATTGTTGAAATCCGACGTTATACCGCCCGTTGCGGCCATTGCCGCCGAACCGAACATCAGAATTGCGGCTATTATCATGACATTGCGCAGGATCTGTTTCATTGGAGCACCACGAACCTTTCTTTCAAAAAACACAGCTTCGTAATTTTACCGTATTTTTTGAGTATCGTCTCAATGAATAATTTATTCACATTTTTTTGTGATTTGAGAGTTTTTGTATGTGGAACTTTTATGCCGCGCACCAAACCCGAATAGCCGCTTGCCGCGCCGGGCGCGTTATGGGAAAATACGTATTTATCAATATGATTTAGAGGCACTGGAAAGCTATGATTGTCTGTAAATTCGGCGGCACTTCCGTTCAGGACGCTGAGGCGTTGACCCGCCTTGCTGGAATCATTAAAGCGCGGCTCGACCGCAAACCTGTCGTTGTGGCTTCAGCTATGGGAAAAACCACCAACGGCTTGCTTGAGGCGGCATATACGGCGGCGCATGGCAAAAGGGATGAAGCAAGGCAACTGCTCCGTGAGCTTGAGAAAAAACACTCTGATGAAGCTCAAAATCTGGGTATTGCAACGCACGAAGACTGCGCATATTGCAATTATTTCAGCGGGGTTCGTCAAGATGAGGCGCGCGGACTGCTAAGGAAACTTGAGAAAAAACAATCCGTCGAAGGACAAAAGCTGAGTATCAACGCTCACGAAGATTGTGTTTACGAAAAAATCTATAAATATTTCAGCGAGCTTCACAAACTGATTAAAGGACTTTCGGCGCTGGGCGAACTTACACCGCGAATCACCGACGCCGTGGCCGGCTATGGAGAACTCCTTTCCACGGCAATATTGACGCAGGCGCTGCGAAATAACGGCATGGATGCCGTGCTTATGGACGCGCGCGAATGTATTTTTACCGATGAAAATTTCATACGCGCCGCGCCGATCTTCGGGCCGACAAACGCGGCGATTGTCAGGTATCTTAAGCCGGTTCTCGACGCGGGCAAGGTTCCTGTTTTCCAGGGATTTATCGGGCGTTCACAGAACGGCGACACCACCACCATAGGCCGCGGCGGGTCTGATTACACCGCGTCCATCGTAGGAGCGGCGCTCAACGCCGAGGAAATCCAGATATGGACGGATGTGGACGGCATTATGACAACCGACCCGCGCATGGTCAAAGACGCCCGTAAAATCCGGTCAGTCTCGTTTCAGGAAGCGGCTGAATTGTCGTATTTCGGCGCGAAGGTGCTGCATCCTTCAACCATCATTCCTGCTGTGCGCAAAAACATTCCTGTGCGCGTACTTAACAGTTACAGGCCGGAATTGGAAGGAACGATAATCACTGAAAAAGCGCCGCCCTGCGATAACCCCGTAAAGGCGGTCTCGTTCAAAGGCGGCATCACGATTGTTAAAGTCGTCTCAACGCGTATGCTCATGGCTTATGGATTTCTTGAAAAAATATTCGAGATTTTCGCGCGTCACAAGGTCCCGGTTGATGTCGTCTCAACCTCGGAAGTTTCCGTTTCGCTGACCGTCGATGATGTTTCCGCTATAGACGGCATTATCGAAGAACTGAAAAAGATCGGCGAGGTTTCCGTCGAAAAAAACAAGGCCGTCGTATGCTGCGTGGGCGACAATCTCAACAACGTTCATGGCGCGCTGCACACGGCGTTTGAAGCGTTGCGTGATATTAAAATTCATATAATTTCCCAGGGCGCTTCAGCCATCAACATTACGTTTGTTATCGATGAAAACCGTCTGCCGGAAGCGGTGCGCGGATTGCACGAAGCCTTTTTCAATAAGGCTGACCCGCGCGTTTTCTCATAAAGGATTGGTTACCCTATGAAACTGGCAATTCTTGGTTATGGCAAAATGGGGCGTATGGTTGAAGAAATCGCCCAGCGCGAAGGCTGGGAAATCGGCCCCAGGCTTGATATCAACGACAACGTTGACGGCGCAGGCATCACAAAAGAATCAATGTCGGGCGTGGACGCCGCCGTTGAATTCAGTCAGCCATCTGCCGTCGTCGCCAATATCGAAGCGGCGGCAAGAGCCGGGGTTTCAATTGTCGTGGGAACTACGGGCTGGTCGGACCACGAGGACAGGATAGAAAAAATCGTGCGGGAATCCGGCATCGGCCTGGTTTACGGCGCGAATTTCTCCGTCGGCATGAATCTCTTTTTTGAAATCGTGTCGCGCGCGGCCGCGCTCATCGGCAAGGTTCCACAGTACGACTCATTTATTTCTGAAGAACATCATCGCGCCAAAAAGGATGCGCCATCTGGAACAGCGCTGAATCTGCTCGAAATTTTGCGTCCTCATTTGAACAACCCTGAACCGAGCGTAGCCTGCGTCCGGGCCGGTTCCATCCCCGGAACGCATGTCATTGGTTTTGACAGTCCGGCCGACACTATTTTGCTGGAACACAGGGCGCGCAGCCGACAAGGCTTTGCCGAAGGGGCGGTTATGGCGGCGCGCTGGATTGTAGGGAAAAAAGGTATGTATGATTTCAGGCAGGTTTTTCGGAAAATAGTGAAATAGGGCAGGTGAAATATGAAATACAAAATTTTTCAGGGCTGCGGAACAGCGCTCGTAACGCCGTTTCAGACAGACGGCGCGGTTGACGAAAAAACTCTGGCTGCGCATGTTAACTGGCAGATTGAAGAAGGCGTTAATTTTCTGGTTCCCTGCGGCACCACCGGCGAAAGCCCGACGCTCGGTCATGATGAATATCTCCATGTGGCGGAAACCGTCGCGCGAACGGCAAACGGGCGAGTCCCGATTCTCGCCGGCGCGGGCGGAAACGACACGGCAAAAGTAATCGCGCTGGCAACCGAACTTAAATCTCTGGGCGTTGACGGCATCCTGTCCGTATCGCCATATTACAACAAGCCTTCACAGGAAGGCATTTACAGGCACTACCGCGCCATAGCCGAATCGATTGATCTTCCCATCATTATTTACAATGTTCCCGGCCGGACAGGTTCAAACGTTACGCCCGATACATTGATGCGTCTCAGCGAGATTCCCAATATCGCCGGTGTTAAGGAAGCAAGCGGCGACATTTCGCAAATCGGCGAGATATGCACACGCGCTCCGGAAGATTTCACGGTTCTTTCAGGTGACGACGCATTGACGCTGCCGACTATCGCGCTTGGCGGGTGCGGCGTCATATCGGTCGCGGCAAATGAAGTTCCTGGAATGATGGCGAAATTTACGGCGGCCTGTCTTGAAAATCGTTGGGACGAAGCCCGCGAATGGAACCGCAAACTTTATCCGCTAATGAAAGCCAACTTCGTGGAAGCGAACCCGGTTCCGGTGAAAGCGGCGCTGGCGATGATGGGAAAAATCAACGAAGTCTATCGTCTGCCGCTCACGCAGATTTCCGAAAGCGCCAGAGCAAAGGTAGCCGCTGTGCTGAACGCTCTTGGCCTTATTGGCGGGTAGGGGCGGTTCGCGAACCGCCCACGGTTGGGAAATTCACCATAATAGTTTACACGTTAAATTTGGGCGGTTCGCGAACCGCCCCTACCAAGAAGGTAATTATGGCGCAGATATATCCGTTTAAGGGCTTTTTATACAATCAGGAAATTACCGGCGACCCGAATAAAGTCGTAACTCAACCGTATGACAAAACATCTCCGGCCATGCAGGACGAATACTACGAGCGCTCTCCATATAACGTCGTTCGAATAACTCTGAACCGGGAAAAGCGGAACGACGCGGCTACTTCTTATCCTGACGCCGGAGCGATGTTCCGTAAATGGATTGACGAAAAAGTCATTTTACAGCAGGCCCGCCCGGCTTTTTTCCCGTACTACCAGGAATATGCCGTTGACGGAAAGACCTGCCGACAAAAGGGATTCATCGCGCTGCTCGACCTAAAAAAATCAGGCGAAGAGATTATCCCGCACGAACACACACTGGCCGCGCCAAAACAGGACCGCCTGCAACTGCTTCGCAGCATCGAAGGAAATGAAGATCTTATTTACATGTTGTATAACGATGCTGCGCTCTCCATAGATGGCATAATGGACAAACAAATAGCCGGCCGCGCACCCGCTATCGAAGTGACTGACGAATTCGGCGCGACGCACCGCGTCTGGGCGCTTGCAGACCCTGCGGCAATTGAGGAAATTCAGCGCGTCATTGAGGCGCAGAATCTTTTCATTGCCGACGGTCATCACCGCTTTGAAACTTCGGTCAACTTCATGAAGGAATGTGAACAGAAGGGATGGACATCTGCCGGGACTGAATCGTTTGACAAACGCATGGTCGCCTGTTTTAACAGCGCCGCCGGAGTGACCATTTTAGCAACTCACCGCCTGCTGCGCGATCTGCCCGGTTTTAACGCTGAAAATTTCCTGCAAAGCATTGACGACCATTTCATCGTCGAAAATCCTGAAACGCCTGAACTGCTATGGAAAAGAATGCATGAGGAACGTGAACGACATGTTATCGGATTCTACGCAGGAAACAAAAAATATTACCTGCTCATTATGAAGCCATCGGCGTCGGCGGACTCCGCGTTTCAAAAACATTCCGACGCCTGGCGCGAACTTGACGTAAGCATTTTGCATACGCTTATTCTCGACAGCCGTCTTGGCATTGACGAGGAAAAGCTGGCGAAACAGACCAACATCGACTACGCGCGCAGCCGCGAAGCATGCATAGAGCGCGTTGACGCCGGCAAATACCAGGCGGCGTTTCTGCTGAATCCGACGCCGGCGGAGCAAATGCAACGCGTCGCCGGAGCCGGCGAACGCATGCCGCAGAAGTCAACCGACTTTTTCCCAAAGCTTTTAACCGGCCTGGTCTTCATGAAAATGCAAATTCGTAAACTAAAGAATGATTGACGAGTCGTAAAATGTAACCGGCTGGGAAAAGGCTGTAAAATCATTTAACCCGGATTCCGAAGTCATGCACGACACAAGTGTCGCCAACACGACACGAAACCGGTAGACATACCAGACGAGGATGGTTCCAACGGAGGTTTCACAGGAGTTAAACGGCTACAAACGATCATAAACCACTGTGCCATATTGCCTTGCCCTTACAGGGCGGCTGTATGTTTTTATTCCCTTA
>Ga0082212_10013848_pt1 | contig 10067 bp, 5 predicted proteins | sample TergutNt197P3_FD_71548 | JGI IMG/M metagenome (GOLD analysis project Ga0082212, IMG submission 71548) | Neocapritermes taracua P3 segment gut microbial communities from Petit-Saut dam, French Guiana - Nt197 P3 | ecosystem: Host-associated > Arthropoda: Insects > Digestive system > Gut ... | reverse complement strand
TTGTTTTCACGCTTAACTCAGCCAACGGCTATACCATCACGCAGGATATTCGAGCAGGAACTTTCGGGGATTACATCGTCACGGAGAGGGTCAACGGAAGCAACGTGAGTTTTCATTATTGGCACACCGATATGGTCGGTTACTCTTACGGCAGCAGCTTTCCGCTCTCATTGCCGGCAAACGGTGACATAGCCCTGTTGTTTGACAACGGTACGGCGCCTCCTCAGTTGCCCAAAATCGGCACGGTGTCGATCGACAAAATGATAATGAAGAACAATACCGCGGCTGTACCTGTTGATGGGAGTTACACCGTCAGGCTGACGCCTGAAGACGGCAATCTTTTGGAATATGAGTTCAATCTGACGCAAAGCAACCTTTGGAAGGTCGAAAACGAGTATGTGCTGGCCGGAAAGTACTCCATCAAAGAATATATCAATGGGGCAGAAGTAGCCGCAGATAAATACTCGATTGCCACAAACACATCGCTGGCAACGGTATCGTCCTTGAGCTGTGAGATCACGGTCAGCGAAGGAGATACGATTTCCATTAAAGTTTACAACAACGTCGAAGATACCACGATCATTCCCCCGCTTCCAAACGAAGGCATTGAAGTCAATGTGCGAAAAACGATCAACGGCGCGGCGCCGGGCAACATCGGGAGCATGTTTGACGTCGTGTTGACGCAAAAGAGGGATGGGGACGTAGATTATGAAGTCATATTCCATCTTAGCCAAACAATGTCATGGACCGATCAGAAATTGCTTAAACCGGGTGAATACGTGATCCGGGAATCCGTAGCGAGCGGATACAGTTTCGGATATATCAAGGTCGGCGACAGCACTGCCCAGATATCAAATGGCAGCACGATCACCATTCCCGACCAACCGGGGCCACTGGAAATAGTCGTCAATAACAGGGTAGACGACTATGTACCGCCGCCTCCTCCGCCGTCGCCATCGACGTCGCCTTCGCCGGATCCGACTGATCCGGAAGACGAGGATGAACCGCCTCCGGGGCCGCCCCCTGACGACGGGGACGATGACGGCGGCGACGACCCATGGGACGGACCGCCAAGTTGGTTCGACGATGACGACGATGATGACGGCGACCCGCCCGCCCCGCCTCCTGTGATAGTATTTGAAGAAGACAAGGGGCCGGAGGATTACCCGACCATAGACTTTGGCAGGCGGCAGCCTGACCCGACGATCCCCGGGGGCCCGGATCCAAGGGCGCCCCCCGTGCCGCACTTGCCGGAATATACCCTGATGCCGCAGTTGGACGAGGACGATGAGGTGATTTTCATAGAGTTAGACGAGGATGTGCCGCTCGGCGAGTGGGGCTATGACGATGACGAAGAGTTTTGGATGTTCGACGATTATCCGCCCCTTGGCGAGCTCCCCGCAACAGGGCAGAACACCGTACTCCCGTTAGTATTCCTGGCGCTGGGATCCATTTTAGCCGGATATGGCACATATCTGCGGATAAAATTCAGGTACAAGCCGAAACACTGATGATAGGGTGGAGGGTGAAGGTTATGGGGCTTTGTGGCAATATGCCGCGAAGCCTCCTTTGCTGTATCCGGAATATAGTAAATTTACCATTGAAATCAGGCATAATTAAGTGTATAATGCGAATCTATACAAAAATCGCGCAAAGACTGCCGACGGGAAGGCTGGTGGGTGTTCTGTACTTAAAAACTCTGGAAATACAAGGTTTCAAGTCATTTCCGGAAAAAACGCGGCTTACATTTGAAAAACCGATCACCGGCATCGTCGGGCCAAACGGCAGCGGGAAGTCCAACATTTCGGATGCCCTCCTGTGGGTCATGGGCGAGCAATCCACAAAGACGCTGCGCGGCGGCAAGATGGAGGACGTCATATTCGGCGGGACACAGAGGCGGAACCAGGTCGGGTTTGCCGAGGTATCCCTGATCCTTGACAACACAGACGGTGAGCTGGACCTTGACAATACGGAAGTTATGATCACAAGGAGGTACTACCGCTCAGGCGAAAGCGAGTTCTATATCAACCGCGCCCTCGTGCGCCTGAAAGACGTAAACGAACTGCTCATGGACACCGGGCTCGGGCGCGAGGGCTACAGCGTGATAGGGCAGGGAAGGATATCCGAAATACTGTCGACGAAAAGCAAAGACAGGCGCGAGATTTTTGAAGAAGCGGCAGGTATATCGCGCTACAGGCACAGGAAAGAGGAGTCCGAACGCAAGCTGGCTCAAACGGAGGATAACCTTCTCAGGCTGGGCGACATCATTTCGGAGCTGGAGATGCAGGTCGAGCCTTTGCGCGAGCAGGCTGAAACGGCTAAAAAGTACCTTCTGTTCAGGGACGAGCTGCGCGGGCTTGAGATTTCTATGTGGCTTCATGAACTTGATGCACTCAAGGAACGCGCGGACAAGGCGGACAATGACCATGCGGCGGCAAAAAACTCGCTGGATTCCATCTCGCGCGAGCTTGAATCGGGTTATGCGGGCGCGGATGCCGCTTCTGAAAATATGAAGAACTGCGACGTTGAGATGGAATCGACGCGCGAGACGCTGTCTTCGGCGGAAAGCCGCCAAAACGACGTCGAAAGCGCAGCGGCCGTGCTAAAGTCGCAGATGGAAGGCAATGCGGAGCAAATAGAGCGGCTGAACGAGGAGATGAGCAGCCAGGACGACCGCCAGGACGGGGTAGGGGCGCAAATCGCCAGCCGCGAGACCAGGCTCAGGGAAATAGTGGATGGAAAAGCGGCGCTTGAAGCGAAAACTGCTGCGCTGCTGAGCGAGATGCAGGATATTTCCGGATCGGCCGGCAAGGTTTCGGACGAACTGGGCGCGCTGATCAAATCCGAAAACGGCAATCGCGACGAGCTTCATGAAAAAAGGGCAGGGCTCTCAGCGCTTGCGTCGCAGGCGCAGGAACTGTTTGACAGGGAAAATTCCCTGAAGCAGGAATATTCCGCCTCGTCAGAAAAACGAGCGGAGTTGTCGTCGGCGTTCGACGAGTCGACGGAACGGCTCGAAAAACTGCGGGAAGAGTCAGCGTCATTAGAGAATATCGTAAACGGGCTGAACATCAAGCTTGACAGCCGTGCCGGGAAAGCGGCGCTTTCGGGCGAGAAGCTGGAGCGCTTGTCACATGAGATGAAGACGCTTGCATCGAGACGAAACATGCTTGCGGAGATGGAGAAGGAGTACCAGGGCTATTCAAGGGCTGTAAAGATCATAATGCAGGAGTCCTCTCGCGGGACGCTCAAAAACATCCGCGGGACCGTGGGCGGGCTGCTCAAGACCGGCGAAAGATACGCAGCGGCGATAGAAACGGCGCTTGGCGGGGCGATACAGAATATAGTCGTGGACACGGAGGAAGATGGCAAATCCGCGATAAATTACCTGAAACGCCGCGACGGCGGCAGGGCGACGTTTTTGCCGCTGTCGACTATTAAGGGTACCGTGCTGAACGAGAGTGACGTCGGCGGGGACGACGGTTTTGAAGGGGTCGCGCTGAACCTCGTCGAATACGACAATAAATATGCAGGTGTTTTCGCAAGCCTGCTCGGTCGAGTCGCGGTGGCGGACGACCTGAACAGCGCCGTAAGGATAGCGAGGAAACACGGCTACAGATTCAGGATCGTGACTCTCGACGGGCAGGTCATAAACGCGGGTGGATCGATGACCGGCGGCTCGGCAGCAAGCAGCGCGGGCGTGCTCTCGCGGGCAAACGAGCTTGAACAGCTCAAACTGCGGATAGACGCGTTTGAATCAGAGATCAGGCAGGCGGAACGGGAGCATTCGGAGTGCATCCGCGTCAAAAACGCCGCCGAATACGAGCTTGAGACGGCGCAAACGGAGCTGCGGTCGGCACAGGACAAACTGATCGTCCAGGAAAGCGATACGAACTACCGTTCGCAGATATTGCAAGCGGCGGAAGAAGCGCTGGAAAATCTGGAAAAAGAGCTCGAATATATTGACCGGAGGATAAAACTCAACGGAAACGAGACGCAATCGGCAAGGGAGCGCATATCGTCGCTAGAGGCCGAAGAGAAGACGCTGAAAGAGCGCGTTGAGGAAGCGCTGCGCGGGCAGGAGGAACTTGCGCAAGAGCGCGAACGTGTGAACATAAAACTATCTGAGCTGCGGGCTGAAAGCGCTTCGCTGGATGCGGAAAATGACGCGCTCGCAAAGGCTGTTTCCGAACTCAGCGCTCTTCGCGAAGAGATGTCGGGCAGCCGCGAACGTCAGCTTGAGACGATAGACGGGCTCAAGAACCGCAACGATGAAATAAGGGCGGAGATACTGGAAAAGAAAAGGGCGTCGGCCGCTATTGACAACGAGATAGAATCGATCAAGCGCCGCTTGTCGGATCTGGGCGCGAGAAAGCTGGAGATAGAAGCCGAGCGCAGCGGCCTTAGCAAACTGATCCAGGATAAGAACCAGGAAATGCACAATCTCGAACGCGAATGTTCGAGGCTGGAGCAAAACAAACTCGCGGCGCAGATGGAAGAAAAGCAGATAGTCGACAAGCTTTGGGATACATATGAGCTGAGCAGGAGCGCAGCGGTCAATGCGGGGGCGGAGATAGAAAACCATGCAGCGGCGCAAAAACGCATCACGGCGCTGAAACGGCAGATATCAGATCTCGGCAATCCGAATATAGGCGCCATAGACGAGTTCGAGCGCGTCAACGAACGCTACACATTTTTGACTTCCCAGCGCGACGACGTCGAAAAGGCAAAAAGCGAGATAATAGGGATCATAGACGAGATGACGGCGCATATGTGCGAGATTTTCACTCGTGAATTCGCTGTAATAAACGACAGTTTCGAGAAGACTTTCAGGGAACTCTTCGGCGGCGGGCGCGCTTCGCTGATCCTTGAGGATCCGGCCGACGTATTGGAATGCGGGATCGAGATCCAGGTGCAGCCCCCGGGCAAATCGCTGAAAACGCTGACGCTGCTTTCCGGCGGGGAGAAGGCGTTCGTCGCCATCGCGATATACTTCGCGATCCTGACCGTAAGGCCGCCGCCGTTTGTCGTAATGGACGAGATCGAGGCCGCGCTTGACGACGCCAACGTGGTGAGGTTCGCGGAGCACATGCGCAGGATGTCGAACAACACGCAAATGCTGGTGATAACGCACCGCCGCGCCACGATGGAAGAGGCGGACGTGCTGTACGGGGTGACGATGCAGGAACTGGGCATTTCGACCATATTGAGGGTCGATCTGGACGAAGCCGAAAAACACATTGGAAACCGCGTGTTGGAGCCGGCATAGTATCATATAGAAAGAGGATATGCAATTGGGGATCATCAGCAAGCTCAGGGAAGGGCTCGCAAAGACTACAAAAAACGTTACCGTCCAGCTCAGCGGCATGTTTGCGGCTTTCACCGGCGCAAATGACGAGTTCTTTGAAGAGCTCGAGGAGACATTGATAGTAGCCGATCTGGGCGCCCAGATCGCAGCGGATGCCGTAGATGCACTGCGCGAGAAGACCAGGCGCGAGGGCTACCGGGACGGCGGCCAAATAAAGGCGGCGCTTGCGGATATCCTTACAGAACTGATCGATGCCGGCGACGCCGGGCTGCGGCTTTCAACAAAGCCGTCGGTGATATTGGTGATCGGCGTCAATGGGGTGGGCAAAACGACGACGATCGGCAAGCTGGCCATGAAGTATGCCAATGAGGGCAAGAAAGTCTTGTTATGCGCGGGCGATACATTCCGTGCGGCCGCAGGCGAGCAGCTCAGCGTCTGGGCGCAGCGGTCCGGCGCCGATATCGTAAGGCGAGACGAAGGCGCAGACCCTGCTTCTGTGGTTTTCGACGGGATAAACGCCGCGAAGGCGCGCGGGGCGGATATTATCATATGCGACACGGCGGGGCGGCTGCATAACAAGTCAAACCTTATGAACGAGCTGAATAAGATAAGCAGGATCATAGACCGCGAACTTCCGGACGCCGACCGCGAGACGCTGCTGATACTTGACGCGACGACCGGCCAGAATGGGCTGATACAGGCAGAACGGTTCAAAGAAGAGGCTAATATTACCGGTATCGTCCTGACAAAACTGGACGGCACTGCAAAGGGCGGCATCGTATTCGCTATAGCAGGGCAGTTGCGAGTCCCGGTCAAACTCATAGGCGTAGGCGAAAAACCGGAGGATTTGATAGAATTCAACGGACGCGAGTTCTCGGAGGCGATTCTTGCGTGAAATATATAGTCGCGACAAATAATCCGGACAAACTGCGTGAGATGCGTGAGATCCTGTCGGGGGCCGGCATAGATGCTGTGGGCCTTTCAGACGAGGGGATAGATATTGAAGTGGAGGAAACAGGCTCGACTTTCATGGAAAATGCCATGCTTAAGGCAATGGCAGTCTGCAAGGCTTCCGGAATGCCAGCGATCGCGGACGACTCCGGGCTGGCGGTGGACGCGCTTGGCGGCGAGCCGGGCGTATACTCTAAACGCTACGGAGGCGGGGGGCTTGACGGCGGCGGATTATGCGGGTATTTATTGCAAAAAATGGAAGGCATGGAACAAAGACGCGCTAAATTCGTCTCAACTATAGCCTGCGCTTTCCCTGACGGCAGCGCGATAACCGCCGAAGGGGAGTGCCCGGGAGAGATAACGGCAGAACCCCGCGGTTCCGGCGGATTTGGTTACGACCCGGTCTTTCTTGTAGAAGGAAAAGGCATGACCATGGCGGAGTTGGCGCCGGAGGAAAAAAACGCGGTTTCGCACAGGGGAGCGGCGCTGCGCGAGTTAGCAGCGAAGCTTAAGGTAAAAAAGGAAATCTGCATTTTGGAGTGATTTTTTGAGGATTGGGATTTTTGGCGGGACTTTCAATCCGCCGCATCTAGGGCATATCCGTTTGGCGAATGCGGCCGTGGACAAGCTTGGGCTTGATATGCTCTTCGTTATCCCTTCGGGGGTGCCGCCGCATAAGTCCATGCCCAAGGGGTCCCCGACTGCGGACATGCGCCTGACAATGGCGCGGGAAGCATTTAATAAAACTTCGAACGCCGTCGTCTCAGACGTTGAGACGATGATCCACGAAAAAAGCTACACGATCGACACTGTGACCTCGATCAAGCAGGAGTATCCGGGCGCTGAGATGGTACTGCTTGTTGGCGCGGATATGTACTTGACGCTTGAATCGTGGAAGGACAGCGCGAACTTGCTCAAAAATACGATACCGGCTGTGTTTGCCCGCGAAGACGATGATTTTGGGAAAATCGAAGAGTATTCGCTGGTTTTAAATAAAAAGTACGGCGTCCATACGGAAATCGTGGCCAACAACGTCACCGAAATATCGTCGTCGAGGCTGCGCAAGCTGCTTCCTGAACGAAAGGGCGCCGAATTCATCGCGGATGTCAACTATACATACATAATAAAAAACAGCCTATACAATGCCAAAGCGGATTGGGGCTGGCTCCGCAGGAACGCATACTCAATGCTGAGCCCGACCCGGATACCGCATGTGGCAGGCTGCGAAGAAGAGGCCGTCCGCCTGGCGGGACGCTGGGGCGTGGATATCGACGACGCGAGGGAAGCGGCGATTTTGCACGACGTAACCAAGAGACTGGATGCTGACGGGCATATGAAGCTCCTAAAAAAATACGGCTATAATGAGGCCAAGCCCACGCTTGACGAGGAAAAGCTTCTGCATTCAAAGACGGGGGCCATAGTGGCGCGGTCAGAATTCGGGGCCTCGGAAACTGTGGCGGACGCCATAATGTGGCATACGACCGGAAGGGCCGGGATGAATGCGCTGGAAAAGGTCATTTATCTTGCAGACTATATTGAGCCAACAAGGATCATTGATGGTATCGATGCATTGCGGGCGCTTTCTTATGAGGACATTGACAAGGCAATGAAAATGGGCCTCCAGATGAGCATCGCGGATATGGAAGCGCGCGGAATAATGCCGAACCACATGACTTTCGACGCGTTGAACAGTTTGTGCGAATAGGGAATAGGGAATAGGGGACGGGGTTGCGGTTTGCCGCTCGATGTTCGCTATGTTATTAGGAAGGACTTAAATAATGAGATTAGCAGGCAGTTCAAGACGCGGCCGTCATTTAGGTAATGGCAACGAAGCCGTCTTAGACGGAGCGGGATCAGGGCCGGCGCGGAAAAGAGCGAAGCCCGCAAAAAAAGGGGCGAAAAGGCTCCTCATAGCCCTTGCGATCGTTGCCGGGGTAGTTATAGTATTTGTCGTCGGCTTGTACATGTATGTCAAGTTCGGGGTACAAGAGCCTGCGGTGAAGGACAGCAAAAGGAATTCCAGCCGACTGGAGGGTATGGAGTATATCGACCCGGACAACCCGGATGATCCGGCGCAGCCCAGGCCGTCGCAGCCCACAAGGAGGGTACCCGAGGTGAGGAAAGAAGGGAAGATCCACACTTTTCTCATCCTCTGCACCGACGACGACAACTATAACACGGATACGATCTTGGTAGTGAAATTCGATGCGACGGAGTATACGTTGGACGTCGTCAGCATCCCGCGCGATACGATGGTCAATGTGAGCTGGCCCACAAAGAAAGCGAATTCGATATGGGCCAATATGCGCGCGAGATTCAGAAACGCCGACGATCCGGAAGGCGCCACTATGCAAGCCACTGTCGAAGGCTTTGCCGACATTCTCGGATTTGAAGTAGACCGCTGGCTAGTAGTGGATTTGAAGGCTTTTGTCGCCCTTGTGGATGCCGTGAAGGGGATAGATTTCGATATTCCGGTGAACATGAATTACCATGATCCGATACAGAATCTGCACATAGTCTACTCCAAAGGAATGAAGCACTTGAACGGTCAACAGGCGCTGGAAGTAATGAGATACAGGTCGGGCTATGCTAACGCGGATATCGGCAGGATCGGCACTCAGCAGGATTTTATGAAAACAGCCGCGGAACAGATAATAGCGAAAACGACCATGTCTAACATAACAGACCTAGCCGGGATATTTATGGATTATGTTAAGACTGATATGGAATTAAGCGATATCATATGGTTCGGCAGGGAATTCCTCAAACTTGACAATGAGAAGATCAGCTTTGATATCATGCCCGGGAATTACGCCGACAAATTGAGCAATGGTGATTCATATGTTACTATATACGTGGATCAGTGGCTGGAACTCATTAACAGCAAGCTCAATCCATGGGAAGAGGACATAACGGTGAGCGACGTGAGCATACGTACACGCGGCGCCGGAGGAAACTTCTATGTTACGGATGGCGGCGGGGCAGGCGATTTGATTTGGGGCAGGAGCAGCAACGCGGCGAGCGGCGGTTCAGGCAGTTCGTCGCCAAGGCCTTCGACCAGTACGTCGCCCAGGCCTTCAAGCAGCGCATCGCCCAGCCCGTCGCCAAGCTCGTCGCCCAGGCCGTCAAGCAGCCCATCGCCCAGCCCATCGAACAGCCCGTCGCCCAGTCCGTCGCCCAGCCCGTCGGGAAGCCCGTCGCCCAGCCCATCGAACAGCCCGCCCGGGAATTCTCCGGAAGGCCCCGATGACGACCCTGACAATCCGCCTGGGGGTGATGGTGATAATGAATCACCGGACGACGATCCGAGCCCGTCGGACGAGCCGTCGGGCGAAGACGGACCCGAAGCGGGCCCGCCGCCGGACGACCCGCCTCCGCAGGAGCCGGCAGACCCGCCGCCCCCTGACGACGAGTAGGGAATAGGTAGTAGGGAATAGGGAATAGGGAATAGGGAATAGGAGACGGGGTTACGGTTCAGGAGTTTATGAATATGAGGTATTGGGAGATAATATGCTAACACCGGAAAATATAGCGGAGCTTGTGGTCGATGCGCTTGAAGGCAAGAAAGCGTTGGATATCAAGCTGTTGAGGACCAGGGATGTTACGATACTTGCGGATTATTTCGTTATCTGTACAGCTAGTTCATCGACTCATCTGAACACGTTATCAGACGAGGTTGAAAAGATACTGAAAGAAAACGGCGAAGCGCCGCTGCGCCGCGAGGGCCACAGGTCAGGGGGGTGGGTGCTTGTCGATTTCGGCTGCGTAGTCGCGCACCTGTTCTTGCAGGAAACGCGTGATTTCTACA
>Ga0082212_10013847_pt1 | contig 10069 bp, 7 predicted proteins | sample TergutNt197P3_FD_71548 | JGI IMG/M metagenome (GOLD analysis project Ga0082212, IMG submission 71548) | Neocapritermes taracua P3 segment gut microbial communities from Petit-Saut dam, French Guiana - Nt197 P3 | ecosystem: Host-associated > Arthropoda: Insects > Digestive system > Gut ... | reverse complement strand
GCCCTCGGGCTGGAAATGGCCGGCCATTATTCACCATTAAATACAAAAACTCTATCAACAGTGGATAAAATGCAAAAAATATGGCGACAGGAGGCCGGAGACTTATACCCGCCACCGGAACTGAAATACGCTATCGATGCCAAAGGCACAGTAATTTTCACTTTACCCAAGGGGGGAACCATCCGGGATACCGGCACTGAAATCCATTTCAGTGCCAATGATGAAAAAGTCAAAGCTTTGGCCCAAAAATTGGGCCAGGCTAAATGGGGGCCGGCGGCAAATCTGACCGGCCAGACCCTAAAACAGGAACAAATGAAGGCAATGACCGTGGTTCAAGCCAGGACAGGTGGGCTTTCCAGATAGCTTTTAACTAAAGGTGCATTCAGGTCTGCCCGAGGCCGGCTTGAATTCTAACCTCTTGAACACGGTAAATGCTTGCCCCTTCAATGCGGCTAGATTCATCCTGGGACGAGTCGGAAGAAGAGGCTCCGGATAATCATTCCTTACCTTTCTTTCGGATGGGCCTGGGTGGCCGATGTAAGCCGCCTTAAATGCGCTGGACACGCCCTCTGCCGCCTCCTTGGAGGTAGAGGAGAAGAGGGTATCCTTTTTTCCTCCGGCTGGTGACTTTCGTGGGAGTAGCAAAGTTTTTCGGCTGTGGCGGGCACAGGATATTCTCAACAGTTGTCTGTTCACTTCGCATATATTATCAGCAATATGGAATTATTGTTTTTTCTACCTTTATGTCAACAAACCCATTTTCCGAAAGTAACAATTCAATATCATCAATATCAGAAAAATTTTTGGGGCCTAACATTACCTTCTTTATAGCATTTTCAGGAATTTTCATTTTTAGATAATGAACTATCCCTTTTGAGGTTTGTCTAAAATGTAATTTTCGAGTTTTAAAATGTGACTCATGTAAAAAATTTTCAATTCCGTTATATTCTTCTTTTTCCATACAACAAATGATGCGCCTTTCGCATTCTTCTTTAAATGACTCATTTTTAAACATAAATGCCATTATTGTCATAAATTGCTTGAATTCATAGAAAAATACTGAATCTTTTTTCTTAGTCATTTTCAGCCACATTAGGATGGATTGTAGGCCATCTATTCTTTCTTTTTCCGTATATAATATTTTTTTTAGTGATAAAGGCCTACTCCACTCATGTTTGATTAATTTTTCGTTTTTGAATGATCCCGTAAATTTATCCAACACCGTCTTGTCAAAACCTACAGAAAATCCTTTTCCGTCATCCGCATATCCTCGCCATTGACTTAAAAAATTACCATCCTCCGAAAAGCAACAGACCCAGATACGTTTACTAAATTCATAAAATTCTTTAAAATCCAACTCTTCCTCTTTGGGAAACCATGAAGCCTTCCCAAATTTATCCTTAACATATCGTTTTACAAAGTCTATATAGAATTGTCCTTCAGTAGAATCATTGGTCTTAGTCACTTCTGCAAGCCATAATTCATTATTCTTTATGAGTGATAAAAATGTTTCACTTGAACAATAATGATAAATCAAATTATCAACTGTCATTTCCTTCTCCTCCGCAACCACGTTGTTACCGACGACAAAAAGTCTGGAACAAAATACCTGAAAAATCTTTCATTAGCTAACATTTGATGCGTTCATTTTAGGCCTAGACACTATAATTTAATTTGCGTTACTATTTATTTGAACGATCAAAAAATCAATTGCTTTTAACGTATGAAGAATTACGCTTGACTACAAGTCCGCATAAAATTAATTTTTCAAGTCTTTTCTTGGCATACGTGCATTTGATGTGTGTATGTCGTGAAATACTTTGTATGTCCCTCGGTACATATAAATAACGCATAACAATATCAAACCAAAGGATTCTTTTCTGAATATTTGATTTTGTTAGACACAACCCCAATATATCGCATTTTTCAGATAAGTTTAAATCGTAATAATTCCTAAGTATACCTGTTGGACGCACAAGAATCGCAATGCTACAATCATCCGGTGTATTTTTTGCAATTATAGATTGGAAAGTGGCTGATAATTGGTTTTTTATTGCGGTCTGATCCAACAAACAGGTTCTGTGCATCAATTTGACAATCGCTTTAGCAAGTGACTTTGAAGGTTTATGAAAGAGACTCTGCTCTGTTCCATCGGACATTATTACGAATCCGGCAATATTGTTTATTATGCCCTTAAAAAGCTGCATTGAAGACAAAGCTTCACTAGAAGTAACAAATGTTGTTTCATTCGAAAATTCGCCGTTATCCGGCAGAGAAGCTATTTTAAGTTCTTCGCCATCAAGATATCCGATCACTCCATCGCCAATATGGACTATTAAGTATTTTTCCTCAAATACGGCAACAGCCAACAAGGTAGATGCCAAATCACTAGCTTTACAATCCTGCTCGACGGCCAATTTTTTGAGACTAATCATTATCGTTTCTAAAATCATTTGTTTGACTTGATTACCATCATCATTTTCAAACAACATAATAAAGTTTGAAGAAAAATATTCAGATATAATTCTTACCACACATTCCGCACCTAAATGTGATAAATTGGCCGATCCGGCACCGTCAGCTAAGGCGATAATGTTGACACCGTTAAGAACAACGGTTAAAGTTTTATCTTGGCAAGGTGTGCCAGTTCTAATATGCCCGCTACCTTGCACCTCACAGCTTACAGATTTCCACATATTGTTTAACGCTCCTCAGTCTAATTGGAGGGATAGACCGCCAAGCGGCGTGCTACCCCTCCAGGCATCCATTAAAGTTCTGCCCAACCTTTGATGCCTTCAAGATCCAATATGGTATTTTCTCCCGGCATCGATTGGGATGTCCGCGAAACACTCTGGCTTAGCCATTGGAAGAATTCCTTAAAATTTACACCTTTAAGTTTCAACGGAACTCTTTTGGGAGAAAACTTTCCCAACGCCTCCATATCTGCCTCATCTCCTATGCCTATCGGAAAAACTGTTAATTTTTTTGAGTTGACCAATTCTTGCGTTCTCACAACAGAACGTTCCAGTTCTTGCGGGGAACCGTTCGGAGCTCCATCAGTCATTAGGACAAGCCAAGGTTGGAAATAATCAACTCCTTTGTCCTTATACTCCTGTTTTCGTATTTCAAGACGATCAAGAGCGAGGTTCACGGCTTCTCCCATAGGCGTATCTCCATCCGCAATTAACTGCGGGAGATTGGGTTGGCGTTCAATATTGGAAAAATCCTCTACTAAACGGGGGGAATTCCCCCCGAAAGTAATTATACATATCTCTGCGGAAAACATTGCGACTTCGTCTTTCCGGATTGCGTCATAAAATAAATTGACACCTTCTTTAAGTTCGTCGATCGCAGATACCCCCCCCTCCACGATATTCCACATTTTTCCGTCAGAGAATTCTGATTTGCCTGTTTCTATCACTTCTCCACCGATAACTCTGCCCATCGAGCCGCTAGTATCCAGGCAGAGACATACAGGAACGCGGGGTGTAGGATTATTGACTAAATCTTCAAGTCGAAGCAAGTTTTCATTCATAGAATCAATTCCTTTCCTTAAACCTCGCCATAATTTGCCTGGGGCAGGTTCATCCGCTCCCAAGACAGCAGCGGTTTTGCGTATTATAACTCAATATAACCGTTGGATTCTTCATCAGAAAAATCACAGCATATTTTCATTCATTTTACCATTCTCCTTTCTTTCCCCTACAGCTTGGACATCGTCTTGGCAACTGTAATTCCCTGCTTTCGAAAAATTCTCTTTCTCCATAAGTTATTTCAAAAAGTGAGTTACAATTTGCACAGTTGACACGTTCAAAAATCATCCTATTTTGGCAGTTCCGGCAAAATGCTCCCACTATCCTGTTTTTAGCAAACTCTTTATTGCACCCCCTACATTTGACGTAAGTTATGTTCGGATTCTTTTTAAGCCGCTCTGGGAATAACTCAAGCGACATTTCGTCTTGTGCAGCATATTTACCACTTGCAAGCAATTCCATAAAGGCTTCAAACTTTTGAAGCCAGTTGCCCGTGGTGTACCGCGTTTTATGGGTACTATTTTTGCCGTTTTTGTGAAAAGTATCGTAAAAAGCATCCTTAAGGAAGCGGGGCAAGTGACTCCAACAAAAACGCCACATTCCATCAGGCGCTTTTCCAGTAGATTTTTCACCGGAAGCATATGCGAAATCCATATTGATGATATTATCTATTTGGTTTTCTCCGCCTTGAAGTGAATACGGAGGCTTACCAGGTAGCATTATCATAAAAAGCAAAGTTGCGACAGCAAACCGCTCATTTTCAATTGTTCTAAGGAACGATCCGAACGATGGTTTCCGTTGAATCTCTGGTGCGGTAAAATTGATGGTTCCGACAGGGCAAGGATAACCTTCTATCTGGTAGCTATCAGTATCAACAAAATATACTTCTAAAGGAGAAACAACAAGAATGTTGTTTGGGTTTATATCACCCAAAATGACATTTCTATCATGCAAATATTTTATTTTATTTAAGATAGTAATGCACAGCTGGACTGTGTCTTTCTTTTGCCAATCAGGAAATATTTTTGCGAGCAACTTAGGGATGAATACACACTTTTGAAGTTCCTTACCGTGCGCTTTTTTCATTAGATAGCCCACAAACTCGTTTTTGACGTTGAACAAACAAGCAACTGGAAAACACACGCCATCACATTCGATTTTTTTTGTCAACATCAGTTTAATCTTTTCTAGTTTGCTTTTGTCGAGTTTATCCTGTTTATATATTTTCGCTACGAAATCAGACAGATCTGTAAAATAGATACTGCCTTCACCACCTGACGGGCCTGCTTTCACCAGCTTTACAGGTTTCCTTTGCCCATCGTATTCAGCAGTCACCGTATCACCTTCCACGGGTATATACGAAACGGTAATCTTTCCCGTCACTGTAGAAACTGATTCAGCAAAGGCAAACTTCTCACCCTCAGTTATATACGAGACGGACATCTTTCCGGTCTTTGTCATATCGGATTCAGCAAAGGTAATCCGCTCTTTAATCGATACATTTAAGCTACTCTCACGATGTGGAATCGCATTCTTCTCAGTAGTCAAATTATTATCTAGCCGTGACACATTATCCTTAAATAAACTAATAAAGCCATGTCTGTTTATACGTTCAACCAAAATACGTTTTTTGGTGATGACCGCCTTGCTTTTGGTGATATTATTTACCTCACTAGCCAGATTATGATCTTGCGTGATGAGCATCCAATTATATTTCAGTCGAAACTTTTGAATAACAGTAATAATCGTATGGTCGGCAAACTCATCAGATGCATCTCCAAATATCTCCACCACTCTGTCGGATCGTAGTCTAAGAATATTGTCCTTAGCTCTTACAGCTAGAGAGTGCAGACTATGGTCATTCTTCGTCACACATAGATCAGGGTTATTTGCATATTTCACCACTTCTTCATAGACACGTAAAGGAACGATCACGGTTTTTTTTTCACGTTTAAGGATAGGCACAATATTCTCCCAAAAAATGTCCGCCTGCCTGTCCAACAAGCTGCAAGTGTCAATAATTATCTTATCGTACTCCCTTACTGCGGATTCTAAAAACTGCATTGACTTTTTGGTAGCTTCTGCCTGTAGGACCATGGTTTATCCTTTTTGGTTTAAAGTTGTTTCCAACCTTCTAGAGAGATTTCGACCGTTCTTCCATTATTTAATGACGCATCTTGTGTAGTCGCCAATCCTTCATCAAAATTTTCGCTCTCGATTGATGTAGAAGTGTTGGTTGTCCCATTTTGTGCCTCTGAATGGCGATGCAACCTAAACTGACCATCGGCATCGACATATCCGGCAAGAATGTCGAAACCTTGCTTTTCGGGTGAAATGTTCAACCTGGTTATCTCACTGGCAAATGATTCATCTTGGGTGATAAGACAAAGCCTATGCATACTTCTAAATTTGGCAAAGACCGAAACAATCGTATCCTGGGGATTGGTGTCGCCGCTTTCGCCCCTTAATTCAGCCACTCCACGTCTTTGCAAATCGTTCATTATTTTAAGAGCTTTGAACGCTTGAGACGATGTTTCGATTACAGTCAACGACTGTTGCACCTGCTCAACAACGCGCAAAGGGACGATTATTTTGGCTTTTGCTACTGAAAGGCTGTCACCTAGCGCTGACATAAAACTATCGATCCCCTCAGACATTAGCGAATCAGCGGCGATGAACACCTTGTAGCTGCTTATTAAATTATTAAGCAATGTGCTACGGTTCGCCACATAAGCGTTCTCGCCAACAGAAAAACCAATGTCGTTAAAATCTCCAAAACAGGTAAACCACCGTTTTAACAAAGAAGAATTATGGAAGGATGAAATGTTATCCTTGTTTTGCTTGTTGCCGTTCGTAGCAATTATTGTTTCCATGGCCGATAGTATTTCTTCGTGAGTAGAGACGTAGTTATCTATGACTGCACTTAAGGAAACATATTGCATAGGGTTCATTTTACTTTTGCCGGTTTCCAAATTATTGATTGTCTGGCGCGTAACCCCGATAAATTCACCAAGTTCCTGCGCACTAAACCCCATAATATTACGAATCGCCTTTAGGGACATCTGCAGTTTGTCAATCATTGCTTGACGTGAACTCTCTAAAAAGTCAATCATGATAACACTCTCCCTTCATACTGGTTGCATTATTGCAAATTAAAAGTTATTTGTCAATATATTTTACAAAAATAAATTTTATACCATTTTGTAAAATCCTTACCGCCAAAATATCTAAAGATTTAACCATATAAAACAGAAAGAATGGTACCACCTAACAGCTTTTTATCGCTAGGATAGTTCAAGACTCGAACTGGAAACCTTTGGGTTGCGAAACCTATTCGCCCCGTTTGGCCCCGGCCAACCTGTCGGCCAGCCGGTCCATGCGCAGGTGGCTGTAGCGGGCCAGCATTTGCAGGGTCTTGTGGCCGGTGATGGAGCGGATTTCCATTAGGTCCAGGTCGGTGTTCTCAAAAAGGCGGCTGGTGGCCTCGTGTCGCAGATCATGAAAATGTAGATCCCGAAGGCCGGCCCGTTTACAGGCTCTGCTCATGGCCTTAGTCACGGCGTCCGGGTGGAAGTCAAATAAGCGGTCAGGCGGGGCGGTTTTTTCGCCTCTTTCTATCTGCAAGTCCCGAAAAATTTCCAGAGCCTTGGGCGACAGGGGGATGGTGCGGGCGGTCTTATTTTTAGTCCCGGAGGCCGAGAGGGTGACAATGCGGCGCTGAAAATCTATCTGGCCCCAGGTCAGCCTGACCAGTTCTTCCCGCCGCAAGGCCGTTTCCAAGGCCAGCCGGACAAGGTCGCGCAATTCCGGGCCGCTGGCGGCCAACAGCCGTTCTTCCTCCCCTTCTTCCAACCGGCGCTCCCGTCCCGGAGTTGGCCTGGGTTTGGCCACTCTAGCCACCGGGTTGATAAGGCTCTCCATGCCCCAGTTGGTTATGGCCACATTGAAGAGCCGGGAAAGGAGGGCCAGATCCAGGCGGATAGTATTGGCCGTAACCCCTTCAGTCTCCCTTTCTTTAATGAAATCAGCGATATTCTTGCTACGGATCGAAGCCATTTTCATATGGGCCAATTCACGCCGCTGAAGCGCTCGGGCCAGGCGTTCGCTTTTGTCCGGCTGGGCTAATTTAGGAATATATTCATCAATATAACGGGCCAAGGCTTCTTTGAGAGTGGTGCGCTCGGCCTCAGAGCGGGAGACGAAGACGCCCCGGTCCATTTCTGATTCTATCTCTCGCGCCCATTTCTCAGCCTCGGCCCGGGTCTCGAAGGTCTTGCAGGTGGTGGGCCGGCCTTGGCGGCGGACTCGAACTTCCCATTGCAGGTCGCCCCGTTTTCTGATAGTGGCCATGCTCCACCTCCCCTTGGCAAGCTCTGCTCCATTGGAAGAAACCCCGGAGAGCGCTTTTCAGCTATTGGAGCAAAATAGGAGCAAAAAGTCAATTTTAATTTTTTAGGGGTAATTTTTATAGCTCTAAAATGTTTTATCTCAACAGCTTTACAAATTTAAACTACTAAAAATCTTAAAAATAAAGGCTTTTAGAGTTTTAATTCTCTAAAAGCCTTGATTTTATTGGAGCCGGCGATGGGATTTGAACCCGCGACCTGCTGATTACGAATTAACGAAAATAGGTGTTATGGGGTGTTACGGAGTTTTACCACTTGACTAATTTCACTATGTTATTTATATTGAACATGACTGGAAAGGACTGTATTTGATTGGCGGTGGTTCCCCGGTGATTCCCCAAGCGTACTGATGATTCCCTGATGACCTGCTGATAATTAATCAGTTATGCTCAAAGAGGTGGATATGAAAACCAACGACAAACAGACCCTAAAATTCACAAAAACGGCCCTGGAAGCCCTTCAACCGACCGCTGACCGACAAACGATATACGATGAGGTAACGACCGGCTTGGCCGTCCGGATCAGCCCTTCCGGCCATAAGAGCTTTTATTTCTATTACCGCCCGGGTAAAGGCCGCAATTCGCCCAGCAAGAAAATCCAACTCGGCGTGTTCCCTGATATGACCCCGGAACAGGCCCGCCTCAAGGCCCGGCAACTGGCCGCCCAAGTAATCAACGGCTTGGACCCATCCAAGGAACTTCAGAATGCCAAGACGGCCCAGACCGTGGCCGAAGTGATCCAAAGTTTTTTCGAGCAGCACGTTGACGCCAAATTGAAGAACGCCAGCCGGAGGCTCTATAAAGGGCTTCTGAATAACCACATACTCCCGAATCTGGGAAAAACAAAAATAGAGGAAGTGTCCCACAAGGATGTTGCCCGGCTCCATCATGCATTGCGAGAATCCCCCTACATGGCTAACCGGACAGCGGCGGTGTTATCCAAATTTTTCAATTGGTGTGAATTACATGGCTACCGAGATAGGCATACCAACCCGGCCGAAGGTCTGGAAAAATTCAAAGAGCATAAGCGGATGGAATTCATGAAGTCCACGGACCTGGAAGCCATAGGCCAAGCCCTTTCCAGCCTGGAAGCCACTGGCAAGATATCCCCTTTTCCAGCGGCAGCCTTGCGGCTTCTTCTGCTCACCGGAGCCAGGCTGGAGGAAATTCTGAGCTTAAAATGGTCGTATCTGGACCTGGAGGCGGCGCTGGCCAATTTGCCGGACAGCAAAACAGGGTTCAAAGTATTGCATCTCCCGGCCCCTGCGGTAGAAATTCTGCGGAATCTGCCCCGATTCGATAGTGAATACATTTTCGCCAGCGACGAGTCTAAGAGCGGTCACCTGTCCAGCCTCCGGCGCGCTTGGTCGGCCGTCTGTGAGACAGCCAAGCTCAAAGGGCGCTGGCGCATCCACGACCTTAGACACGCCTTCGCCTCCGCAGCTGTCAACTCCGGGGCCAGCCTGCCCATGATCGGGGCTCTCCTGGGCCACAGCCAGACCTCAACCACAGCCCGTTACGCCCATTTGGCCAATAACCCGGTTCACGACTTGGCCGAAAAGACTGGCGGCCGGATTGCCGAAGGCTGGAATCAAGCCCCTGCTGACAATGGGATCATCCCCTTTCGGGCGAGGATAGTGGGCGAGGAATGATCTGCCTTCACCGAAATGCGGACACCTTTGGCCATCACCCCGACCAGGCTCGCCTGGACCCCAATCCGACTGGCAGCTGGTATACGCAGCCATTATTGGCCATGTTCGGGGGGGGGTGAAACTAAACCCGCCCACTGTGGCCGAGGGTCCATGTTCCAACCCCAGCCCTCGGAGACAAGCTCCACATTGTTTCACAGCCCGCCGGACACGGCTCCAGAGTTTCGCCTTGGTTGGAAAAAAAACGGGGGCTGTGCTATAGTTTTAAAGATCCAGGAGGTTTTTATGGAACCTTTGTCGCCAAAAAACGATCTGGTTTTCAAGCTGCTCTTCGGGGAACCGACGCGCCTGAACCTTCTGCGCTCGTTTCTTCAAGCTGTCCTGGATTTGCCGGCCGAGGAATATGACCGGCTGGTAATTGTCGATCCCACTTTGAAGCCCGAGCATCCGGATGGCAAGCTCAGCATTCTCGATGTGAAGAT
>Ga0082212_10013846_pt1 | contig 10070 bp, 4 predicted proteins | sample TergutNt197P3_FD_71548 | JGI IMG/M metagenome (GOLD analysis project Ga0082212, IMG submission 71548) | Neocapritermes taracua P3 segment gut microbial communities from Petit-Saut dam, French Guiana - Nt197 P3 | ecosystem: Host-associated > Arthropoda: Insects > Digestive system > Gut ... | reverse complement strand
CACGGACAAGGAAAACGCCCAGGTGGAAATTTACCGGCGCCTGCGGCCGAGTTCTCCGCCGACCCCGGAGATAGCTTCAAGCTTCTTCGAAAATTTGTTCCGCAACCCGGACTACTATGACCTCTCTCCGGTGGGCCGCTACAAGCTCAACCAGCGCCTCGGCTCCGAGCATCCGCTGGATACGCGCACCCTGACCGACGACGACATTCTCAAGGCCATTCAGGTACTTACCTTCCTGAAGGACAGCCACGGCCCGGCGGACGACATCGACCACCTGGGCAACCGGCGCGTGCGGCCTGTGGGCGAACTGGTGGAAAACCAGTACCGCATCGGCCTCGTGCGGATGGAGCGGGCCATCAAGGAACGCATGAGCCTGCAGGAAGTGGCGACGCTGATGCCCCACGACCTCATCAATCCCAAGCCCGTTTCCGCCGTGCTCAAGGAATTTTTCGGAACCAGCCAGCTTTCGCAATTCATGGACCAGACCAACTCCCTCTCGGAAGTGACGCACAAGCGCCGCCTTTCCGCCCTGGGACCCGGCGGCCTGACCCGCGAACGCGCCGGGTTTGAAGTCCGGGACGTGCATACCTCCCACTACGGCCGCATCTGCCCCATTGAAACCCCGGAAGGCCCCAACATCGGCCTCATCGTGTCGCTGACCACCTACGCCAAGGTCAACGACTACGGCTTCATCGAAACGCCTTACCGGATGGTGCGCGACGCCCGCCTCACGGACGACATCGTGCACCTTGACGCTTCCTGCGAGCAGAACGAAGTCATCGCCCAAGCCAATGCCCGGATGGACGCCAAGGGCTGCCTTCTGGACGACACCCTGACCGCGCGCGGGCGCGGCGACGTGTTCATGGCTGAACGGGGCGAAGTCACGCTCATGGACATCTCGCCCGGACAGATGGTTTCCATTTCGGCCGCGCTCATTCCCTTTCTGGAGCACGACGACGCCAACCGCGCCCTCATGGGTTCGAACATGCAGCGCCAGGCCGTGCCGCTTTTGCGCTCCGAACGCTCCCTGGTGGGCACGGGCGTGGAAGGCGACGTGGCCCGCGATTCCGGCGCCTGTCTCCTGGCCGAAGGCACGGGCGTGGTCCGCTATGCCGACGCGGACCGGGTCATCGTCAGCTACGAAGACCCGATCTATCCCAATCTCGGCGGGGTGCGCTCCTACGATCTCTTGAAATACCACAAGTCGAACCAGAATTCCTGCTTCGGCCAGGTGCCTTCCTGCCATCCGGGGCAGCGTGTGGCAAAGGGCATGGTGCTGGCCGACGGCCCCGGCATCGCGGGCGGCGAACTGGCGCTGGGCAAAAACCTGACGGTCGCCTTCATGCCCTGGTGCGGCTACAACTATGAAGACTCCATCCTCATTTCCGAGCGCACGGTCAAGGAAGACACCTTCACCTCCGTGCACATCGAGGAATTTGAAGTCGTGGCCCGCGACACCAAGCTGGGACCGGAAGAAATCACCCGCGACATTCCCAACGTGAGCGAAGACATGCTGCGCAACCTGGACGAGAGCGGCATCATCCGCATCGGCGCCAGCGTGCGGCCCGATGACATCCTGGTGGGCAAGATCACGCCCAAGGGAGAAACCCAGCTCACGCCGGAAGAAAAACTGCTGCGCGCCATTTTCGGCGACAAGGCCCGCGACGTGAAAAACACTTCGCTCAAAGTGCCGCCGGGCATTGAGGGCACGATCATCGACGTCAAGGTGTTCAACCGCCGCTCCGGCGAAAAAGACGAACGCACGCGCGACATTGAAACCTACGAAACCGCCCGCCTGGACCGCAAGGAAACGGATCACATGCGCGCGCTCGGCGTCCATACCCGCGCACTGCTGCTGCCTGTAATCGCCGGCAAACAGATCGCTTCCACCCTCGCCGGAAAAAAGAAGGGCGAAGTCCTGGCGGAAGCCGGCAACGCCATGAGCGAAGAACTCATGGACTCACTGCCGGTCAAAAAGCTGGAAAACCTGTTCAAGAGCAAGGAAACCAACGATGCCGTGGCCGCCATCCTGGCCGCCTACGGCCGGCAGGTAGCCTTCATCAAGGCCATTTACGACACCAAAAGAGACAAGGTGACCGAAGGCGACGACCTGCCGCCCGGCGTGATCAAGATGGTCAAGGTGCACATCGCGGTCAAGCGCAAGCTGTCCGTGGGCGACAAGATGGCCGGCCGCCATGGCAACAAGGGGGTTGTGTCCTGCATTCTGCCGGAAGAAGATATGCCCTTCTTCGCCAACGGCACGCCCGTGGACGTGGTGCTCAATCCGCTCGGCGTGCCCTCGCGCATGAATATCGGCCAGATCATGGAAACCCACCTCGGCTGGGCGGCCAAGGAACTCGGCCGTCAACTGGCCGAACTGGTGGACAGCGGCGCGGCCATGCAGGTGGTGCGCGACGATCTCAAGGAAATTTTCCAATCCGAAGAACTGGCCACCGAAATCGACGCCATGGATGACGAAACCCTGCGGCAGGCCGCCTTGGCCCTGCGCCGGGGCATCGTCACCAAAACCCCGGTCTTTGACGGCGCCGAAGAAGACGAAATCTGGGCCTGGCTCAAAAAAGCCAATCTGCCGGACAACGGCAAAACCATACTCTATGACGGCCGGACCGGCGATCCCTTTGACAACCCCGTCACCACCGGAGTCATGTACTACCTCAAGCTGCATCACCTGGTTGACGAAAAAATCCACGCCCGTTCCACCGGCCCGTACTCCCTGGTCACGCAACAGCCGCTGGGCGGCAAAGCCCAGTTCGGCGGCCAGCGGCTCGGAGAAATGGAAGTCTGGGCGCTGGAAGCCTACGGCGCGTCCTATCTGCTGCAGGAATTTTTGACGGTCAAATCCGACGACGTGACCGGCCGCGTCAAGATGTACGAAAAAATCGTCAAGGGCGACAATTTCCTGGAAGCCGGTCTGCCCGAATCGTTCAACGTGCTGGTCAAGGAACTCATGTCGCTTGGCCTGAACGTCAACCTCCAGCAGGAAGAAAGCAGGAAAAAGCCCCGCCGCATCGGGTATGCGCCGGATGAAACACAGTAAAACCGGATTGTATCCCCACCCCCAACAGGCAGACCGGGGTCTTGCCCCGGCCGCCGCAGGCATGCGCCGCAAAGCAATGGGAGCACATATATGAGCTTGGACGAATTGTTCACCATACGCAGCACGACCACCGCCAACGTGGCCGGGATGCAGAACCTGAAAGGCATCCAGATTTCCGTGGCCTCGCCGGAGAATATCCGGGAATGGTCGTTCGGCGAAGTGAAAAAGCCCGAAACCATCAACTACCGCACGTTCAAACCGGAACGAGACGGCCTGTTCTGCGCCAAAATCTTCGGCCCGGTGAAGGACTACGAGTGCAACTGCGGCAAGTACAAACGCATGAAGCACCGGGGCATCGTGTGCGAAAAATGCGGCGTGGAAGTCATCGCTTCCAAGGTCCGCCGCGAACGCATGGGGCACATCGAACTGGCCGCCCCTGTGGCCCACATCTGGTTCCTGAAGACCCTGCCCTCCAAGATCGGCACCCTGCTCGACATGACCATGGCCGATCTCGAAAAGGTGCTGTACTTCGACTCGTATGTGGTGCTCAATCCGGGCAATACCAGTCTGACCAGGCTGCAGGTCATTTCTGAAGATCAGTATTTGCAGGTTATCGAGCACTTCGGCGACGAGACTCTGACTGTCGGCATGGGGGCCGAGGCCGTGCGCGGCCTTCTGGAAGAACTGGACCTCGAAAAACTCCGGGTCGAACTGCGCGACGAATCGCAGACCACCAAGAGCCAGACCAAGAAAAAGAAACTGACCAAGCGCCTGAAGATCGTGGAAGCCTTTCTGGAGTCCGGCAACAAGCCGGAATGGATGATCATGGAAGTCATTCCGGTCATTCCGCCGGAGTTGCGCCCCCTGGTGCCGCTGGACGGCGGCCGCTTCGCCACTTCGGATCTCAACGATCTGTACCGCCGGGTGATCAACCGCAACAACCGCTTGAAAAGGCTCATAGAACTGGGCGCTCCCGATATCATCATCCGCAACGAAAAACGCATGCTCCAGGAAGCGGTGGACGCCCTGTTCGACAACGGCCGCCGGGGCCGGGCCATTGCCGGCACCAACGGCCGCCCGCTCAAGTCGCTGTCCGACATGATCAAGGGCAAACAGGGGCGCTTTCGCCAGAACCTGCTCGGCAAGCGCGTGGACTACTCCGGCCGTTCGGTCATCGTTGTCGGCCCGCACCTCAAGCTGCACCAGTGCGGCCTGCCCAAAAAAATGGCGCTGGAGCTGTTCAAGCCCTTCATTTACGCCGAACTGGAAAAGAGAGGCCACGCCTCGACCATCAAAAGCGCCAAAAAAATGGTGGAACGGGAAGAACTGGTGGTCTGGGACATCCTGTCCGACGTGGTCAAGGAATACCCCATCCTGCTCAACCGCGCCCCTACCCTGCACCGTCTGGGCATTCAGGCTTTTGAGCCGCTCCTTGTGGAAGGCAAGGCCATCCAGTTGCACCCTCTGGTGTGTACCGCCTACAACGCGGACTTCGACGGCGACCAGATGGCCGTGCACATTCCCCTGTCCGTTGAAGCGCAGATTGAGTGCCGCGTGCTCATGATGAGCACCAACAACATTCTTTCGCCCGCCAACGGCACTCCGGTCATTGTGCCCAGCCAGGACATCGTGCTCGGCCTGTACTACATGACCGTGGAACGCTCCTTCACCAAGGGCGAGGGCATGCTGTTCTGCGCGCCATGGGAAGTGGTGGCCGCCTATGACGCCCAAAAAGTGGACCTGCATGCACGGGTCAAGGTGCGCATGAGCGACGGCGTGATCCACGACACCACGCCGGGGCGCATCCTGGTCTGGGAATCCCTGCCCAAGGGTCTCAACTTCCAGAACGTGAACTGCGTGCTGACCAAGAAGAACATTGCCCGGCTGGTGGGTTCGGCCCACCGCGACGCGGGCATCAAAGCCACCGTCATCCTCTGCGACCGGCTCAAAAGCATCGGGTACGAGTACGCCACCCGGGCGGGCGTCACCATCGGCGTGAAAGACCTGATCATCCCCACCCGCAAAAAGCCGCTCATTGACGCCGCCACGGCGGAAGTGGACGACATCGAACGCCAGTACCGCGACGGCATCATCACCCGCACGGAAAAATACAACAAGGTGGTTGACGTATGGACCAAGGCCACCCAGGACGTGTCGGCCGAGATGACCAAGGAAATCTCCTTTGACACCCTCACCGACCCCAAGACCGGCCGGGAGGAGAAAAACCAGAGCTTCAACCCGATCTACATGATGTCCAACTCGGGCGCGCGCGGCAACCAGGACCAGATGCGCCAGCTTGCCGGCATGCGCGGCCTGATGGCCAAGCCTTCGGGTGAAATTATCGAAACGCCGATCACCTCAAGTTTCCGCGAAGGCCTGACCGTGTTGCAGTACTTCACCTCCACCCACGGCGCGCGCAAAGGCCTGGCCGACACCGCCCTCAAAACGGCCAACTCCGGCTACCTGACCCGGCGTCTCGTGGACGTGGTGCAGGACGTGATCGTGTCTGAAACCGATTGCGGCACCGTGGACGGCATCGAACTGCGCCATGTGAAGGAAGGCAGCGAAATCAAGACCCATTTGGCCGAAAGGGCTCTCGGCCGGGTGCTTCTGTATCCGATCTGCCACCCGGACAGCGGCGAGGTGCTCTGGCCGGAAAACACCCTGATTGACGAAAACGTCGCCGTCACAATGGACGAACTCGGCATCTCCTCCGCAACCATCCGCTCCGCGCTGACCTGCCAGGCGGAACGCGGCGTGTGCGCCCTGTGCTACGGCCGCGATCTGGCGCGCGGGCACTTGGTCAACATCGGCGAAACCGTAGGCATCATCGCGGCCCAGTCCATCGGCGAACCGGGCACGCAATTGACCATGCGCACCTTTCACATCGGCGGCACGGCCTCACGCGAAATCGAACGCTCAAGCCTGGAGAGTTCCCTGCCGGGGCGGATCATCTGGAACCGGATCAAGGCCGTACAGAGCAAGGACGGCGTGTGGCTGGTCATGGGCAAGAGCGGCCAGATCGCCGTGGTCGACGAACAGGGCCGCGAACGCGAACGCTATACGCTGCCCAACGGCGCCCGCCTGTTCGTCACCGACGGCCAGGAAGTGCCCAAGGGCATGATGCTGGCCGAATGGGACCCGTTCAACGAGCCTTTTGTTTCGGAAGTGGACGGCGCCGTCAAATTCACTGACATCGTGGAAGGCAAGACCTACCAGGAAAAAATCGACGAAGCCACGCATCAGGCCACCCGTTCGATCATCGAATACCGGACCACGGGTTTTCGTCCGTCCATTTCGGTCTGCGATGAAGAGGGCCGCATCCGTATGCGCGGCAGCACCTCCATGCCCGCCACCTACAGCCTGCCGGTCGGGGCCATCATCATGGTGGCCGACGGCCAGTCCATCGAGGCCGGCGATGTCATCGCCCGTAAGCCGCGTGAAACCTCAAAGACCCGCGACATCGTGGGCGGCCTGCCGCGCGTGGCCGAATTGTTTGAAGTGCGCAAACCCAAGGACAAGGCCGAAGTCTCGGAAATCGCGGGCACGGTCAGCTATGCCGGCGAATCCAAGGGCAAGCGCAAGCTCATTGTCACGCCCGAAGTAGGCGAGGCGAAAGAGTATCTGGTTCCCAAAGGCAAGCACATCACCGCCTCCGACGGCGACTATGTCGAAGCCGGCGATCTCTTGACCGAAGGGCACCCGGAACTGCACGACATCCTGCGCACCAAGGGCGAAAAGACGCTGGCCAGCTACCTGGTGGACGAAATTCAGGAAGTCTACCGTTTCCAGGGCGTGGGTATTGACGACAAGCACATTGAGGTTATCGTGCGCCAGATGCTGCGCAAGGTCACGGTCATGGAGCCGGGCGGCACGAGCTTCCTGGTGGGCGAGCAGGTGGACAAGGCCGAATTCCGCCAGGAAAATCAGAAAATCATAGCCGAAGGCCTGGCCCCGGCCACAGCCGAACCCTTGGTTTTGGGCATCACCCAGGCCTCCTTGACCACCTCGTCCTTCATCTCGGCCGCCTCCTTCCAGGAAACGACCAAGGTGCTGACCGAAGCCGCGCTCAAGGGCAAAACCGACTACCTGCGCGGCCTCAAGGAAAACGTGATCGTCGGCCGCCTGATCCCGGCCGGGACAGGCTACCGCGAATACGTGGATCAGGACATCCTCGTGCCCGAACAGCGCGAACGCCCTGACCGTTTTCTGGAAGAACTCGAAGACAATCCCGTGCTGGTTGAGATTGAAGGCAGCATGAACGATTGAACCGGGAGTGGCTCTGGACGGGTGCAACAAAGACATGTATGGTGAACCGCGTTCTTCCGCGTCCGGCATCTCGTTTGCCGGGCGCAATGCTGCTGGAGGATGATCATGGCAGGCCCATCCGCTGTTGAAATCGCCAAACCTTTTATTCAGGCCACGATCCATGTGCTGTCCACCATGGCTTCCATCACGCCGACGCCTGGAACGCCGTATGTGAAAAAAAGCGATGTGGCTCAAGGCGACGTTTCGGCCATCGTCGGCATCACCGGCGACAAGGCCGGCACCATTTCCGTGACCTTCACCAAGAGTTGCGCCATCGGCCTGGTGCGCGGCATGCTCGGCGACGACATCCAGGACATCCTTCAGGACACCAAGGACGCCGTCGGCGAGATCACCAACATGATCTCGGGGCAGGCCCGCAGCGGCCTGTCCGAGATGGGGATGAACTTTCAGGGGTCCACGCCGTCTGTAATCATGGGCGACAACCACACCATCTCGCACATCACCAAGGGCCAGGTCGTAGCCATCCCCTTTACCAGCAATGTCGGCGAATTCACTGTGGAATTCGGCCTTGACAACTGACGCCGCAGCAAGAACATATTGCCGCTGCGGCCGTGCGCATCAGTATGATTGACATGGCGCCCCTGCGTTCCGGAGCGCGCCTGGCGCTGCCGGTTGTGTGCGGGTATCTGCCGGTGGGCTTCGCCTTCGGCGTGCTGGCCGTGCACAACGGCATCGCGCCGTGGCTGGCTGTGTTCATGTCGTTTGTTGTCTATGCCGGCTCTTCCCAACTCATCGCCGCCGGTCTGATCGGAGCGGGCGCGCCTGTTCTGTCCGTTGTGGTCACGACGTTCGTGGTCAACCTGCGCCATCTGCTCATGTCCACCGCGCTCGCGCCCTGGCTGTCACGCGCCCCCCGCCCGCAGCTCATCCTGTTCGGCTTTGAGCTGACGGATGAAACCTTTGCCCTGCACAGCCAAAAACAACGATTGGGACAGCCCCCGATCATGGCCGAACTGATCGCCTGCAACGCCATCGCCCAATCGGGCTGGATCGCGAGCACCGCGCTCGGCGCCTTTTCCGGCGAACTGCTGGGCGATACCCGGCCGTTCGGTCTTGATTTCACCCTGGCGGCCATGTTCATCGCCCTCTTGGCGCCTCAATGCCGCGACCGGCCGCGTCTGTTCGCCGCGATCGCGGCCGCCGGCCTGTCCGTGGCCCTGACCTTGATCGGGGCGGATCGCTGGGCTGTGGTCATCGCCACGGTGACCGCAGCCTGTCTTGCGGGTTGGCTGTCCTGGCAACGGACCGGAAAACAGGCAAAGAACGCGGCATGAACACTTGGGAACTCTTGCTGTGCTTTACCGGAATGGGACTGGTCACCGCCCTGCCGCGCATCCTGCCCCTGACTCTTCTGGCCGGACGCGTGCTGCCCCAGGCTTTCGCGCACTGCCTGTCCTTTGTGCCCGCAGCGGTTCTGGCCGCCCTGCTCGCGCCCGAATTGCTGGTGCGGGGCGGCACGCTCAGCCTTGGACCCGACAATTTCTTCCTGTTGGCCGCCGGGCCGACTTTTTGGGTCGCCTGGCGCGGCAACGGCATTTTCGCTCCCATCGCCACGGGCATGGCCGCTGTCGCTCTCGCCAGGGCATTGTGCGCCTGATTCCGATGCGGCTTGTCTTTCCAATGCGATTCGGCTAGCCTCGGCCCTGCATGCCATAAATCCTATGCCCTCAAGAGTTTTTGCCGTGCGCGAGGCGTCAGGAAGCGTTTTTTTTGCATCCCCTGCGGACACGCCGCAGCGGTTTGCCTTCATGGCGCGCGCTGCCTGCGCGTTCGCCTGCCTGTTGCTGCTCTGCTCGGGCGCGGCCTGGGCCGCGCATCCGGGCTTCCGCACAATCGGCATCTGGAGTGATGAAGACAGGGTACGCCTGGATCTGTGCGTCTGGTACCCGGTACGGCACCCGCCCGCCACCGTGCGCTACGGCGGCTGGCTGCTTCAGGTCAACCGCCGGGCCACGCCCCTGGAAGGGCCGTTTCCTCTTGTGATCATTTCCCACGGCAGTCCGGGCAACCGTTTCGCCCATCACAATCTGGCAGCCTCACTCGCCGGGCAAGGTTTTGTAGTCGTCGCGCCCACGCACCAGGAAGACAACGCCCACAACATGCGCCACCTGTATACGGCCCGGCAACTGACCCGGCGTCTGGATGAAATCCGGCAGACCATCGCCAAAATTTGTGTCGAACCCGAAATCGGCCCGCTTATCGATCCGAACCGCATCGGATTGATCGGCTTCGATTCCGGCGGCGCGGCGGCGCTCTTGTCCATCGGCGGACGCATCAGCCCGGCGGCCTGGGAACAATGGAAGGCGGACGCGCCGCCGGACGCGCCCTATCTGTACCCCTGGGCCAAGCCCCGGCTGGACGCGCTGGCCGCCGATCCAAGCCTGCATCACCTGCACGCTTACAACCGCATCCGTTGCGCGATTGTGGCCGCGCCAGCCTACAGCATGTTGTTCGACCCGGCTTCACTCGCGCGCATCCAGACGCCGGTGATGCTCCTGGCCACGGAACAGGACCCGATCAACCCCGCGCCGCACCGCCTGAGAACATTGCGGGACAAACTGCCGCTGCCGCCGGACATGGCGCTGATCCGGGGAGCGGACCCTATCGCCCTGATGGCCCGGCCTGAAGGGCGATCGGTCGATGTGCTGCCCGGCTATGCCGATCCGGGCGCGAAACAGAGACA
>Ga0082212_10013845_pt1 | contig 10070 bp, 6 predicted proteins | sample TergutNt197P3_FD_71548 | JGI IMG/M metagenome (GOLD analysis project Ga0082212, IMG submission 71548) | Neocapritermes taracua P3 segment gut microbial communities from Petit-Saut dam, French Guiana - Nt197 P3 | ecosystem: Host-associated > Arthropoda: Insects > Digestive system > Gut ... | reverse complement strand
ATGTCGATTCCGGTACCCGGGACGTCAGCAACGATTTTAGGTACAGCGTCTGATTTCCCTGTGATCGAGAATTTGGCATCAACGGGAGGCTTGAGGCCAAGCTTGTCTAAATCTTTTGCGATTTTCTCATTGAGCAGCCGTTCATCAAAAACCGGTGTCAGCGTCCCTGCTTTGGGTTGAAAACTCATCGTTGCCGCAATCACGTCGGGGGATAACTCGAAACTCCCTAAATCGCCAACAGTCACCGTTATCGGTGCGGCGATAGCAGGAACGGCCACATTCGTTGCTGTATGTTCGGCATGGGCGGTCGTTATTTGCGGCTCGGCGACCACAACAACGGCTTCGACTGACTTTGTTAGCAGCAAGCCAGCCTCGAAAGCCTCAGCGGTCGCTGCCACATCCAGCTTGGAGCCATTGCTTCCAGGAGTGACGACTGGTTTTTTTGCTTCGATCTCCAACAGCGCGTCCACAGCCTCCAGATCAACTTGCGCCGCCAAATCTTGAATCTTTTGCGCTAACTTTTGTTTGTTGAAAGTGACGATAGCCGAGTATTCACCACCGCCAAAGAGTTGATTCAAGTTCTCAACTAGATTCCAAGTGTGGGCTCCGCCGCCAGCTTGAGCCAAAGTTTGCGGATAATCTACCGCGAATTCGATTTCTGCAAGATCGACATTTACATATTTGTCTGCGGCTTTGACTTCGATATGACCCTTTGAGTGTGACTCGAATGCCGAATATAGCGTTGCTGTGGCCTGTTCGGGGGAAACTCCGCCAACTTCTACCCCGTTGATCACAGTGTTGATGGGCAGATGATCGGCTGCTGCAAAATGTATTCCCAGATATGCCCCGCCAAGCACAGCCAATACCCCAGCGCTCACCAGAATAGCTGGCAAGGCGAAAGAGCGTTTCTTTGCCATTAGCGACCTCCTACTGCCGCTTGCTAGGAGGAATGCTTCATACTTCCTAGTTGCGAAATAACAATACCGGCTATCATCAAAGATGCGCCGCTATATCCCCGTAATCCCATATTTTCTCCTAAAAGCAAAGCTCCAGCAATTCCACCAAAGATAGCTTCAGTGCTCATAATCAACGCCGCATGGGACGGCAACGCGTCGCGCTGACCCAAAACTTGCAGTGTATAAGCAATCCCGACGCTGCAAATCCCGCCGTAGGCTAATGGGATTATCGCCAACTCCAAGTGCTGGAACGGCGCTGCATCAAAGATGAAGGCCAATACTGCGCTTACCAGGGCGCATCCGATGAATTGCGAAGTGGCAAAGCGCAGGGCTGAAAGTCTCGTGCCGTACCGATCAACGACGTGAATCTGAACCGCGAATAGCACTGCGGCACCCAGCAAGAGCAAATCACTTACAGCTATGGTGAAAACGTCGGTGATGCAAATCAAATACAAGCCGACAGTGCAAGCTATCATCCCCACGACCACGTGCCATTCCAGCTTCCACCCCAGGAATACCCCCAAGATCGGAACTAGAACGATATACAGCGCGGTTAAAAAGGCGGCATTCCCCGCCGACGATTCTGGCATCGCCGCCTGTTGAAAACCCACCGCGAGCGCCAACACTGCGCCGCAGATTAACCCAGGCCAGATCACAGCCTTTGTCGCCAGGGCACGTTTTTCTTGCGAAACACCACGTTTTGCGTCGCGTACCACGATTATTACAGCCAGTACCAAGGCACCCATGCCGAAGCGTACCGAGTTGAAGGTAAACGGCGAGACGACATCTGCCCCTACCCACTGCGCTACAAAGGCAAAACCCCAAATCGCAGCAGCGGCTAGCAGCAGCAGATTCGCCCGCAGCCTGCGGTGGCTAGCCACGGATGAGTGCCGACTTGGCTCGCTGAGCAACGTTTTCGGCGGTGAAACCGTATTTCTCAAAGAGCCTTGCACCCGAAACTGATTCCCCAAAGTGATCTAATCCGATTACTTCACCGCGATCACCGACGTATTCTCGCCATCCCAGCGATGAACCAGCTTCGATAGAAACCTTTACCGGATTTGCTGGAATAGTCGCCAACCGATATTCCGCCGGTTGCACGGCGAACCATTCCAGACACGGCAGAGAAACTACCCGCGTCGGGATACCTTCGGCTTCGAGTAACGTCTGGGCTTCGATTCCGATTGCCACTTCTGAGCCGGTAGCCAGCAAAACAACTTGTGGGGTTGCCGAAGCTTCTTTTAGTACGTAGCCGCCCTTCGCCACATTTTCGGCGTCGGCACAGGCCTGCGCTCCGCGTTCAAAAACTGGTAAATCTTGGCGCGAAAGTATTAGGGCAACCGGACGGTCTTGATTCTTGATGATCTGCGCCCATGCTTGCACCGTCTCGTTTGCGTCGGCAGGACGTATCACGTCCAGGCCTGGAATCGCCCGTAGCGTCACCAGGTGCTCGATGGGTTGATGGGTAGGGCCGTCCTCTCCAACGCCGATAGAGTCATGGCTCCAGATAAAGATGCTGGGACATTTTTGCAGTGCTGCCAGCCTGACCGCGCCACGCATATAGTCAGCAAAAACTAAGAAAGTTCCGCCATATGCCCTTGTCAAACCCGATATTGCTATGGCATTGAGAATATTCCCCATTGCGTGTTCACGCACGCCGAAATGAATGATACGTCCGCTGGGATCACCAAAGTCGCTGCCTGCTGGCATGAAAGAACCGGCGTCTTTTATGGAAGTGTTGTTGGAGCCTGCAAGATCGGCTGACCCGCCCCACAGTTCGGGCAAGACATCAGCCAGCGCGTTCAATACTGCGCCAGAGGCCGCTCTAGTCGATTTTTTACCTGGTTCAAAAACTGGAAGTACGTCCTCAAATCCTTCCGGAAGCTGGTTTGCTGCCAGCCTTTCGTAGAGCTGGAAAGGCTTTGGATTCGCAGCCTCCCACGCCGCAACCTTGGGCTGCCAGGCGGCTTTAGCCGCCACAGCACGCTTGGCAGCGTTAGCACGGGTGTATTGCAGAATTCCGTCAGCTACCGCGAAGGTTTCTGCTGGGTCGAACCCCAGACGCTGCTTTAGGGAAGCGACTTCTTCGCCACCAAGTTTGGCACCGTGTACCGCGCTATCCCCAGCCAAGTTTGCAAGCGGCCAGCCAATAACCGTTGAAAGCCGGATTATTGAGGGTCGTTCGGTTTCTTGTTGTGCCGCCGTGATAGCTGCGAACAGCTGCTGGACATCTTCTTGATATGTGGTGCCGCCGTGTGTCCAATCCACATGTTGGGTGTGCCAACCATACGCCGCGTGCCGCGCCAGCACGTCCTCGGTAAATGTGATCGCAGTGTCGCCCTCGATGGTTATCCGGTTGTCGTCGTAGATCAGAATCAGATTGCCGAGTTTTTGGGTTCCGGCCAGCGATGCCGCTTCGGCAGCTACGCCTTCTTGCATACAACCATCTCCGGCGAGTACATAAACGAAGCGGTCAAATACCGAAGTTGCGGTGTTGTCTGGGTCTAGCATTGCCCGTTCTCGGCGCGCCGCCATCGCAAAACCCACTCCAACCGCGATTCCAGCTCCCAGCGGGCCGGTCGTGCACTCAACTCCAGCAGTCAGGCCGTATTCGGGGTGGCCGGGGGTTAGTGCGTCTTCGGTGCGCAGCGCCTTAAGGTCGTCCAACTCCAAACCGTAACCGGCCATGAAGAGTTGAATGTATTGCGTCAACGACGAATGGCCTGCTGATAACACGAATCGGTCGCGGCCAAGCCAGTGCGGGTCGGCAGGGTCGCCATTCATCACTTTCTGGTAGAGCAAATAGGCCGCCGGTGCAAGCGAGATCGCAGTCCCAGGATGTCCGTTCCCCACTTTCTCAACCGCATCAGCAGCAAGGACACGAGCGATGTCTACAGCTTGGGAGTCAAGTTCATTCCATTCCAATGACGCGGCCATCGGTTTCCTTCCGTACGAGTGCAACCTGAATACCTCAAATCTACCTCAGTTCTGACTCAAGTCGGTTCCGGTCAAGACACTTCGTTATCAACGCCAGCGGACGTGGAAGCCTTCTTCGCCAACTGGTGCTACTTGGAGCACTCCCACAGACTCGATGTGGCCTGGGCGCTGAGGTAGCCAGGGTGTTTCACACAGATTTACTAACGCGTCAACAGCTTCGGCTTCACCCTCAGCCCAAATCCGCACCGAGCGATCAAGCTCGTTGCACACCCAGCCGTTTAGAGCTAACTTCCGAGCAGTTTCAACAACCCAGTAGCGAATCCCGACACCCTGCACCCGCCCGACTAGGGTGATTTGGACGGCTTTAGTCATTTCGGGAGCGAGGTGTCAGCCAGCAACCTGTCCCCTGATGTGTGGGTGGGGTCTTGGTGGTTGGCATGCGCAGTTGCAGCCATCAGTTTGATGCGGTTCAGCTGGTTAACCTCGGACGCGCCGGGGTCATAGTCAATTGAGACGATATTGGCTTGCGGATGCTGACGGCGCAGTTCGGCAAAGACACCGCGGCCGATCACATGATTCGGCAGGCAAGCAAACGGTTGGCAGCAGATGATATTGGGAACCCCAGCATGGATGAACTCAACCATTTCTCCGACCAGCGCCCAACCCTCGCCAGCTTCGGTTCCGATATCAATCACGTCTGCGGCATAGTCGCGGATCATTTCTATGGAGACTGGAATGTCGAATTTTCCGTTAGCCTTTTCCAAAGCCAGATTTGCGGGCTTGCCATATTGTTCAAATATCCAGCCGAAAATCTTGGTAGTCCGTAAATCCTTACGGTTACCCTGCCCCATATTCTCAATACGCCAAACATTTGTAGTGATCGCTGAAGCGAAATATCCCGCCAACGATGCCACCACGGCTTCACAGCCTTCGGATTCGATAACCTGGATCACATTGTTATTGGCATCAGGTTGGAATTTGACCAGAATCTCACCGACGATGCCCACCCGAGGTTTGCGCGGAATGCTCAACAATGGCAGCTCATCAAATTCTCTGACCAGTTCGCGCAGCAGCCGCCGGTAACCCAACCTGCCCCCGAATGTCGGCGAATAGCCGCCGTCAAAGAACTCGCGGGTTATCGCATCCCAGCGTTGGTAAAGTGCGTTCGCCCCACCTTCGCTTACCTCATAGGGTCTTACTCGCAGCAAGACAGCTTGTAACACGTCGCCGATCACCATAGCTTGCAACGCTCGGTTGAGCATCGGCAAACTGATCTTGAATCCGGGGTTGGTTTCCAGACCTTGTGTTGACAGAGCAATCACTGGAACTTCGGCGTAACCGGCATGCGCCAACCCTTTACGCAGCATCCCGGTGTAGTTAGAATCGCGGCACATCCCGCCAGTTTGGGTCAGTGCCACCGCCGAACGTTTCGGATCAGCTACCCCAGTTTCAAAGGCGTTGATCAACTGCCCAATCACCATGATCGCCGGAAAACACACGTCGTTATTTACGTACTTCAACCCGCATTCGACATCTGCGGGAGTCGCCTTTTCCAAGACCTTCACATCGTAACCAGCTCGCGCGAAGATTGGTTCCAGCATCCTGAAATGAACCGGTGAAAGTTGCGGAGCAAAAATGGTGCGTTGGGCCTTGTCGTCCGGCATGAAACGGGGACGATCTGTTGTTGGCAGGTACAGTGCGGCTACTGGATCGGTGGTGTCAATATCTAAACTAACCGGACGCTCAGCGGTCGCGGCCATCAGTGAACGCAGCCTTATCGTCGCCGCACCCAGATTAGAGACTTCATCAATCTTTATCACCGTATAGACATCACCGGCGTTTTCCAGGATTTCCTGCACCTGGTCAGTGGTAATCGCATCCAGGCCACAGCCAAACGAATTCAACTGCACCAGATTCAGATCATCAGCTATCCGCACTTGCGCCGCAGCTTCATAAAGCCTGGAATGATACGCCCATTGATCCATCACCCGAATAGGCCGCGCCAAATGGGTCTGGTCGAGCCCAAAAGTGAGCGCATCCTCACTGAGCACCCCCATGCCCAGTTTTGTGATCATCTCGGGAATCCCGTGATGAATCTCGGGGTCGATATGGTACGGGCGACCAGCCAGCACTATCCCACGCATCTTGTTTTCTCGCAGGTATTGCAGCGCGCGATCTCCGGCCGCGCGGATGTCAGCGTGCACCTTGTCCAACTCCGCATAGCCAGCATTAACCGCCAGCTCAATTTCTTCAAAACTCACCCCCCAGTCGGCAAACGCTTGCGTGAGTTTGTGCGCCAAATCACTCGGGTCGTCCAGGTTGACGAAGGGATCCAAATATCGGATGGAATCGTCGCGGAGCCTATCCACGTTTTTGTGTAATACCTGCGGGTAATACGCCACTATTGGACAGTTGTAGTGATTATCAGCATCGGCGAACTCGCGGCGAGCATATGTCGCGCAAGGGAAAAAGATAGTGTCAACGCCCTTGTCAAGTAGCCATTCGATATGGCCATGCGCCAGTTTCGCTGGGTAACAGACGTTCTCTGCTGGAATTGATTCCATTCCGGTTTCAAACAACTCATGCGAACTGCGTCCGGACAAAATCACCCGAAAACCTAGCTGGGTGAGAATCGTAAACCACAGCGGATAGTCCTCGTAGATGCCCAACGCCCTTGGTATTCCAATCTCGCCGCGGGTCGCCGCAGCTTTTGAAAGACGTCGGTAGCCAAAAATCCGTTGATATTTATAGTCGTACAGGTTGGGAATCTCAGATTTAACAGCGTCTTTGTCCAACGAGGCGCCGCGTTCACAGCGATTACCGGAGACATTGCGGGTATCGTCGTCGAAGGTTGTGATCGTCAGCTTGCAATGGTTAGCGCATAGCTGGCATATCTTTTGCTGTGATTCGGCACTAAACCCGTCCAAATCGCGCGACATGAAACGGCTTACAGCGCCTGGTTCATAGTGTTTTAGGGCAGTCAGCGCAGCACCGTAGGCTCCCATCAAGCCAGCGATATTTGGACGTATGGCAGTGATTCCGGTTAGCAATTCAAACGAACGCAGCACCGCGTCATTCAAAAATGTCCCACCTTGGACGACGACGCATGCGCCCAACTCGCCAGCTTCACGCAGTTTTATCACCTTATACAGGGCATTGCGCACCACCGAATAGGACAGTCCCGCTGAAATGTCTGCCAAACTCGCGCCTTCTTTTTGGGCATGTTTGACCGACGAGTTCATGAATACTGTGCAACGCGAGCCCAGATCGACTGGGAACTGCGAGGTGCACCCGGCTGCCGCGAAGTCCTTCACCGAGGTATTCATGGTGGTGGCGAAGGTTTCCAAAAACGACCCGCAACCGGAACTGCAAGCCTCATTAACCGCTATCGAGTCGACTACCTGATTGCGAATCCGCAAGAATTTCATGTCTTGGCCGCCGATGTCGATAACGCTGGTCACTTCGGGAGCGAAGCGTTTGGCTGCCCGAAAGTGTGCCATCGTTTCGATTTCACCCTCGTCGGCATGAATCGCGGCCTGTACTAGGTTCTCTCCGTATCCGGTGACGCAGGCGCGCCCTATCCAGGCTTGGGAGGGTAGTTCACTGCGGAGGCGGCGTGAAATCTCTAAGGCGGCGGCTAGGGGGTCACCCTCGTTCGAGCCGTAGGTGGAGAACAGTACTCGCTGTGCGGTGTCGATCACCACAGATTTGATGGTGGTAGAACCGGCATCCACTCCTAGGAAAAGCGACCCGACCGCAGATTTTAGGTCGGCTGTTTCCACGGAGTGCTTACTGTGTCGGGAGTTGAACTCTTGTCGTTGCGTTTCGTCAGCAAATAGTGGACGCAGGGTCTTTGTATCGATTTCAAAAGCTGTGGTCGCCTCCAGTTCGGCGGCCAGGTGTTGCAAGGATAGCGCGGGGCCGCTCGCGTGTAACCCCGCTCCGTATGCCACGAAAAGCTGGGCGTTGGGTACGGTCACGAACTCGTCTACTGCTGGTAGTGCCCGCCGGTACGCCTGACGTAGCTGGGGTAGGAAATGCAGCGGGCCACCCAAGAAACACACCTTGCCCCTGATCGGATGTCCACAAGCCAGCCCGGCAATGGTTTGAGTAGCTACTGCCTGGAAAACGCTCGCAGCAATGTCGGCGTGCGGCGCTCCTTGATTGAGTAGTGGTTGAATATCGGATTTGGCAAAAACCCCGCACCTGGAAGCTATCGGGTACAGATTTTGGTACTGCTCGGCAAGCACATCCAGGCCGGCGGCGTCGGTCTTTAGTAGGACTGCCATCTGGTCGATGAACGCGCCGGTTCCGCCCGCACAGGTTCCATTCATTCGCTGTTCCGGTACCGGATGCAAATAAGTGATTTTGGCGTCTTCGCCGCCTAACTCGATGATCACGTCAACGTCAGGCACCGTGGTTTCGATGGCCTTCGTGGAAGCTATCACCTCTTGGATGAACGTAATGCCTAAGAGCTTGGCTAGCCCCAGCCCAGCCGACCCAGTCATCGCAATATTTACCAGGTCGCCTGGGAATGCGTCAGCGACATCGCGCAGCAGTTTGGACAGTTCTCCGCGTACATCTGCGTTATGACGCCGGTAGTCACTGAAAACTATTTCGCCGTCGTCGAGTACAACCGCCTTCACCGTGGTCGAACCCACATCCAGGCCTAGTGCTAATGTTTTTTGCATATCTGAGGGCTAAGTCTAGTGCGTTTGATGAAATGTGCCTCTTTCTTGTCAATCGGCAAGCGCTGGGCGGCATCACTGCTGACTGTAGTAATTGGGCGGTTATACCAGCTCGACGAGGTGTTGATCTTGTGGCAGCAGCGCTGTTTTGATGGCAGAGTCGAATGTTGCCAGTACTAGTTTTGCGCTGGCAGCTAAATTGACCAAGTGAAGATCGGTCACTTGACGGTGTCCTCTCAATCCACTCAAGTCAATATTTGGCGTGCCTAAAGATGAAGTGTCGGAAAGAAAACTATGTCCTGGCAATGCTCGTAATGCGGCCAGTGCCGCGAGAACTTGCGGTGCTGCAATTTTGCGTCCGGTCACCACTGGGTTCAGCATCAGTCGCACGAAACCGGCTTCGGTGAAAGGTGTGGTTGCCCAACCCGAGATTTGAGAGAACCACTGGTGTGCACGCAGGTGATGAATATGACCGGCGTTCGTTAGCGCAAGCAGAACGTTGATATCTGGTAGATAGCGACTCAGCATTTCAGGCCACATCGTCACGATGTGCGGCCACTAATTCATCGGTAATCACATGCCCTTCCACAGCAGGAAACACCGGAAATCCCTTAGTTAAAACAACGGGCTGGCCAGCCATGCCATTCAGAGCTAACTCAGAGACCGCCCTACCAATAGAGGTGGACTCAGCGGCTGCTTTGACTCGTGCCGCCGCAAGTACTCTAGGATCAATATCAAGAGTTGTGCGCATCACAACATCATAGCATCACATTGACTGACGTCTGCGACTAGTCTGCTCAAACGACGAGTTAGTAGACCATGCCCATGGCTTGACGCACCTGTGCAAGGGTGGCTTCGGCAACTTCGTTAGCTGCCTGGTTGCCCTGCGATAGCACGGCTTCCAGATAGCCCAGATCGGCGGCGAGTTCTTGACGTCGGGCACGTATCGGGGCAAAGAATTCGTTCACGGCTTCGGTTACGACTCTCTTCAAAGTCCCGCCACCGCCATCACCGATCTCGGCTGCGATTTCATTGGGGTCGCGTTCCAGGCAAAGCCCAGCCAACATCACCAGATTCGACACCTCGGGGCGATTAACCGGATCGTAGCTGATGTTGCGATCTGAATCAGTGACAGCCTTCTTGATCAGTTTGGCCGTGGTATCCGCGTCCATCCCGATCTCGATGGCATTATTACGAGATTTGCTCATCTTCTGCCCGTCCATACCCAACACATTGGCGGCATTAGACAGCAGAGCCTCAGCTTGCGGAAAAACCGGCTGGTCGGCGTGAAGGCGCCCATAACGTTCATCGAAACGGCGGGCAATCACCCTGGTCTGCTCCAAATGTGGAAGTTGGTCTTTGCCAACTGGTACCAAATTGGCCTTGCAAAACAGAATGTCAGCGGCTTGATGTACAGGATAGGTGAGCAGCAAGCCCGACATTGGACGATCACCAGTCGCCTCCAATTCAGACTTGACGGTGGGATTTC